>Ga0335073_10002606_pt1 | contig 24764 bp, 28 predicted proteins | sample Lox_Sample_22_FD_207093 | JGI IMG/M metagenome (GOLD analysis project Ga0335073, IMG submission 207093) | Soil microbial communities from Loxahatchee National Wildlife Refuge, Florida, United States - Lox_Sample_2.2 | ecosystem: Environmental > Terrestrial > Soil > Wetlands | place: USA... | reverse complement strand
CTTGAATTCGTCAAGGATTCGATCCGTGTGGCCGCGATATTTCTGACGAAGGAGATAGTTGCCATGGTCGTAGAGCGCATTCCACTGTTCGGTCGAAGCATCTTGCATGATGAATCCTTGCTCTTGAAGGCATTTGCGAATGTAAGCATCGGTCTTCTTGAACCAATCTTTTAGTTCTGGATCTTGGTCGGCATCTCGGTAAATCTGATTGATAGCATCAAAGAGATCGTCAAGCGAGGTGGAGTTGGCAAAACGCTCGATGAGGGTCTTCAAATCAGCCTCTGCATTTTTTATGGCGTCGTCACCGCGGAAGTCCGTGACGGTACCCTTGCTTTGGGAGGTGAGAGTTCCGGCATGACCGCCGTATGTCTCCGCAAGGGTGAGCAATGTCTCGATTGCTTGTTGATCTGGGGAGTGTCAGTCAGTATATAGAGACTACGTTCAGGAAGGCAACACGTACAGTCTTTGTGGCCTTGGATCTCAACAATCATCTTCTTCAACCGCCAAATAGTCTGCTCGCGGCGTTCCTTTGGCATTTTACCCTTCAGGTAATTCATCGTACGTTCGCGATATTCGCGGCCTTTGTTCTTCGTGTCGTCCGAAACGTTGTCAGAAGCAGCATTCTGGAGTTGAGAGACACCAGCCTGCACACCAGCAGCTGCATCAATATCCTGTGGCTGGCCAGTCTGTTGCTCTGTTGCTGCAGCGTTCGCGACATCAGCCGGATCACGCGAACTTTCTGGGTGTGCGGCCGCAGAAGCATCGCCAACAGCCTTGTCGACATCTTTCTTCCCGAAGGGCTTATTCTCGTTCCACCTCTGTGACATTTGACTTTTCACATTGGCGAAATCAGGGGTATCGTGCCAAGTGTTGTCTGGAGCAGCTTCATCGACCTGATGGAGTTGGTCCTCTGATGGGTTGATCTTGGAAGCTGTTGTCGTGGCTGCGTCGCCGACGATGGAACGGAGGAGAATAGCGGCATCGTTCACTACGACGTATCAGCAGGAAGTAACTAAATCCATTCTTGAGGCAAACTTACAAAGCTTTCGGAACTGTCCATTAGTGATAATGAGGGTGCCGAGTGTACGTAGACCTTCGAGCGCTTGTTGGCCGTGCTGCTGCGCGGTATCTTTGTCAACAGGGGCGCCAGGAACTTTTGCATTTCCTCCAGTGATCTGCTGAGTTTGCCAGATGAAGTCCTGAAGCAGGTTTCCATCATTCTTGGCCAACAGGAGGATCTTGGCATGTTCGATGACGACTCGGAGGTCTTCGACGAGCTTGTGACCTTCTGATGAGAGTTTCTCGGATGGCTTAGTCAAAGCTTTTGATTCGATTACGCTGTTCAACGCAACGTCGATCTGTTTGTTCGATGGGACTTTGCCATTTGAGAAGGCTATCGATGATCGTTAGCAAGTTTTCGACAATGAGAGATAAGCGTCAAATAGAGACCAATGCCGCAATGAAAGTAAAGCTCTACGCTCCTCTGACTGTTCTAATACGGTGCTTTTGTTTGAGAATGCCAACTTTTTCAAGTGATAGTTTCTGAGAAATCAAACAGTCTCACGACTGGGAGCTAGATTTCGAGATCTGGAAGGTGACTGGCGGGCCAATAGAATGGCAATACCGGGCAGGATAATGGTATCACAACAGAAAGCTGACGTAGTTACTCACCGGTGTAAATGCCGTACAGTTGAAGCTTGTTGTTGATGTCACGCTCCTTCTGAACAGGATCCGTTGACCGATTGACGGCAGCTGAAGAGGCCATGACGAAAGGCTGTCAATCGCAGAGCTGTTACCGTTTTGCTCTACTTTGACCAGAAGCACCACAGTTGGGTTGAAGATGGATGTCAATAAGGAAGAATACGAATGACGGGAGATTGAGAAAATTGAAAATTGTTTAAGAGGGCAATCACAGCGACAAAGAGGAGATTTATCTGTTGCTGCTCGCAACACAAACTCTCGGACGCCACTGACCTTGTTACGATGGCCAATGCTTGGATGAGAGAAAGCAAGAAACGTCATCAATAGTCCATTTTTACGCGCTTGGGTGCGGCGATCGATCTTCAGCCTTTCACCTTCCCCTGAATAGTCCAATGATACGAAAGTTGGCGCCGCCGAAACGGGAAGTGAGAGTTCGCGTTCATCATTCTAGATTAACTGTCCATCAAGGCAAGCAAAGCCAAGAAGCGAAAGGATGTCATCAATGATGCTTGACGGACGAACAGATTGACGACGTATACTCCGTAGTGCCACCAGAGGTCGAGCGGGAAAGCTTCAGCCCCATTCGAACAGGTAAAGCTTTTCCTTGTTTCAACTTGAGCCGTAAACATGACGTATGGTACGACGTCCTCGGCGCTGGCGCCACAGGTGGTGAATCAAAGCTGGAACTCCTGTCATACGATAGTGGCTTGAACGGAATAATCAGCGGCTTACCAATGGAAGTGCAGATGCTGTAGGCCTGCCAATTCAGCAAAAGCATCTGTTCTAATTCTCCTAAAATTGTAGTGCAAACGTAATGCGTCCAACGATGAGGCGTTCAGACCGAGGATTGTGGCGTTCCACATCTAGACTGGTCTGAGGGAACACACATGCTGCTCAGGCTTCAAATGATCTTTCGGCCTCAGGCTTGCGGGAGTCTGACTGCAGGATGCGTCCGATCTCCGATTTATAGAGCATTTGCTCGGTGCCTAAAGTCGACGGTGGAGTTGGTGCTAAACAAATAGGGCCCTCAGTGGATTAGGTTCCTTCTGAACACGTTGTCAGCATAATTATAGTGTCTACGGAGCTGCCGGACTGATATTTGAGTTACCTTGACTATTTGGTAAGAGTGGAGGACCAGTACTGCTTCGTTGGATTTCTTCGCAGCCTATTTCTTTGTTTGTATTCCAATTCACCACGTAGGAGTTGGGTTTGCATGTATCAAGTATTCAATTTTTCCCTCTAGTGGTATCACGTCGGTGCCGATGTCGAAACCATGCCAAGTCGCAGTGATTGGCGCAGGCCCGCAAGGTCTGGCGATGCTGAAGAACTTACTCGAGCTAAACCGACCTGACGATCAGTTATTCGAGGCAGAGATTTTTGAAGCCCGAAACAGCATTGGCGGCTTGTGGGCGTACTCGGACAACGTCGATATCCCCACCGCGTTGACGACCACTCTCGGAAACGCCTGCAAATGGAGAAACTGCTATGCTGACTTTCCCGTGGATGAAGCATTTGGATATGAAGCCCCAGTATACCTCGACCAGAAAGAGATGTTGACTTACTTGGAGAAGTACGCCGACAAATTCGACCTGAGACCGCACATCCGGCTTGGAGTGCGAGTTATAAACGTAGAGAGACTGTCGGAAGAAAACAAATGGCTCCTTTTCATCAAAGACCAGACTACCGGCAAGGTAGAAGCCAAGAAGTACGACAAAGTCATCGAAGCTTGCGGCCGCTTCTCAGTTCCAAGAATGCCCAAGATACAGGGAATTGAGAGGTTCCGCGGCATTGTCATCCACTCTGGAGCGTACAAGAACCGTCAGCAGTTCCAAGGCAAACGTGTATTGATCCTCGGATTTGGAATATCTGCGGCTGAAACCGCAGTCGAGCTAGTTGGTCATGCGAATACCATCTACTTGTCGCACCGACGAGGTAACACTATCTTTGGGAGGGTGGTGAATAAGAAGCCGCTGGACCTTTTTAGATCACGGAGAGCTTTTACCTTTCAAAATGTAGTGAAGTTGGTGTCTCCTTCAACATTTGCTACAATGAGTGCCAAAACAATAGACGGATTCATGGAGGATGGCGCCAAAGGACGCATCAAGCCGGAATGGAACATTAGACCAACACCTTCACTCACATTCACTCGACCCATTATATGCGACACTCTAATCGACAACCTTGATCGCGGCACAATTTCATCAGTGGCCAGCATCCGCCAAGTCGTGAGCGATTCGACCGTCGAGCTCGCCGATGGCTCAACCGTGGACGTAGACGCCATCATCCTGTGCACAGGCTACAGCCGCGCCTCGATCATGTCGCAGTTCGTGCAGACCAACGGGAGCCCGGCGCTGCCACACCTCTTCCACAACACGTTCACGCCCGAGCACGGAGCCGCCCTCGCCATCACTAGCAGCTGGTGGCTGCCGACGGGCATCTGCGAGGTGGCGGACGCGCTGGGCATGGCCGTCGCGCAGGTCTTCGCCGGGCACTCGCGGCTGCCGAGCGCGGCGCAGATGGAGCGGCAGATTGCGAGCCGGCACGCGGCGCTGCGCGCGATGGCCGCTGCTGAGGCGACGCCGCCGGGCGCCGACGCGATGGAGATCCTGGTGGATGAGGGCCCGCTCCGCGCCTTCGTCAACGACATGGCGAAGACGGGCGTCAACGAGATGCTCGGCTACGGGTTGGAGGGGTGGAGTTTCTGGTGGCGTGAAAGGGAGCTGTGTGAGATGCTGATGGCCGGTATCGACTCGCCGCATATTCACAGGCTGTTTGAGCCGCCGCCGGAGACGAGGAGGAAGAGGTGGCCTGGTGCTCGAGCTGCCATCGAAGTTGCTAATGAGCAGCTGAGGATATTTATGGAGAAGAGTGACGAAGAGCAGGCGCAGCTGATAGCCCGCGACACCGCTGAGCGATACAAGTCATTGCCAGTGGATAACCGTATATGTCTTAACTCCCGGCAAGAGAGCTCTGCATCTTTGTAAGATAGCATTGGAACTGGGAGCTAGCTGTTCTTATAAAGTGCCTTATATCGGCACACTTCAACTATCTAATGAACTCTCCTCTTCTAAATAAATATACATTATGCACTCAGAAGCTTAGTTCATTCTATATACAGCCATGCCTCATACCACGACGGTCTAGGCCATGGGTACACCAAATTTTCGTCGGCGCGATCAAAGCAGCGGCCGAGCGAACGGGTATCTCTCGCAACGAAGAAAAAAATGCAGAAGGGAAGGTGGTTGTAACGACAGGGTAGAATAACCGGCGGGTCGCTCGGCTTGTGCGTACGCGCGATGAGAGCGCTCTTCGTCCTCCTCACTGACTCACTCACATCATATTCATCAGCCTGGTTCTTCTCTTCTCCGGCGACCGGCCAAAACGACCTCCAGGACCGAAGCCGCTGCCCGGCACACCAAGAGTGCCATTGTTGCGTGGCCCGAAAGCCCAACTATGGCGCTCGCAGAACGGCTTGCCCTCAAACTCGAAGTACTCCTCGTCGAGGCGGGCGCGGCAGGTAGTGCACTTGAAGCAGGTCTGGTGGAACTTCTCCTGGCGGTCAGTCTCAAGGTAGAGGCCCTCGATGCCGGCGTCGCAGCCGCGGCACAGCGACCCGTTGGCCTCGTGCCAGTGGCGCGCGCAGTACGGCGCCGCCGCGTGCACATAGAACTCGCCGGTCGGGAACGCGCACCCGCACGTCCGGCACCCGAAGCACGCCTTGTGGTAGCGTCCCGTTAAGCGGCCTGTCGAATCCTTCACTGACTTCTCGCCCACCATGATCGCCTTGTGGCAGGCCGCGCATGCTCCGCGCGTTGTCAGGCTGCGCTGCGGCGTCGTGCCGTTGCTTTCGCGTGATCCGCTGCGGTCGCGCGCTCGCGGAGGTGATGATTCGGATGAAGTTTCGGATGGGCGGCGGGTGCCCGTGTTGGTGCCGGTGCGCTGTCGGCCACCTATGCCATATTGGATGGCTGGATCAACTGGCGAATCCAGACTGTCAATCACCGGTAGCGTTGGCTCTCGTTTTGATGATTGTGAGAACTTGGAGTCCTCGAAGGGTTGGTTATTGCGGCTACGATCCCACCGATTGCCCTTCAAGCCACCGGCATCGGATCGTGAGCGACTGACGGCTGATCGATCGTCGTCACCCCAGGATGTGTTGCTAGAGACTTCACTCTGAGCATTGGATGCAACTGAGTAACCGGAAGATGAGGAGTCGGATGTAGCATGCGAAACTTCGCTGGTCATCGATTTGTCAGAGTCTTGTCTGGATACACCAGGGATAGCAGGAACTGGTGGCTGGTCTGGTCGCCTACGCTCGAAGCGATTCGCAGAACTGCCAAATGATCTCGAGCGAGGCCTTACGTTGCCGAATGTCGGCTTCGACAATTGATCTTCTGGCTGACCGTAGCCATATGGATTTTGATTGGGCCTCTCCAATCCTGCAGAGCGCAACGGCTGATCATAAGATCGCTGACCAATTGGTCGTTGCATGGATTGAATTGCTGGGTCCTCATTTCCGAATGCTGATGTTGGATCTTGTTGACGAAGTCGAGAGCCTTCGGCGAGAGTTTTTGACCGTGAAGCAGGAGTCATGAATTGAGATGGATTTGGTTCGTTTTGGTTCTGAAGTTGGGCAAACATTTGATCTACAGCTATGCCTGGTCGTTGAGGATCGCTTGGACCTCGTTGCATGGACTGTGGTTGATTTTGTGGCTGTCTGTTCGACAAGCTTGATAACTCGTATGGATTTGAAGGCTCCGATCGTTGCGATTGAGATGTTGATGGTCTACGGAAGTGCTCTCTTCCTTCCAAATTTCTGAAAGGTTTCGGTGCACTTCCGTTTGACGGTCGGCGACCGACTGGTTCTGCAGGATCCTTCACTTCGGATCTCAATGAACCAGCAAAAGGTCCGGCGGCAATGGTGTCCATTCGTTTCAGAACTTGTGCTCCAGGTGACATTGGACGTTTCGTGAAGACCGAGTCTTGAATACCAGGCTGTGTTCGCGCAGGAGTAGCTGCTTGTTTGGGCTTCTCAGTTGATGGCGACGAGAACTTCTCACTCGTGAAAACAGGGAATGGATTATCAAACGGAAGGCGCATCTCGGGAGAGGGTGGACTAGGCTTTCTAGACATCATGGAACCCGGAGATGTCACTTGTGTAGAGGGTGTATGAGGAGTCAAGCTCCTTGGGTCGCTGTAATTGCTATAGTTGCTGTCAGGAGTAACTGCATCAGGTCGGAGAAAAGGACGATCTGGAAATGTCAGCACGATGAGATCAAAGAATTGGAGCATAGATACATACTCGCTGCAAAAGGATCTATTCTTGGTGGAGCATTCTTGCCTGGTCGCAAAAAGCCTTGGTTCCCTCGTGGATCGCCAAAGTTGGGATTTGGCTGGCCATACTGCTGAACACGAATATGTGGACTTTGCTGCGGAACTTGAAGTCTCGATCCCATGCCATTGTCTGGCTGGGAGTATGGCATGCGCATGCCATAAGGAGCTTGCTGTACTGCCGGATCTCGGCCCGGTGTAAAGGATCGTGGTTGTGAAGGTTGGAAATAGCCTTGGGATCCTGACACGATGTTAGAGAGAGTAATTGACATGTTCAAGCGCACACATACTCGGCGCAGGTCCGCAGACATGTTCAGCCAAAGAAGTAATTTCGATATCAACTCCACAGGTAGAACATTTGATCATAGGCAGGAAGCTGTCGGGTCTCATTGCGCTCGCCATAGCTGTGATACCAGCTCACAGAGGCGCCGCTGAGTCCGATGTTTTGTGGTCCCGCGCCGCATGCACCTGGAGAGCGGTCAAGAAGTAGGTCAAGGTATAGTCGTAAAAGGCGGTCTGAATCCGGATATCTTCGGAGCGAAACTGGAGTATGAATTGAGTTGCGATTCCAAGCGCCTTCGATTTTGGGACGGAGAAGATTGCTGAGGTCAATTAAAGCTGTAGACCGACCACAGAAATGTCGGCCGTGAGAGAAATGGTTGGTGGTAACGAGTGGGTTTGAGTGGGTGGACTCGAAATGAGTGTCGGTTTAGCCGGGTTACCTCCCCGGTCCTTTCTGTTAAGTTACATGTATCAAATCCAAAACCAGCGGCTACGTGGTCGGTATCTTGGTGGTGGTCGCATAAAAGACCACGGTGATCGGATCTGGAGAGATGGCAAATAAAATGTCTACAGGAGAGGAATTGGATAAAGAAGAAGAAGATGTCACTACCGATACGATAAGCAAAAGGAGGGAGAAGCCTTGTGCAGCGTCTTGTGCATGTATCTACTGCCATGTACGGCTCTGGCGCAGGACCCGGGCTCGACAGAACAAAAGAATGCACGGCAACTCCTACCTTACAGATGGGACGCCATACCTTAAACTCTGGCTGGACTCCCAGCCAAGCCGACGCTCAAATCATAGCAGTTCGGAACGGTGGAGCAGCGGTAGGCTTACACGATGACACCGTGGGGTCCGTGGGCAAAAGATCTGCCCTTCGAATCTGAACATCTGCTACCCCCCGTGTCGAAGAGTTGAGACGACGTTATGCCAAAGGACCGGCTTACCGACCCAAGACTCCCTCAATTGGGCCTCAGGTAAACTGTGTTTCAAGGTACCGGAAACCATTGTACTCTTTTCGACCGGTGATTCGTTTCTTCGCGGTTATTGTCCCTCCTTCACTCCAACCACTCCGTCCCTCACAACGGCGGAGGTGCGACAAGCAGCGGAGAGTTATGTCCAATGAGGAAGCCGTTGCCCCTGAGTTTCAACCAGGCTCAATCCCTCAACCCTCAAGCCATGAAGCGCCACTGACAGGGGGGTATGAACGCTTTGAGCAACGGGCCCTCACTCGAAGCACGAGACCGTGGATCATTCTGTCAGACAGCCGCTGTATGCTCGAGGCTAATCTTTGCGATCCCACATGTCTCTGTTCTATGGCGTCGTCGGGCTTGCACCTCGGAAATACGCAATTCTGATCATTTCCTCTGAAGGCCAAGCCGTACTCTCTAAGCTTGGCGTCTCAACATACCGCATCTTTTCGGCGCCTAAAAGCAACTCTACCGCACACGGAATCGCCTGTAACAGCAAACATTTCTCAAACGTTGCTGCTGGAAACATTTGCGTCCGCCGTCGTCATGTGCCAAAACATCCAAAACCCCGGCAAATCTCCTTACACGACTCTTCTACTCCATACACGTACCGAGCGAATGCCTTAGGGTCTGCCGAACGGGCCAGCCTCTAACTGCCACACCCTGATTGCACCGACGTAACTGCTCATCAATATGCTATGATTCCGCCTTGGTCCCGCGGAGTCATCTGCCTATTCACCAATCCTCCTTCCTTAAAGACATTTGGTACCGCCAGCCAATCGGATGCTAAGTTCTCTCCATGTTCTTCCTTGGTCCATCTCGGCGACAATGTACCCTCCCTCACTCGCTCATGTATAAAATGATGAACATTTCTCAAGTGGATACCTTCTGCTATGACCATGAATTCATGTGGGTATGGCTGAGTATTGTGGCAAGAGTGCCGAGCTCGCTTGCGTTGTACCGGATACCTTACGGTTCGCCTACCTTTCTTGAGCCTGTTCATCAAGCCACACCTGGATAGAGTATTAGGGCACTTAAGGGGGCTCCTCGCATTGTGCTTCGTAGTTCATCAGAATTCCAGGTTCAGTCTCTACCAAAGAGGCACGGTATAATCCCTCTACATGGACTTTGAGCCTTCACAACTGCAAAATATGGTGATGGTACCCCGGGATTGCGGACGCCGCTACCAGCCCTTAGCTGAATCCGACTCAAAAGGCAATCATTCTAGCCAGATAATCGTAGTGGTACATGTGTCAATTCCATCATTCCGAACATCATGTTCACATAGTTGTATCCAATTGCCTGGCTACTCGATATATTGTGCAAGCCATAGCCGACAATGCCTGTACTCTTTCCATTCTGTGGATCCTGGCTGCCCGAGAACCTCAGCCTTTTGGGATTTGTACACCCTTCACGTTCAACACATGCTTGTAATTTCCACCGCAGCACAAAAGAGCACCAGTCTTCAGCCAAATATTCCAATCACCTTGATTGTAATTAGTATAGACGGTGGTCTCCAAGCCTTGATACCGCTTTGGCGAGGACCCGCATTGATCGTCGAACACCGAACTAGAGAGATCGATTCAGCGTGCTGCTAGCCCAAGTCGATCATAAGATCAGCAGCTATGTTCCGGTTTGGGCGAGCTCCTTTACATCCCTCGAAAGTAAACACGACACAGGTGGGGCCAATGTATTTACTATTCTCGAATATCTTTTTTTATTCGTATGAGAGCCGGAAGCTTGAATGGGTCTTCGAATCAATGGGAGGGATCAGGGAACAAATCACCCAAACAGCGAAACTCAGCAACGCAGGAACCTCAGAATAGCTCTGCTTCTTACTTCCGATTTTGCCCACATCATCCTTCACAGTGAGTTGAGACATAAAGCTCGCTAAGGCGCGAAACGCGGTGGATACATGCATTAGTGAACTGTCAACGAAACATCTCGCTCCTCCAAGCTCTCAGAGGAAGTGATCGCTACCAGTCCACGTCTTCAACATCGACAAAGAGACTGACCAAAGGAATTGATTCCGAACTTTCCGCGATTCGAGATTGGTTGTGAACTGAGTTCATAACAAGCCGTAGCAATAACAGACCAAAACTACTCCCCATCACATGTCTGAACCTAAAGTTGATTCTGAGTTTGTGGTTGCCGAGTTCGGAACAGCAGAACATTGCGAGATACTTGCATAAGTTGGGTCACACGACATCGTTACCTTAGATTCGCATACATGGGAGCCATGTAAGTATGAAGTCGACGGCTCGTTCTTATCTCAAAGGTCGAGTTCGAATGCTATTGCACGAATGGGCAGTATCTTCACAAAACTCCTCAGCTTATATGAGTTAAGCCACCTAAGAGCAAGAGACGGTTTCGTATTACAGCACTCCGCAAAGCAAGAGAAAGCGATATCGGCGTCAACGAATCAGTGGTTGGCTTTTCCGCAGCTTGACAAATAGGGAGGATTACGATCGCGTCAACGGTACGAAGAACATGGCTCTTTTGCAGCTGATGACGTGGGAAACTTGAATTAGCGAGACTGCAGAGTCGAAGGCCGAGCGACACCACGCCATCAAAAGATTGGACAAAAGGTGGGACTTACTGCTTTAGAGTCGCTAGTTACAGTAGATAAGTGCTAGTTAGCTGCGTGTACGGAAGTACGACTAGGAAATTCGAGTACGATATCGATAAGCAGGTGATGCCCTCAGATGGCCCACTTCTTTGCAGTGTGGTTAGCAGAATCACGCGACGGCATGATGGTAGGAAATCGCTTGCCGGTCGGAGCCGAACAACTTCAATCTTATAACAAACCTTCTCTGCAGCATATTTCTCTGTCGTACGATCTGCTAGCTTCACAGCAACTCCAATTCGGGACAATCCGCGTTATCAACCCCTCCAAGCTTCTGCATATCCCACTTCGCGTACGATACTGAAGCACTTCTCGACGGCGATATAAATTTCGCGTTCGCTCACCACCCAACTGCCAATTTACACACAGTATCAGGGCCATAGCCCAGTCGTCAAACTGTTCGCCAACCTTCTAAACTCGTGAGTCTTCCTCTTGCATATAGCCTTCGCTCGTCATGGTCATGTCTTTACTGACGGTTTTCTTCTTTCTAGAGTTCACCACCCTTACGCCGGCGGCCACTCTTCTCCTACAGGAGGTGGTACGGAAGCAATCCACGAAGGATAAACTCAGTCTTCAGTTAGGACTATTCAAATCTCGACAAACCTCAAACCATGGCCCCTCACGCGGACGATGCCAAGGGGTTCCCTATCGAGAACGGCCATGCTTCCGTTACCTCTCCTGTGGACCAAGATCTTTTCACGGTCAGCTCGCCAAATGTAGTCTACACGGACAATGAGATCAAGAGCAAGTACACGTACCGCACTACGGCCATCTCCAAGGGCCCAAATGGAAAGCTCGTTGCTACTCCAAAAGAGACCGTGTATGACTTCAAAGTTGACCGTAAGATCGGCAAAGTAGGAGTTATGCTGGTCGGATGGGGTGGAAACAATGGAACTACGGTTACGGCTGGTATTCTCGCCAACCGTCGTGGTCTGAAATGGGAGACCAAGGAAGGTATCCAGGAGTCAAACTATTACGGCTCGTTGATCATGGCGTCTACTGTCAAACTAGGCACTGATGCTAAGACGGGTGAGGAAATTAATATTCCTTTCCACAAACTTTTGCCCATGATCCATCCCAACGACCTCGTGATTGGAGGATGGGACATCAGCGGTATGAATCTTGCCGATGCCATGGATCGTGCCCAAGTTCTTGAGCCAACCTTGAAAGCTCAGGTCAGGAAGGAGTTGGCTGGCATGAAGCCGCTCCCCAGTATTTATTATCCTGACTTCATTGCTGCGAATCAAGGTGATCGTGCTGATAATCTGATTCCTGGCTCGAGGGCCTCCTGGGAACACGTGGAGCAGATCCGCAAGGATATCCGGTAAGTTCCATACTCCAACTTATCTATGTCTGTAAATTCTCACAATCTGCAGTGAGTTTAAAGCTGCCAACGATCTCGACAAAATCATCGTTCTCTGGACTGCAAATACAGAACGCTATGCCGACATTCTGGAAGGCGTGAATGACACTGCCGATAACCTTCTTAACTCAATCAAGACTGGCCATGAGGAGGTTGCTCCGTCCACGGTCTTTGCTGTTGCTTGTATTCTTGACAAGGTTCCTTTCATCAACGGCTCACCTCAAAACACTTTCGTTCCTGGAGCCGTCGATCTCGCTGAGAAATATGGCTCCTACATCGGCGGTGACGACTTCAAATCCGGCCAAACCAAGATGAAGTCTGCACTGGTCGATTTCCTCATCAATGCTGGTATCAAACTCACTTCAATCTCGAGCTATAACCACCTCGGCAACAACGACGGCAAGAATCTCTCGTCTCAGAAGCAATTCCGCTCCAAGGAAATCTCCAAGAGCAATGTTGTTGACGACATGGTCGCTGCTAACAATATCCTGTACAAAGCAGGCGAGCATCCGAACCACTGCGTCGTCATCAAGTACATGCCAGCTGTGGGCGACGACAAGCGTGCCTTGGACGAATACTACGGCGAGATCTTCATGGGCGGTCACCAAACCATCAGCATCTTCAACGTGTGCGAAGACTCGCTGCTGGCGTCGCCGCTCATCATTGACCTTGTTATCGTTGCCGAGATGATGACGCGCATTCAGTGGAAGGCGGAGGGCAACGACGACTTCGCCGGCTTCCATCCCGTGCTCAGCGTCCTCAGTTTCATGCTGAAGGCTCCCATGACGCCGCCTGGCACTCCAGTCGTGAATGCTCTGGCCAAGCAACGTGCGGCCCTTACCAATATCTTCAGGGCTTGCGTCGGATTGGAGCCTGAGAGTGACATGACGCTTGAGCATAAGTTGTTCTGAGAGTGTGGGAAGGTGGTCCGGATTTGTCGCGGAGCTTGCTCGCCGAACCGGAATGATTGCAGGTTTGCTGTGCTTGGATAGGTAGGCCGTTTGTTTCTCATACAATTGCAACTAAGTTGAAAGCCAATCACTCTTGAACTCTGAGTAACTAATGTTAGTAATATATTTCTTTCTTCTGACCTCCGCGTTCCATCTATCCAGCCGTAACCAAATCTTTACAATAAAGGAAGGTGAAATGAACCATCACCAGGCCGGGCTTTTGTTATGGCTCCAGCTCCGACGCTGGAAAGGTTTCCGGCATCTCGTATACAGGCTTAGGCTCAGTCGAATTGCCGTTGCCAGGCTTATCAGAGAGGAAACGCGACCTTTCTGCCGCGAACCGTTCATTCTCGTTTCGCAGTTGTCTTACACGCCTTGATAATACGCCGATCCAGAAGATAAAGGCCAATGCGACTAGTCCAACGACAATAAAACCTACTGCTATGCCGGCCTGCGCGCCTGTCGAGAGTTGGCATTGATGTGTTGCGTTTACGGCCGCTGACGACGAGATGCCTATGGCCGCAGATGTTTGCGAAGCTTGCGTAATAGTAGCATTAGATGTATCTATTGCGTGGGCGTTAACGTAGAACGGCCACAACGGCTGTGCGCTGAAGGCAAGATTCGACGGATCGGCGCAATTTGGACCGCCGTTATCAAAAGCACTACAGCAGGCCCAAAGTTGAGTTGTCGCGTTGAACACGATATCTGAGATCGGCGAATTTGCTGGCCAAAACGCCTCGTCAGTCACCCATACCCGTTGGAAGGCGCGGACTGAATGAACTCACTACAGTTTTGATTACAAGCGGAGTCCTGGTACGATCCATCTGTGCAACTCTGCGTGTAGAAGCCGCTTCCAGTGGTATAGCTTGAGTTGTGCTGGCAGATGCCATCGTAAAGACACGCACTACCAATGCCGCAGCAACCAACATGACCTCCTGCTGACGGTTGTTGGTTCGGGCAAGGCAGGTCGATATAGCTAGAATCGAAAGTGCCGCCGGAGTATTTACGATAACATTGCTGCGTCATGGTGCCGGAAAATAGTTGCAATGTGTGATGTACAGAAGCTTTGACGGTCGATTCATCCGTTCATGCCTCGTTCACTTCAAGGTCAGGAGGAGAAGAGCACGTTTGTAGTTATAGATGAGCCGCAAGGCTGCGCCAGTCGCGTAAGCAGCCACGGCGCATCCCTAAAAGGTCGCAAGGCCGCATCTACTGTAAGTTAGCAATCTTGAATGTGCCCCGATTTTGGCCCCCACCTCCCAGGCTCCGAACAAAAAACCTCTGTTTATTATTGTCTGTACAACATTCACAGATCGCTCGCAGTCATTGGATACTCGTGGCCATCGTCTGTTCGGAATCTTGGATTACTCGCAATCATTGGATGATCGAAGCTCTGGGATAACTCGCGGCCATCGAATGTCCGAATCCATACATCACTCACAATTGTTGGATAGTCGCAATCATTGGATACTCGCGAACATCGGACGCCCGAATACGTGCGGCACTTGAAACTGCTCGTCCGGGCCGCCTATCTCCGAATGCTTGAGGTGGTACTCTATTGTACTGGCTGATAAGGATTGCAAGAGACATGGCTGTGGCAAAACACGCTGAGAGTGTTATTATATTCTTTGAGGTTTGCTATTACTGGAGCAAGGATCGGTTATGGGACAGGCTGGTTTTTGGCTACTAAGGCTAGACAAACCGTCGAACTTTGCGCTAATTAGAGTAATCCGTAAACAAGGACCCCATGCAGATGTCGTCGTTCATTGCTTCACAGTTTTTTAGAATGCGCGTGTTTAGGAATACGCCTAGCATGCTCACAAATACGCGCAAACTTTGGAAAGGGGGTGCGCAAAGTCAACGGGTGGCTTTGAAATTGGACTTCATTGCTGTCGTTTCTCTCTGCGTCCATCATATTAAGCCTTACTGCTCTCTATTCTACCCGAAATATTGATTTCATGAACGGCCTCTTATTCCGGCCTATACTTGTAGCCGAACCAGCGCTTGGGATTCAATACAGATCCTTAAATGGTCAGTCAATCTCATTTGAGGAATGCAGTTTACGCGTACAGGATTTCAGGATGGTTAGGATCTCTAGGTCGATCTGAAGCGCCGCACATACGCGTTGTACGGCACTGGAAAAGAATTCTTTACATTTTCTGGCATACATAAAACCTGATAGCAGAGTTTCACAATACATCATATTGATGTATTGCGTGGATCTTCAGATACAATGCTTTATTCGATAATGGGGGCCAGAATCAAGTCGGCACCAAATATTTCAACGAAAACAGACCCTATTGCTTCAAGACTCCCATTAAGATCTTACAAAGTATAGGCATACCTGAATATTGAATTTTAGAATCATCTACGAGGTCATTGCTGAGATATTTGCAGTTGAAATTTTTCATTTTCGTGTAAAACTTGTGGATGACGCGCAACTGTGGGCCATCTGGTGAAATACGTTATCGTATTTGTATCATACTCTATCCTAAAGAAACTTGGACGCATATCATTACTTGTCCTGTAAGTGCTTATGCTGTTGCCTACCACTTCAGATTAATACAAAGGCGACAGCCTTTATGTCCTGAATTTCAACTTTTTCGCATATCCGGACCACCAACATCCAGGTATCGCTATGAATTCTTCAAACCTTTGCCCAATCGGCGCCGATGACAGCTTTGGTCCACAGGTTATAGGATGCCGGGAGAACTTCGATTTCACTTTGCTGTTTGAGCAGAGCGTTCTGTCATTGGGGCCTTCAGCGTTAATGTTGATCACTTGTGTGCCCCGAATCCTTCAGCTCTACCGTTATGCAGTTAAGACTGTCTCTACTCCACTGCGAATTTATAAATCCGTAAGGGCAATATGATATGAAATTACCATCTCACTGATCAATTACACAGATAGCAATTCTCTGCGCAGCTTGCTTACGACTTGCGCTCCTTATCCTCTGGATCATCAACACTACTCGACGAACCCGTGTTTCCGTGGCCGCGGCGGCCCTTTCATTCATCGTCGTGCTGGCCCTGGCGGCCCTGTCCAGTGCAGAGCACACGCGGACAGTGAAGCCATCTTTCGTCATCAATACATATCTCTTCTTTTCCACCCTACTGGATCTTGCACAAGCGAGGACGTTGTGGATTATTCCCGGTGATGGGAAAATTGCCGCCGTCTTCACCGCCTGCTGTGCTTTCAATATTGTTCTTTTGATTTTCGAGAGCATTGAGAAGAGAGCATTTCTAAAGAGTCCGTATCATGAGTACCCACCAGAAGCTTTAAGTGGGATCTTCAACAGAACCGTGTTCTGGTGGCTGAATAGACTCTTTCTCAGCGGCTACCGTCGTATTCTGGACCTGGGCGATCTTTTTGAAACTGACAATGAATTATCCTCTCGGGAGCTTCACCAACGCATGGCTGCGACATGGCTGCGATCGGAGAAGAGCAAGAGCCAATCGTTGTTTCTCGCGACGATGTCTTGTTTCAAAGTTCCACTATCGAAGATGGTATTTCCTCGACTCTGTGTGAGCGCTCTCAAGTTCTCCCAGCCCCTCTTAATCAATCGGGCTGTCTCATTGATATCTGAGCCGCGAAACCAAGCTAACCGCAACTATGGATATGGCTTGATTGGTGCTACCGGTTTGATATATTTTGTCTTAGCCATTGGCAATGCAAAGTACAAACATAAACTTTTCAGAGCGATAATCATGATTAGAGGAGGACTTATATCCCTCATATCGGACATCACCCTGGTGCTTGATGCAAAGTCCGTGAGGGAGTCTGCAGCAGTCACACTTATGAGCACTGATGTTGACCGTATTATCGCTGGCTTAGAATTACTGGATTGTATGTGGGCTTCACCTATCGAAATAGCTGCTGCTGTTTACCTACTATATCGCGAGATTGGCCTATCCTGCCTTGTACCCCTGGGAATCAGCCTCGGTAAGTTAATGTCCATATAGACTTGACTGTCCTTTCAGTAACGCCCTTTAGGTTCTGCAGCAGCTGGTTACTTCGTCGGATGTGCAGCCACAAAAGCTCAAAAGATTTGGGTTGATGCAGTGCAGAAGAGAGTCAGCGTGACTGCGTCCATGTTGAGTTCAATCAAATCAGTTAAAATGATGGGATTGAGTATGCTTTTCTTAAGTCAGATTCAAGATTTGAAGCTACACGAATTGCGACAATCCAACAAATTCCGGAGGATCGGCACTATTAAGAATGTCGTTAGTAAGTTATTGTATCTCGACGTGAACTATCCGAGAATTTCATGCTGATTATGCCCTGTTCAAGGCAATTTCTCACTCATTATGGCCCCAGCTCTGACCGTGAGTCTCCAATCCTCATCTTCCACTCTTATTATCTGACACCGCATAGTTCGCCGTATATACCGCCGTCCGCCTCCGCTTTTCCCACGACACATTTAATCCAGCGACTGCATTTACATCTCTATCTATCATCGCCCTTCTTAGCCAATCAATCCAATCGTGGGTCTTTGCTCTTTTCGATTTTCAGGCATCTCTTGGATCCTACGAACGAATTCAGAAGTATCTACGCTCCGAAGTTAGAAAGGACACCAGACTACCCCGTACGTCACTTGACGGTCTTGTCGATGTCTCCACGTGCGACAAGCAAAGGGATGCCGAGCCACTTTACGATGGAAATGCGAATCTAAACAAGCACCTGGGCGATCGCAGTGCCTTTGACGGATACATGATCAGCGTTGAGGATGGCAGCTTCGGGTTTGCTGCTGACATACCACCAGTCATTAAGAATATTCAGCTACGTATCAAACCATCAACGTTCACCATGGTCATCGGTCCTGTCGGGTCTGGGAAATCCACTCTCCTCAAAGCCTTCCTTGGAGAAATGCCGTCAATAAGCGGTGTGGTGTACACGGCTGAACGAGAAATTGGATATTGCAGCCAGGATCCATGGTTGCCAAATGTTACGATCAGGCAATCAGTCGTAGGTGCTTGTGAGTTTGATATACATTGGTACAACCGCATTCTTCACGCCTGTGCCTTGGATGTGGATGTTCACCAATTTCCATATGGAGATGACACCATAATAGGAAGTAAGGGCATAATTCTCAGCGGAGGCCAAAAACAAAGATTGGCCCTCGCGAGAGCCGTTTACGCTCGAAAACGCATCTTGCTTTTAGACGACGTATTAAGCGGCCTTGACAAAAAGACCGAGCAGATGGTTTTCCACCGTGTTCTCGGCCCTGAAGGTTTATGCCATGAGCATGGGATCACCGTCGTACTGGCTACTCACGCAATCAAATACCTACGGTATGCGGAGCATATCATTGTTTTGGACAAGAGTGGTACAATAGCAGAAAGGGGGTCTTTCGAGGATCTCGAGTCTCATAATACCTTCGAGGCGGACACACTCGGCTACAATGCCGGCAAAGATGACCAAAGTTCGCCTTCTCAAAGGGAAGCCGCACTTTCCCTTAGGAACGCTGCAATGCAATCCGAAAAGGCAAAGAAAGCGAGAATAGCTGGCGATATCCGACTATACGCCTACTATGCAAAAGCAGTTGGATGGATGTTGGCTTTCTACTTCTGCGCTCACACGGCCACAATCTTTTTTATCAAGTTTCCTGACGTATGGCTAAGGTGGTGGTCTGCTGCAGAGGTATCGCATCCTGGTCGCCATACGGGGTTTTACCTAGGTATCTACTGCATGTTTGGAGGGCTTTCACTTTGCGGTATGATCATAGCGATCTTGGCTATTTTTACGGGGGTACTTCCACGATCAAGTGCTCGACTCCACAGAAGACTTTTAGACACAGTCATGTCTGCACCTTATTCTTTCCTTTCCGCAACAGATTTAGGGATCATTCTCAATCGGTACGTCTCTCTGTTGACTGGTTTTACGCCGAGTCTCACTAATAGCCCTGCAGATTTAGCCAAGACATGTCTCTGATTGATATGGAACTACCGACAGCCCTTCTCCAAACCGCTGACGGCTTCACGGTCTGCATTGCGCAAACCATTCTGATCACAGCTTCGTCCAAATTCGTGGCTACATTTATAGCTCCCGCTATCGCTGTATCATACTTCCTCCAACGTTTCTACCTTCGAACGTCACGCCAAATCCGACTTCTTGATCTGGAAGCGAAGTCCCCAATGTATACTCATTTCCTCGAAACCCTGTCTGGTTTACCTACGCTTCGTGCCTTCAATTGGCAATCCGCATGGCATGAACTTAGTCGAGAGCTACTTGATAAATCACAGCGTCCTGTGTACCTTCTGTACTGCATTCAACGTTGGCTAGGACTGGTACTGGATTGCATGGTCGCCGTTTTTGCCATTTCCATCATTACTCTCGCAACCCAACTGAATCAGAGCACAACCAGTTCCGGCGGAGCACTTGGTCTGGCTCTTGTCAATCTGCTTCTCTTGAGCGGTCTGCTTTCGTATCTCATTCGCTCTTGGACTGATCTGGAGACTTCTATCGGTGCAGTGTCGCGCATACGGGATTTTTCAGAGTCAACTCCGTCCGAACTCGTTCCCGGCGAATTTCAAGAGCCACCACATAATTACTGGCCTCAATGCGGTGCTATCGACTTTCAGAACGTCAACGCATCATATAGCATCCCTGTTGCGTCCCATGAGCAGGCAGATTCCGCTCCTACTGAACTAATTCTGAAAAACATCAACCTCTCGATTCCTCCAGGCTCCCACGTTGGAATCTGCGGCCGCACCGGCAGCGGCAAATCGTCTCTCCTTCTAACCCTCTTCCACCTAACCACCATAACCTCCGGCAGCGTAACAATCGACGGTGTCGACCTCCGCACGCTCAATCCCAACACCCTCCGCTCGCGCCTCATCGCGATCCCGCAATCGCCGGAGCTCCTCTGCGGCACGATCCGCACGAACCTGGACCCAACCGCGCAGCTGCCCGACGCCGCGCTCATCGCCGCGCTGGAGCGAGTCGAGCTCTGGCCTGCCATCCAGGCCCGCGGCGGCCTCGCCGCCGAAGCCGACCAAACTCCGTTTAGTCACGGCGAGCGCCAGCTCTTCGGGCTCGCGGCCGCGCTGCTGCGGCGCCGGACGCTCGGGCGCGCGGCTGGCGCCGGTGGTGTCGTCGCGCTCGATGAGATCTCCGCGTCCGTGGACGTCGACACCGAGAGCCGCATCTTGCGGGTCGTGCGGGAGGAGTTTGCTGGGTGGACGATGGTAAGTGTTGCGCATCGGTTGAGGACGATTCGAGATTGCGATTTGGTGGTTGTTATGGATGATGGGCGGATTGTGGAGGTTGGGAGACCGCGAGAGTTGGAGCTTGTTGAGGACAGCGTTTGGAGACAGATGATAGGGAAGGAACGACTCAAGGGATTGAAAGAGAGAGATGAAAAGGTCGGCGAGGTGTGAAAATAGCGGTATGATGTTTCTGGAACCAGATTATTGTTTGCATCGACCCTTCATTCATCAGATTGACGACAGTCAGCAATAAGTTAACCTGGTTTCTATTACATATATATGACAATGCTTTCAAGATTTCCGTCTATCTTGTCGTAACCGAAACATCATCAATATAAATCACAACTTTCTGTAGTTGGTTCAGACAGGAGATTCCAAAATCCACATGTCCTATTGCGGCACCAGAAACAAAGTCCAGGTTTAGCTCCACCCATTGATTGTACGCACTGATATCGCTGGTAACCGTTTCACCTGTGTACCAAGCAGTCGCAAGCACCGTGCATGAAGTGCCCTTGTAAGCTTTCGGCATGTAGTACCACATGTGGAAAGTGTACCTGCCGCCGACGCAGGCATTAAAGTCGCGACCGAACAAAATCCCATTAGATATCGACGGGTAGGCCAGTACGCCGCTCTTCTTGCCCGTACGCGGATTCGCATTGGTTATGGTGAAAGTTTCGTCGCCCTCAGTGGGAATCGCGTCCCATATGGTCAAGTTACCGCTTTCGAAGCCTCCGTCTGAGATGGTTGGTATTACGCTGCACGCCGGTGGTGGCCCGAAGCTGAGATCATTGATAAGAACGATCATCTCGCTTGTATTTTCGCACTCAACATCGATAGTAATGTAGGGGCTGAGAAAATTGGGTAAGCCGAGAAAGGCGAATTGCACCTTGGTCCAGACACCAGCCGCGGTAGCCTTGACGGGACTGCTGACAGTAGAGATAATGAGGCTGACAGTGCACAGAGACGGGTCATAGCCGGAGGAAATGTAGAACCAGGCAGTGGCGGTATAGGCCTGTTCGTTGCAAAGCCCAAATATCTGCTGAAGAAGTGACGCAGAACCACCGTTGGTTGGAAAGTCAAGAACACCAACTCCAGATCCCGAGTGGGGTGGACCGTAGGTAGATGATTCGTCTTCCAGGAAAACGCTGTCATAATTGGGAGATTGGTCGAAGAAAAGCCAATTGCTACTGTGTCCGAGTTCAAAGCTAGGGTCTACCAAGAAAGGCGTGCTGGTACATGGACCTGCTGTTGGAGTCGTTGTTGGTTGGGTAGTAGTAGTTGGAACTGGTGGAGCGGATCGATCGACCCCGAAGTAGACATCGTCAAGGTAGATCAAAGGTTGGGTGAGACTGCTACACCCGTAAATCGAAATTTGAAATGCATCATCGCCGGTGGGGACAATGCCTTTGATTTCATACTGGGTCCATTTCGTGGCTAAGTTGCTGATATCGAGATCCGTGACATAATAGCCAGTATTCGTACCAACGCTCAATAAGCAGCTAGTGACGTTGTGAAGCTTGGAGTCAGCTGATAGCCAAAAGGATGCTTTGACTGTTGTCCGTTTCATATCGTCGTTGATGTCGTACTGATATACGACAATCCCTGAGCCCGGGTACGGAAGCTGAGAAGAGTCGACGAATATACCAGCCATACTATTGAAATACGGTTAGGATGCATCGAATAATGTTCAAATGTACGAGTACTTGCCCGTTTCCTGAATGAGTGGGATTTCCCTTTTGCCCACTGAACTGGGTGATGTTCTCACTGCCACCGCCGTAAAGGGAGCTGCCAGTCCACGCCGTGATACCATCCGGGCATTCGAAACCTGGGTTGACAAGGAAGTTATCAGCACCCGCAAGGACCTGACAATCTGGGTTTGGGTTTTTAGGAATGCAAGCGTTGGCACTAACATCGTCGAAATATATGCTCACTGGAACCGATAAGTCATCGCAAAAGCCTCGAAACTGGATTTGCGTCGGTCGACCAGTGCCAGATACTTCGAATGAGTAGCTGGTCCAATTGGAACTCAGATCGAGAGTTAGAAACACCCCCGAATTGTCGGTTATTAACAAAGTACAATCGCTTAGGTCGACCTTGCTTCCTAATCGAAGCCATGCTGTGACGTTGATGCTGTTGCCATATTCCATGGCCGGAACAGTCGTTGTTAGAAAGAAGTCATTGGCTCCTCTATTCAGGAAGAGGTAGGCCTGACCTGCGCCAGAATGCGCCGGACGCGTCTTTGAATCCTGAATCCAGAAGAACTGCTCAATGAAGCCTGGCAAAAACTCCCAGCCCTTGACCGTTTTATCAAAGTTGCCATTCTGGACTAGGTTGGTGACGGTGCAGTCATGTGGGTGATGATGTGGCGGTTGCGGATGCGGACGAGGTCTTTTTGTGAATTTGGGCCGCGAATTCAACTTCGACACTCTCTTGAGCAATTGAGGGAGCTCTGGGGCTTGAAATGTAGCAGGCAGCTCAATTAACGAGGAGACTTCTGCACCGGGCACAATATTGGTAATTCCAAAGCATTTCGAAGTAAAAAAGAGTGTCGTTCCGACAACATATGCTGTTATGAAGCGCATGATGGCCCGGCCGGAGAAGACAGCGCAGGCGGCAACCTTCTGTGGAACACGTCGAGCAGAAGAGAAGGAGGTTGCACATTCCTATCTCCTCCAGATCAAGCTTGATTCCCTCGGCAGCAAGCTGAGTCAATCTCAACGCCATGATCGTAGTGCATTGCATCTAGTACAATTTGCACCGTCGATTCGAGAGAGCTGAAGATACAAGCGACCGCCACATCGACTACAGGGCTCTGATTGCATGGCCAGTCGAGATGTGCAAGGTCATGGTTCATTGAGGCGTTGGCTAGAACAAATGGTGGAAAGAAGAGTCTCGGCGTAACCACAGTGAATTTCGACACAAGACATCGTCAAGTAAACTAAAGCGGCATTGGTGTCTTCCAAGAGAAATGTTAGCTTCACGCCAATCAGCCGCAGCAGTACTCAATGTAGGGCAACTGACACTTACCGGCCAGTGTCCTGCCGCCGATGAGGTCTAGCACTTCAAGTTCCATGGCTTCACACGGGAAGGTTGCACTCTTCCTTTCGTGGTTCTGTTAGTCCATGGTGCTCTTCTGGATGTACGGAGTAGAGTGTTGAGACCGTACGGTATTCGAGAGACGCTGGTCAGAGCCTCTAGCTGTCGGGAGCACTCGGCTCTTCGCCGTACTTGAAGAATGTTGCTTGCTGCTTGGTTCGATGAATAAGGTAAACAAAGTTTACGGAGTATTAGAGAGAAGCCAGGCCGAGAGGAGGCGCGCTGAGTTGGCTGTACGTATGCGCCGATGACCAGCCACCCCCCTGTACGCCACCTTTGAAGCTCTTTCAGTGGAGATATTCAAACGTTTGGCCACTATCCAGCGATGAAGAGCATCGTTCCGGCGTTTCTTTGAGCAGTGACTGGAACTCTTAGTAGTGAGCAGCACGTTGCGCGAAAGGTGCGTAGCATCAAAGGAAAAGAGCCTCCAGAAGCATACAACCTGGGTTGAGGTGTAAGAGTAACGCTTGCGAACGCAATGGCGGTTTTCAATTAGGCTTCTCATGCAGGCTTATTTTCTCTGTCTCTTATTCTCAGAAAGCATGTCCATTTACGTCTGTATTGGTGCCACATTCTTCTCTTGTTGAACGCGTCTATGCCAGGCGATACTGTCCTGAGGTCCGATTAGGTACTAATATGCACTGAATAACTCCAACTACTTCTTTCCTCTATAACACTTTCGCCTCATCTTTCACGCACGCACACGCACATACTCTCTCTATATTGGCCTTCTATCTCCCTCTCTCTCCACTCGACCTCAATGCCACCCGCCAACCCAATCACAGACTCCATCCTCCCATCCGCCACCACACCAACCAACGATCTGATCCCTTCCGACTGTTTCAGCGCCAACGAATCGAGCAGCGCTCCGCATCCACAGCCATGGTCACCACCGCAGCACTACTCGCACTACTCGCACGTGCCGATCGCATCGCTGACGGCGGGCCCACGCCCGGTGGCTTTCACGGGCCGCATCGCAAACGTCTTCTCCTTCCGCACCGCCAGCGCCAAGCCGCGCGCCGCCCGCGGATGCTGGCGGATCGTGGTGCACGACGCGGGCGGCGCAGTGACGGTGCGTCTTGACGGCGCGTTTAGTGGCGCTTCGCTGACGGGCGCGTTTAGGTGCGGCTGTGGTTCGCGGCGGTGCACTATGGCGTTTGCCTTGGGCGCGTGGTGTCGGTTTGGGCGACGCATGTTTCGTGTGCGAGTGGAGGGCTTGCGGTGCGCCGCGCGAGGAC
>Ga0335073_10002605_pt1 | contig 24767 bp, 23 predicted proteins | sample Lox_Sample_22_FD_207093 | JGI IMG/M metagenome (GOLD analysis project Ga0335073, IMG submission 207093) | Soil microbial communities from Loxahatchee National Wildlife Refuge, Florida, United States - Lox_Sample_2.2 | ecosystem: Environmental > Terrestrial > Soil > Wetlands | place: USA... | reverse complement strand
TACATGGAGTGATGACCTCTGTGAAACGAACGAATACAGGCTGCTGAACGAATGAATTGATGCTCCACCACAAGCAAATTCCCAAGAAGGATGCTGAAAGAGCTACTTTCCTCAGACCAACTCTCTTCTCATCTCGAGGGAACATACTCCGTGAAAGTCAAAGATATCTCCAAACTTGACTGGAATGTACATCGTGTCGACCTAGCAGATGGAAAGAGCTGGGTTGCTCGATTATATCCAACGAAGGACGAGACTGCAATTGAATCGCTAGCCGGCCTGCTGAAGTTCCTGCAGAGCAGCAAATATCCTGCCGAAAAGCTTGTTTCACCTCCTCTGGCAAAAACAAATGACGAGACCGCTTGTGTCCTAGTGACACACTTTATCCAGGGACAGCGCCCAGAGCGTAACCGAGTAACCTTTTACAGACTCGGAAAGTTACTCGGTAGACTGCACGCTCTCCATCCTGAGGAAGGAATGCCGACTGGAGGAGCATGGCATCACTTGAGCATCAACGGTGGTATGGATGATGAGTGTGAGGCAGCAATCAAATTGCTTCGAGACCTCCAAGTTCAAAGCACGCATCTAGAAGGAGACTCCGCTTCCAACGACGACCATTTCACCCAACTCATTACTGGGCTGCAGAAACTGGCTTCATCGTTCAGGAACAAGAAGCTTCCGAAATGCATCGTACATCCAGACTTTGTGCCGGTCAACGTCATCGAAGAACCTACTTCCACCGCCGATGGCGTGCCAACCAAATGGACTGTTGTTGATTGGACTGGCGCTGGTGTCGGCTACCGCATTGTGTCTCTTGGATTTCTTCTCGGCGCAGCAGCTGGACGTGGCAAGATGGTGCTGGTCGATGCGGCCATGAAAGGATACTCGGAGAACATTAAGCTCCACGAGACCGAGCTCGAGGTACTTCCTCTAGCCGCTTATGCGAGATTCTTCACGATTGACTGCTGGCAAGTTGCAATGGGGAGGGAAAAGGCACAATCCCTAGTTGAGGGTTTGCCAAAGCTCGTGGAACTTGGTGATAACGTAGCGAAGAGGGTAAAGGAATTAGCGCAAAAGCGAATTTGAGATGAGACCACATTGTGTTCCATGATGAGATGTATGGCTTGCATTGAGTAGAGTAACGTAAGAAATCCTGACTGGTAGCCTCCGGCTGTGGAATTCTTCATCGCAGTCATGCATGACAACGCAAAACGAGAACTGTTTCTCAGGAATTAACGTCAGTATTAACTCAACATGCCATTATGGGTATATAACTCATGACGCCTTCCAGTTTCATATCCTAATCAAGACTCAAGGTTAATCTGCTTCCGGCAGTGGCCCACTCTTCCTGCGCCTCACACCCTGTCGCGCAGCTGTGGAGCTGCTCTCCATGCTCGTACCCAAACCCGAGTCATACGTCCTTCTCGTGACATCTTCAGTCACGAAGTCGGCGTCCTCATCTTCGTCATCAGCTTCCACGCCCGCCGGAGGAACGGATTCTTGCGGTTCAAGTTTAATTTCCGGTTCCTCTTGCTTGACAGCTGGCGGAATGTATCGGAGTGGATGGTCGCGAGAGCCAGGTGATGGAAAGATGCGTTCCGTGTCAGAGACGCGCTGATCATCTGAACTCCCAGGTGTCATTCGCTGTTCGCGCTTGATTCTTTTAGGTTCTTCCCTCGAGACTTTATCTTCTGGAGGTTCTCGGCGCATCCACGTCAAAACAAAGTATATCGCCGCTGCGACGGTCATCTCCGTGCACCAAAATGTAAAAGTGAGAACTAGGAACGACAGAAGGCGATAGTTATACATGATCCAGCGCAAGCCCTGCAGTCGTGCCTTGACTTCCAGCTTCGCGCTATAGACCTGTAGTTTAACTTCGCTCTGTAATTCCACTCTCGCTCTTGTCGGAATGTTTCTCCATCCTTTCTCAAACTGCACACCCTCCATCACCTTCACAATCAACAACTCCTCCTCCTTTCTGAAGCCTAGAATCTGAGCCGGCAGTGCGACGGCGTTGTGTACGTGTTCCATCCCGGTGGAGTAGTATGTCAGAATAGCCGGTCTTCTCGACCGTGCAATCGTCTCTTCGGGCTTGTCGGCAAGGCGCGGTAGCAGCGGCGCCATGAGGCTAATGTCAATCATGAAGTTACCCGCCTCCTTGTTGCTTTGTGTGCGCGGCATTTGTAGTACCACACTGATGTCGTACGGTTGACTGCTTATCAGCTCGTCATCCAGCTCCACAATTGACCATGGTCTCCTATGATGGTGATCCTCGTCGAATTGCAAGTAGATGGGCCGACTGAAGCCCTTGTTAGGGATGTACGAGTTGTAGAATGCTAGGTATGCGATGGCAGCGGCGCCGAGGAGGATAAGCGATGTGATGAGGAAGAGGGTAATACTGAGATACGCGCGTCGAGCAGGCTTCGATGCGGCATAACGAAATGGTTTGAGAGCTCTGTCGCGTGCAGCGATGAGAATGCTGGGCTTCAGCTCATCCTCGTCTTCGGATTCCAAGATTGTGGACATGATGATGAAGTGCTCATGAAATTACGTGTCTTATAGCTTGAAATCCAAATTCGCCGTTGACATTGCAAGCAAATATGAAGGTTGTTGTAGTTCCGGGACCCAGTAAGTCTGGAGTGGTGAGTTGAGGTCAACAAATCCCCAATGACGTTTGCTCGAGCGTATCGTATCGTACAACAGCATCTTCAACGCCTGACAAGCAGCAAATTCAACACGCTATGCAGATTTTGGAAATTGAATTCAAAAACTACCATTCATAATTCTAAAGCCTAGTAACTACCGTAAATCATTGGTTTCAATGTGCCGTTGTTCTATTCAAAGCGCAAGTCCCTTGGCTGACTGATAACGCCTCCATCAAATTCTCGCCTTCAACTTCTTCATATCTCCAGAGTCACCAGAACTATTGCCGTCGCTAGTATCACTGCTTCCCGCACTCGAGTCACTTGTATCCGTGTCTCCACTGTCACTCGATCCGTCACTACTTGACTCTGCGCTTCCAGTTCCCGGACTGTCGAGACTAGAATCAGTAGATCCATATGAAGAAGGGTCGGTGCCACTCTCTCCGGAGTCAGAAGACTCTGTTCCGGTACCATCCGTTCCTTCTGACTCGGATCCTGTGTTATCAGGCCCAGAGTTTGGGTTTCCAGTCACGCTTAATGGTGTCTCGCTTGTCAGAGTTCCCGCGCCGGTTGGCGAAGAACCTGGGTTTGGATCGTCTCCACAAGCATTAGGAATCAGGTTTGGATTTTGCTCTCCTGTATTTGGATCAATGCCAACTTGTTGCTCAAGTGTTGGGTTGCCGTTCGCACTAGTGCCTTCAGCAATATCTTGAAGAAGTCCTCCAAGATTGGTCACCACGCTGCCGGAGTTGTCGTTGGAACTTTGTGTAGTAACGCCATTACAGCCTGTGTTGGCATTCGCGTTGCCGTTTCCGTTGCTGCCGTAATTACCAGAGTTGTTGTTATCGGGATTGGAATCCGAATCAGAAGAATTGGAGGAGTCAGTTCCAGAATTCGTGTCGATTGAGCTGTTGGAACTTGTGTCTGTTGAGCCTGAGTTGGTATCACTAGAATCGGAGCCGCTCGAACCTGAATCAGTAGAACCAGCGTCAGTCGAACTTGTTTCCGATGAGTCAGAACCTGTTGAACCAGAATCCGTAGAACCAAAGCCAAAGTTCGACTCGCTAGAGCCGGATTGCGACGACGTACTAGAGCTGTCTGTTCCACCATTCTGACCTTGTTCTCCTTGAGAAGTGCCTGAAGTCCCTTGAGAACTCGAAGAAGAAGCTGTTGATCCTTCCGGGCTATCAGAACCAGCAGGCGATGAGCCTTGAAAACCATCAGTGCCAGTCCCACTTCCGCTGGAGGATTCAGTTCCTGTTGTACCTGTGGAACTGAGAGATGATTCTGAAGAACCAACTGAGCTATCGGTACCACTCATATCACTTGATGAATCGGAGCCAGTAGTTCCTTGACTACTAGAGGACGCGGATGAGCTCGGTGAACTATCCGCCCCAGTATCTGGATTGGTATTGCTGTCTGAGCCAGAGCCAGAATCGGTTGCTGACGATTGTGAACTAAACAACGCAGTGCTTGTGGAAGATTGTCGAATTGAGTTTGCTGTAAATCCTCCGTTGGCGGATGTGCGAAAGCCTCTCCCTGTCGACGACGAAATTGAAGTAAACGAACGCAGGCGTGTCGTCTCGCCAGTACCACGTAGCCTAGTGCTAGAAGCGCTTGAGCCTGTGTCTCTTGTTCGTGTCGAGTTGCGATTTGTATTGCCAACTGTCACAGTGGTTGTAACAGTGACTCGACCTGTTGCGTTTAGGCCGGTTGCCGCTAGTGGAGTTACTCCTCCAGCTGTGAGAGTTGTCACTTGTGTTATCGTAGTGGTAGATGTCGGCGTCGTCAAGCTGAAGCTATCCCGTTGTCCATTACCAGCGTTGGTGTTATTGCCATTCAAGGTGACTATTGTCGTCGAAAATACAAAGGCTGTTGCAATATTGGCCGTGCCTATCCACATACTTAGCCAATATTCAGAAAGCATATTCTCTACTCTTACTCGAAAATGTTGTGGCCATTGGCAGTCCAGAAGTCAGTCGAGAAATTTCACCACTGGCAGGAACTTTGTCGGCTTCTGCATCATGGTGATCGACTGAGGCCAGTGTGTCTAAGATAGCAGCAACCTCGGACAAGTTACCGTCTCTCTCGTTAAGAGGCCGGATGACGTGACGCTGCAGGCTTTCATTCGGCGCGTCTACCTTCGCAACAGCTAAATGTTCTTTGTTAATATCTGCAGGTGAGTCCTGATATCGAGATACTCACGTCCATGTAACGCAGGCACCGGCTTAGCTGACACAGCCGTCACTACCAGTAGTGTTGCGAAGCTTGCTATGGCTTTCATATCTTCCAATCTCACAGTTCCGGCAATACCAAATAATTAAAGAGTGACTAGTCACAAGTACGAGCGCAGCTCAAGAAAAGAAAGACGAAAATAGTGCAAACTTGTGCCCAGCACGATGACAAGCGTAGAGACTACAAGAAGCCAAGCGAAGCTTGCTACTAAATGTGCAGGATTAGCTTTTGTATAACGTTCAATGCTTCGTACAGTATCAGGGTTGGTGACGCGATCCAGGCATCGGTGTCGATCGAGCCGAATAGCCTCAACATCGCTTTCAGAAGTCTGGGTGGATTAGCTAGGATTGTAGAGAAATGGACTGCTGGAAACGGTTAGATGACGCGTAAGGACATACTGTCCTTGATTGAGCAGACAGCATATCGCAGCTCCGATGAGACAGAAGAGCATGCTAGTTACGGACGAAGAGAACAATGAGCATCGCAAGGTAAGAGCATGGGTTCTTACCACGGGGAGCGTGGTCGAATGAGGGACGCTCGTGGTCAGTCCATGAAGAATCGAAGAGAATCAAAAACGACGACGTGACGATGGATGTTAGAGGTTTGTTCAAATAGATACATTTCCAGATTGGGTTAGGTATTCGAGTAGAAATTTTACAGGTGCATGAATAAGTCTGTCGGTGCAGGTATTCCGATGTCGCGGAGGCGTTTCAAACAAGAGGCTGCTTTCAAGCGCACTGAGTAATAGAGAGTCAGTGAAAACTTAAAGCCGTCATAACTGTCAATCATAGAAAGGCGCCATGACAATGAAAGGTGGATACGTTCCGTTATAACAGTTCTAGGAATGGTCTTTGTCGCGAGTCTATCGTATCGTATGCAGTCGAAGACTCTAGACGCTTGTAGCGTTCGGAAAGAACAGCGGTTCCTTGGCCTTTGAACGTGCGATAGCAATTGTAAAATCGAAAATTGGGCTTTGGGCAATTACTCGGCTTTCATGAACATATTGAAAAGAGGGTAGTTCATGTGAACTGGAGAGTCTCCGAGGATTTGTGGGTGGAGGTTGAAAGACGGAGTGCGCCAAGATCAGGTCTTTGCATCTTCATCGCTGCAAGAAAGCTTCTCACTTTCTTTTCATCCACATCTTCAAAGAGCACGGCGATATCACTAGTCGTGGGATAATTCTATTACAAGATGACAATGCGAATTTCATTTTAAGACATCCTCGGGGCTGTCAGCTGTGTGGAGTATGATAGAGATCTTGCCTGCCTCATTGAAAACGTTCATGGGCGCCAGGAGGCTCAATCGTCTCGAACTTTCCTGCTGACTTTCTTACTCTTCCAACCTGTTACTACATTGCGGCTTTCAAGCCCTGAATCAATGCCAATGAGCGGGATTGACGCAAGGTAATTTACTACTGCATTCAACCCCGCCGGCCCATTCCTCGATCTCGGTGTACTGTTGGATGATCAACGCTGCTAGAAGCGATGTCCTTCGGCTCATTACTTCCTCATAGTCTCCGGTGGGACATGCAAAGAAATGATATCGTTTCCACCCTTGCACTTAGGTGCCTGTAGACATATTGGACTGCCTCTTCTATGCTAAACTCTTGCGATGTTCCGAAGAGGTATGTGGAGATCCCGGCGACCATCATTAACGAAGTATAAAGGGAGGTACGATCAGAGCATGGTCTGGCAGTCTACATTTCAATCTGCATCGCTCAATTCTCTTTTGAGTCAGGAATGTTGGCCTCTTTCATTATAACGCTATCGGCGGCCGCCATCATAGCTTTCGGTTTCCCTGTCCCAGACGGTTTCAACGAAGCTCCTATTGTCGATGTCACTATATTCACACCTCCATCTGATTATAACATTCCGCGTACACTTTACGCTAGAACTCTCCTTTTAAAAGAAAGTAATAAAATCCTCGCAACGTGGGAGAATTACTCCCCACAGCCGCCTCTGGTATACTATCCAATCTTTGAATCAGATGACCTAGGCCAAACGTGGCATGAAATTGGACAAGTTCACGACCAGGTAAATGGATGGGGTATGCGATACCAGCCATTTCTTTACGAGTTGCCTGAATCAATAGGTGGATTTCCTGCTGGCGCTCTACTATGCGCTGGCAACTCCATTCCCGCGAACTTGAGCAACACTCAGATTGACTTGTATGCTTCATTGGACAAAGGGTGCGTCGAAGCATGTGCATGTTTGCTCCTCCTGGACTGATGAAGTATAGCCAAACATGGAATTTTGTCTCTCATATTGCCAGCGGAGGTGAAGCCATTCCTGACAATGGACTTACACCAGTTTGGGAACCATTCCTGATGATGTACAATGGCTATATGATTTGTTACTACTCGGATCAACGAGACTGGCCGGCGCATGGACAGAAACTTGACCATCAAATATCCTATGATCTTCGCAACTGGGCCCCTCCTGTCGATGATGTGGCCTATAGCAACAACACGTTCCGGCCAGGAATGACGACAGTAACTCACCTCCCAAATGGGAAATACATGATGACATATGAGTTCTACGGGGCTCCGGAAATTGCTTTTGCAGTGTATTACCGACAAGCTGACGATCCAACGAAATTCAATGAGGCGGAAGGCCAAGTACTTCGAGCCAGCAACACCGGAAATGTCCCAGCAGGATCACCATACATTGTATGGACCCCAGTTGGCGGACCAAATGGAACTATTGTCGTCAGCTCCGGATGCTGTTCAACGGCATTTATTAATCGTGGACTTGCCGAAGAAGGTAGTGAATGGATCGAAGTCAACACTACTGCACCAGCATCCTATACGCGGAGTGAACTCGTAATGCCGGACCAAGACCTAGTTCTTCTTACAGGGGGAGGAGTATTAGGGGGAACTGACAACAGTGTAACAGCAAGCACGCTTAATGTTGGTTAGCACATACATTCGATCCGCCGTAAATCAACAATTATTCTTCCGTGCCACCAAGCAATATCCGATAATCTCCCTTCGCTTTCTTCCTTGAACCGTTGCAGAGTAATTCTTGATTGGTGGAGTATTTCGATCTGCAAGGAACGTTTGGCCTAGCCCCAGTCCACACCCCACACGTTCCCAGGGCATGACAAGGATTCAGAATGGTCTTTGGAGCTCTACAATGATGCATGCCTTGATGAAATTTCCCGACACACGGGTCACAGAAGCTCTGAGCTTAGGTATTTGGTTGTAAGTTTGCGCCCATCATTAAGCTTAGCATTCGCAGTCAACTCAGCTTCATCACGTCTTGGAGCCTTGCAGTTTGGTCTCTCCGCTCATGCCAAAATGGTCGCCATGTTACTCTTGAATCTTCTCTTCTTCCTATTTCACATTGTCCTTGCACGTCCGTCGCCACTACCTGACAATGACAACATCATAGCTTTCAACCGTGCTGAATGCCAAAGACCGACGCAGGATCCTCTTCAAGGCTGTCCAAGAAACACGCTACTCGTTGGACCGGACGGAAGGTTCAAGACCATCCAAGCCGCCATACTCTCTATCCCGAACAACACCGTACCATACTACGTGCTAATCCAGCCCGGTAACTATACCGAACAGGTGAATGTGACACAACAGAACCCAATCACTCTTCTTGGTGTGACCAATTCACCTAATACAAATGCGGGCAATACAGTAACAATCATCTGGCATAATGCAACTGGAACAGCCACTACCGGGACCTATGACAATGCTTACACCTCAACACTTACCGTTGCTCCGGATTTCAATTCCTCTGCTACGGGATCTGGTCCTGATGGCAATCCAGTTCCTCCAGGGACACCGTTTGGTAGCTACAACTTCCGCGTCTACAATCTTGATATTGAGAATGATTATCTACCGTACTCGGCGGGTCCATCACTCGCAATCTCAATCAGCTATGCGAATGCCGGCTTCTACTACAGTAGCCTCCGCTCATATCAGGACACCGTATACATCGGGAAGCTCGGCAACACATATTTTTACCAAGGTGAAATTGCTGGCCAAACGGACTTTATGTACGGCTTCGGTACTCTGTGGGTGCAGTCGTCACGCATTGCGCTTCGATCATGCGGTGGTGGTACGTTCTATTATATAGCCGAAATCAGCCTTAAAATTCCATGACAACTCTCACTGACATCTTTGTCTTTGTTGTTAGGTATAACGGCGTGGAAGGGCACAAATACAACGTTCGTCAATAAGTACGGCGTATACATTCATGACTCTAGGGTGGAAAAGGCCAACTCTTCGTTGAGCATCACAGGACAGTGCGCGCTGGGAAGACCGTGGAATGCGCAGATGACAGCAATCTTCGCAAACAACTATCTTGACGATTCCATCGAGCCTTCAGGGTACATTGAGTGGTCGGTGAGTACTCCGCGCATCAACTTCAATACGACTATGGCTGAGTTCCACGATTATGGGCCTGGCTTCAACTTGACGGGAAGAATCGCTGCAAACATCACAAAGCTGCTGACACCGGCTCAGTATGCGCCGTATAGCACGCTTGAAGACGTGTTCCAGTATCCGTTTTCTGGAAAGTTTGGGAACACTGCTTGGATCGATCGATTCCCCGAGAGCTAGGCGGAGTTGTGTTGAAGTCGGAAACTGCCAGACGTAGAAGATAATAATATGGCGTGTACGAGAGCAATGGCTCCGAGAATGATAAATACATGTGCCACAGAAAATGAATTGATGTCTAAACCTTAGCTGTCAGTGAATAATCAACGGAATGGTTTTGGTGTTTCTACGATCCCATTTCTCGGGCAACAAAACAAGATCGCGTGTGGCTTGGAAATCACAAGCACAAGCCTCCCAACATTCACAACGCCGGCCGACGGAGGGACACAACGACGCAGCATCAATCTCCTCTCAATTGTCGTGTCTGTGTCAATGCCTTCGACGAACTCCGCCGCTTCTCAAACACACTCTTTCCATCACCTCTATGCTCTCCACAGATGACTGCGATGACTGTGTGCCGGACTCCCTCAAGAGCAGCAGCTCAGCCATCCTGCTCTCCTCCCTTCCGTTTCTTGCTACCTTTGTCTTGGTGGCCGTGGCTGTTTTAAGGAAATTGTTTCCTCTGCTGTCTGGTGAAGAGCATGGGAAGGACAACACCAGCAAAGAACGAGACAGCGCTCAGCTGCCGACGGCCAGAGCCGACTTCAAACCGGCGAAGCGCACAAGATTCCGCGAAACAATCAAGCCGCCGTCGGCCATTACACTTGCTCAGTTCACGTTTGCCACGAATATCGCACTCTCAGCCGTCCTAGTGGAGATTCTTCTGTGTGAAATCTCCGGCTCCTTGCCTGCTTCCGCTCGTCGACTCGTCCTTCATGTAACTATTCCTTCCCTCCTCGTACTCCTCATCCTCGTGGCACCCGCACTCGAAGTTCATTCTCTGCTATCAGCACTCGGCGTATCATTCGAGACTAGCGGCAAAACTCGTTATAGACTTGCATGGTTTTCAGAAATATTAGCATTCAGCGCATGGCTTCTCTCCTTTTGGCTCGTCGGACATGGATTTCTCGGACTCAACCTCCGGGATGTCAGTGACACCTACGTGCTCAGTAGTCCTTCAATGAGGCACAATTCTTTCTTGGAAGGCTGTTTGGAACGCATTGGTATCATCGGCATCAGCCTTATGGCTTCATTATCAGGCTTCGCTGCCGTCTCAGCACCCTGGCAAACGTTCGGCGTCAGGCAACGCCTAATCACTGATGCCGACATCTCTCGAAAGCAAGCAGGACTTGACGCTACCGATGACATGCTCACGGCAAAACGGAGTCGTCTTCGTGCGCTGGAACGCCGCATGTCCGTATCAAACCACGAAAGTTCCATTTTCACGCGCGTGATCGGAACATTGCGTGGCACTGGCGAGTCGCAAGAGCGTCAGACCCTCTACCTCGAAATCTCTGGGCTCGAAACAATGCGTATCAGCCTCAACAACACCCTCTACACATTACGAGCACGGAAAGCCGCTCAAGTCCGAGCTCACACCGCAACCGGCCGCCTCCTCAACGCTGTCTCTTACGGCTTCGCATTATACTGCGTGTACCGACTCTGCTCAACGATCCTGTCCACCCTCCGGCGCATGACATTCACCTCATCAAGCAACGCAAGCACGGATCCAGTGACGCACATCCTGTCGGTGCTGACCGTGCACTGGGACTCGAACCTCGACCGCGCGGCATGGAGCCGGCAGATCTCGTTCCTGCTGTCGGGCGTGATGCTGCTGCTGAGCTTCAACAGCGCGCTGCAGACATTTCTGCTGCTGGGCCGCGCGTTTCCCAGCCTGCTGAGCGCCTTCCACGCCAACCTCGCCCTTGTCGTCAGCCAGGTCTGCGCGACCTACGTCATCTCCTCGGCGCTGCTGCTGCGGAGCAGCCTGCCGCGCGAGGTCGGCAGCGTCATTTCTGACGCTCTAGGCGCGCCGCTCGAGCCCAAGAGGGTGGACGCTTGGTTTGAGGGCTGGTTTCTGGGCGCCGCGTGCCTGACCGCGGTGGGTATCTGGTTGGGCAGGAAGTTCAAAGGCGGGGATTGGGAAGATGACGAATACAGCGCCGGTCATGGCGACTTGGAAGAAGGCAAGAGGAGTTAGATATACCCTCCTTAAGTGCACGACGAGATAATTGTCGTGTCTATGTTATTCACGTCGCTTTGAAATTATATCACCTCATGAATTTTAATTTCCTGAACTCTAATCATAGTGCTATCTAAATTTTTGGTATATATCTGAGACCCTGTATCTGCGCCAAAGCGCAACTCGCGCCTGCGAGCGCTGCCATTAAACATCCTGCATGAACGGTACGCCCTAGATTCTCCATAAAGGTATCGATGACCCTTCACATCGTGGTCGCAATGATGGAAGAAAATCTTCAGTTAGAGGAGTATCAGATACTGTTGCAACATATTCCAAGTATGCTTTCACGCCGTCATTATAGAGTGACATGCCAATATCCAAAATCTCTAAAGTTATGGGAGCCTTTGACAGTGAGTAGTGAAGCTGTTCTAGCTGAAATATGTGGTAGCATACCTTCGTTTGACGAACAATCACGACTTCATGCAAAAATTTCAGTGTTTCTCTAGTTTTCAGAACCACTCCAAGACCAAACTCCAGTGGTTGATTATCAGGGAGTGATATGCGTAGCGTAAAGAGGGTCTTGGGTAGATATCTCAATATCTGATCGTCAAGGCCGGGCCAGATGGCTGTTAGATGGTGCAGAGATGAGGACGCTATGAGTGAATGAAATGCACTTTCAGCGCTGTCTCCAGGTTTGAAGTCCAGCCACACTCGGAGGGTACGAAGGAAGATGCGATGCGATGCGTTCAGTGCCTGCAGAAAGTCTGGGGTGAAAAAGGCTGGAACATCTCCTGGTCTGTTGAGCGTATCACATATAGAAAAAGTTTTCAGACCGCGAATGTTTTTGATAACTTGGCGTGTGAGGGATAGGCAAGATCGTGATCTGTCTATTTGTTCCATTGCATCCGTATTGAATGTCTGTTGCGGAAGAATTATGTTGATCTCTTTCAAGTGACGAAGCCTCGAGAAAATGGCTTCGGTCTCCATCGGTGAGCTGGTCGAAAACCCCGTAAAACTGAGTCTTTCGATTTCTTGGATAGCTTTGACAAAGGATATAGGATGTTCGCATCCTTGAAAAGCGATATATTTAAGTTGAGGCCACCACCGTGCGACATTTCGAAGGGCCTGACCGTAAAGAATGCTGTAACGCTTTTGATTATGTGTAGATGTTGTTTTCCACAGGCAAAGGTCCTTTACTCCAGGTAGTTGATGTACTGCTTTATCTAGTTGCTCCCAGGATTCCTCGTAGTCATCTGGCAGAGTGGATCCCGGAGTTAGGGCGCTGTACTCTTTGGTGTCTGAAGTGTCGACATCTTCGAGTCGCAATCTCAAGGTATTGACTTGATGGAGATGTTCCCAGCCAATCGTTGCGAGCCAAACAAAGAGTTGCGTTTGAGATTCGAATATCTGTGGACGATGATACAAAAGAGGTTCCCCTTCCTGATGAATTTGACGGCAAACAAGAAGTACTTGACTATTCGATTGGTCTCCTAGAAGCACCATTTGGAGAATTAGATGTCGTAAATTGCTAGGAAGATCCAAAAAGCCCATCATTTCATGGTAGTGGGCGATGTAATGTGACAGTGATACTCGTAAGCATTAGTGAAAGTGAATGTTTCTCCAAGCTGTAACTCTCCCAACAGAGGAAATTGAAGCTAGAACTTCATGACGGCAATGATGACGGAATTGATGACGGAATTGATTGATAGAATGTGAAGTAGCACACTCATGGGAAAGCGGAGTATTTGAGTCAACGGTGTCTGCTGGCTCGGAAGTTAATTTCATGTACCGTTGGATTGTAGTCGAAGCGTGATCAAAAACAGAATCGGATGCATAACAACAAGCAATTTCGTGGGACATTACGGTCAAAGCAGGCTATCAATACCGGACTTCGAAGCCCATCAAGGAACGAACTGGACGCCTCATCCGAGATACGAAGCTTAGTATGATATAGTGTCGTTCCGGGCTTATTAGCGGAACGTCGTGGTGAATACGACTCAGATCGGAGTTGTGGCATGGGTCCGCATCAGGATAAGAGCTACGCTAAATAATTTTGCACTTGCATCGAACGTGCAGCCGTTTCTGTCCAGGTTGGTCGAATGCACCATGCCGTTGAGAACCTGAGTCGTGCGATCCTTCATTCAAAAGCATGCGCCCGAGAGAATGACACTTCAAGCCCCCGACTTTGCATACCATCGGATGCAGTCGGCTTCAATATTCAAAAGAGTGCCACAGAAGAGTTGGTTTCGACCAAACCGGCCAAGTTCTTTGGAGGATCATTTCAGCTCATCCCTGTAAGACCTTATTTTTCATGCACTAACCACCAACTTCGGTAGAATATAATCATGGCGGGATTTAACGCTTTAGTGGCTTTGCTTGCCAAGTACGGAAGCCAAGGTGAAGGTGTGCGTGAATCGTACGAGATTGCTGACGGCCGTTGCTCCATTCGATTGGAATTGTTTCCAGGATCAGAGAATGACGTTCGTTTACTCAAGCTCGATCTCCAATAAACCATAAGACGGGCACGTTAGATCGATACCATCGAACGGGAACGGGTGGTTTGACGGTAGCGCCAAAGCACGGTCTAAACCTTCTTTTTCGATAGTCCAAAGTCTGGTGGAGATAGCCGAACGTATGTTAGTGTCAAATGCCTGTCAATATAGCATCACATGGTGACTTTTCAAGATAAATCGGGCGGTTGGAGGCTTTCCAAAGCAATCTGGACCATTGGACCTTGGCTCGGGCGGTAGCGACAGGTACACAAGACGAGCCTTTCCATAGCTGGCTGTTGTTTGACTTCGTTGCGTGCCGAATATCAGTGACAATATTTGGGAGGACAAGACCTATCATGTTCCAGCATCCGCCTTCGATCCGCATTCGCGTATAACGTCGGGCCGCGATCGAGGTCAAAGCGGACCGCAGTCGTAAGCTCCGGCTGAAAAGAAAGGATTGCCCAGAACCGATAGGCGTTCTTCTTGACGCCTTCCAAGAGTCCTCTACGCGTGCTAATCGGTGCGATGGCTCTCTCGGTTAGGAGTCTCAAGTCAGGTTGAATATGCGATGCCATCCCTCCCGTGGTTGCAGTGTGCAACTCCAACGCGCATTGCTTTCCGAGTCGCATCCAATTATCAAGTCTCCTAAGCTGACTTGGGGTTGTCGGTCTGCAGAGCTGTTGTAACGCCCCGTTGTGGAGGCGAAAACGCTATCCGCCACGTCTACAATTGGAGGTTGTGAAATGAATCGATACCGCGTTGTTGCTTTTTAGAACGACGACTGCCAGGGTATTAGCTCCACCTTCAGCCTTCGCTTCACAACTATCGCTCCGCACATGGCGCCCACATGGGCAGCACGTGTGCGAATCAGGCCTTCCTCCTCTGCAGGCCAGATGGATGAGATACGACAGGCATCGCGGCAATTCGGCTTGCCAGCTTCTCTGAGCTTTCCGAGCCGTGCATTGCGCTTAGCCGATGGAAGTGACAGACATGATGGCCCAACAGAACGAAATTCCTTTTCGAAGTCAAATTACACGGCAATGCAGGTGGCTTTGTTCACGAAAGTTGAGGCTTTGGTGATGTTGATGAGAACGAGAGTCTAGCCTTGCGGAAGACTGCAATGCAACGCTGGAGCCACGGGTCTAGACGCCCACAATGCGGGAGATAGACACAAAGCTAAATTCTTTTCGTCACGCAGCAACGGCTTGGTCAGCATACAGACAGGACGCCTTCAGCCCAGTCGGAAAAAGGAAATTGACAGCGGAATTTCTGCGTAGCAATTTCCGATGGCCACCTCCCCATCAGCCCAGGTGTGAACGCCGACCTTGGGGATGTGAGATGGTGGAGTCTGGCCAGACTGGTCAACATTGCTATTTTCAGGATTCGCATTCCACATCAGTAACTTTTCGGGCCGAGATTTCGGATCAAGTTAAGAATAATATCTCAAAGCAGGAAAGCAGTCGGATGTTCTCATAGATGTTGACATGATGGACAAAAGTTCCAAATTCTTAGAAAGCGTGAATACCGTTCACTCAGTGCGTCTTCAAACTGGATACCCTGCTTCATTGGCAAATGTGAAGTCGAGACCTGCAACTCTCGCTTTCCGTCAATCGCCAAACTCATTGCTCTTCGTGTCAAAGCAATTCTCATTATCCGTCATGGCAATTTGGCACCTCCAGTCAAAGGTGCTCCGCCCTCATAGTCTCGCAGCAATGCAGTTCCTCCACCGGTCTCGACCACAATAGGCTTTTTCGTTGACAATTCAGGTGAGTCCGGATCATCGTCGGGAAATTCCTCTTCGCCGCTCAACGCTGGAGAGTCTAGATCCTGCAACTCTGGGCTCTTCATGACCCTTAGCTCTTCCGGAGAACCAAGATCTTCACTACCACCATCATCACTATCGGCTGCAGATCCAGGGCTATCGACAGCATCTGATTGTGCAGACAGAACCCTAGCCAACGGGCTACCCTTATTCACAGTCTCCATACCGAACGTTCGGACTCTTCCTCTTAGACCAATCGCTTCTGCTACTGCACGAGCTTCATCTTCCGCGCTGCCTGGTACAATCTCTCCCGATTCACTGAACTCAAAGATCTGAGAACCTTTATTGCTGCCATCTAGTAGATGACCGGGTACGCCATCTTGTTGGCCAGCTTTGTCAAGTAAATCTCTGTATCCATGCCGCGCTGCGTCGTTTTCTCTTTTGCGTTTGGAGTACGCACGCTGCTTGTTGGGTCGAACTACAATTACGGGAATTGGGGAATTCTGGAGACAGAATTTGCTCACTGATCCTGGAAGAAGTCCTTGGATGCCTCCCAGTGACCTGCCGCGGGTGCCAACAATTAGAATGGCTGGCTCGTAAAGTTTGATCTGCGAACATGAAATCAGTATTACTACTCTCCAATACATTTTGAGTGCATAGTTGAGGCAAAGAAAAATGCATACCATCCTCGTGAACATCTTCTCGACTTTTCCAACTGCAAACTCCAGTACAAGGTTCACTGCTTTATGCTCCCTGTTTCTGGCCTCGATGCTTCGCATCAGTGCTTCTGCCTCTTCTCTATACTTTGCCTCTCCCTTCCTACTTCCACCGGTCGCGACTTCAGAATTTGGATCGATGACCCTTAGGCAAACTACCTCGTCCCCATCATCGACGAGTTCATCGATTAGCCATTCCAGTGCATACTCGGAATAATCGTTAGCGTCGAGGCCACAGAGAAAAGTTCGGGACCGCTTCGTGAAGACATAGTCCTTGTGCTTCTTGGCGAGAGTAAAGGATGTTATGTCGGAAATGTCCGGAGAGCTAGGACGCGGGAATGTGTCGAAGGAGACGCGCGTTTGGAATACACTGTTATCAGACTTGTTAGATCGATGCTGTAAGGAACTAACCATTAGAGAGAGGATAAGAAGTCTTCGAAAGCTTTTGCATACTTGGAGACATGAGCCAAGTAGAATTTGTCACGTGAACACTGTCATAGTTTCCGAACAGACTAAAATAGTGGAGTAGAAACTTTTGGCAATGCACTAAAGTTCCATAGGATAGAAAAATAAGGCGAGCGAACAAGAAATAAGCGTAGATCTGAACTGATAGTGCTCTACGCTTTAGGGCATTACTTACGGAGGTGGTGGCGGGCTAGACATTTTCTTCCTATTCCTACTAGTATTTCGAACTTGCTTGGGTTCACCTTTAACGAGCTCGGAGGTGCTATGAGAGAGAAATTGGACAGATGGCCTTCTCACGCCATCGTCGAATTCAGGCGCCGGAGGAAGTCGATTGAGTGTCGGAGGACTGGGTGATTTAGCGGCATTCGACGACACCGAAGCATTAGGAGGATTCTCCGACGCTGGTGTCGATAATGGAGAGACCATAAGCGGGGGAGATGACTGGGAATTCGACTTCGCCATGGTTTCCAGTCGGTGATATGTACGGTGGATCACCACAAATCGGGGGGCGGATACGCGGAATCAGGTCTTGAACCTATAGAAATTATCGAGCGGCTGTTAAGCCTCGCAACACCCTCTTTATCGTAAGCTGCTTTATGCACGCTTTTAGGCGGGATCGGGGATGCAGATGTTGTGTGATAACGGGTTTCGACTTGAGAAGTGTGTTGGGACAGTCGAAGGCAGTCCCTTCACAGTTAGAGAGACGTGCGAATCGGTATCAGCTGAAAATCATCAGAAAGGCTCAACGAAAAGAAAATGAAACGCGAATATAACTTTAACGTTGAGCAATCATACAAAGTCGCGAGCTTGCAGAAAGATTCTGAAGGTGTGAGCTGGCCATGTACGAGCTGAGCGCTTGGCTTCAATGCCTAACGCAGCCTCGACTACTCCGTAGAATTGATGATTCGTGCAGACAGCTACAGAAGCAATACATTCAACTTTGAATCTATCAGTTCGAAATTGGATCATCGCAACTATTTCACGCTTCAAATCACACGCACTACCGACTCACTGAACTGAAGCAATTCCCGGCCACCGTTGTCAAAGACCCTAAGCTCAACACCGTTTCCACACGAATTATCGTAGGGCTCAAAGCAATACTCTAGCCTCAATTTCCAGTTGGAGGGAAACGATGCACGAAAGCATATGAATGTCAGAATACGAACCATAAATCTTCTCTCATGACCATACAGAAGGCGGTCAAAGCAGCCAACTCTAATAACCACTTGTTCCTGTGTTGTAGGCGATTGACGCCCTCAGAAACTTGGATACAATCTCAATCTCCTCGCTGTTCCGTGGTGCGTAAATAAACACGTAATTGACTGGCAAATCCATTCCTAAAATTGCTCGAGCAAGGGGATTGTCATCAAAGGCATGGCGTTCGCCCCAGCCCGCATCGAAGACTTTCTTGCCTACATGACGGTAGAATGTTAGCGAGGTTTCACTTCCGACCAAGATGCCACCACTCGGAAGTACGGAGTAGAGCAATGGCAGAGACGGCGGCCCAACGTACAATCTGATATGCTCAACATCACATGAGCGGAATGGTCTCCAGTAGCATGCAAATGGGCAAACTCTCCTGATAGCCTCTTCAACCCTTTTTGCGCGCTATCGGTTACAGTCGCTCCCGTCTTGCTCGGTAATGCATAGATTGCTTCGCCTCGGAGTTCAAGCTTACTCTTCTTCAATTCCACAAGACCCTCGTCTTTTGCTTTTGTCGCAATTGCATTGAAAGCCTTCGACCATTCCAATTTGACTTCCTCGGAAGCAAGCTGAGTAATCTGCCTATGAGGTACTGGGTGTGATCCCATAGTAGGCCTACTCGTTGAGCGCTTGGGTGGAAAGTTTGGAGGTAGATAGGAAGGGTCGGAACTGTTCAAGTAGGGCTTGGAGCTGCGCGCTTCAGCACCATATTGGATCGGCTTGAAGATAAAAAATCCTATCATCCAGCCGAAGACGTTGTAAGGCAGACCTCCTGGCCCAAAAGAGAGAAATGCAAGATAGTCATTGCGCAGATAGATGGCAATTAGAGTTGTAGCAACGATCGATGCGGTAGAGACTAGAGGATGGTTCCTAGCCTTCTGCGTCAAAGGGGCATTGAGGAAAGCAGTCTGGATCTTTCCAAGCCATTGTTGGATGTTGGCGGCGATGACAGACATGGTGGAATTGAGGAAAGTGTGACAGATGCGAAAAGTGGTATGGAGACTTGATCCCGGAGACAGGTAAGCTATTTACCTGTACTGGAAAGCAAAGTAGTAGATCAACCGGTTAACTATGGTCATTAGAAGAGGTCTTACGGAAGTATATACCGGCCAGTGCCGGAAATATCAATGCGAGGAAGCTTGCGACTCGGTGGATACGGACGTCAGCTTCAGCGTCCGTGACCACTAAACACGACTATTACTCCACTCTAGTCCACACTTTTATTAATTGCAACCGTGAGTTCCGCACGGAGATAGCAGACAACACACTTGAGAATTGTACACATATATTCGGTTCGGAGGTTCGGGTCTATATTTGACATTTATTGGGCGACTGACAACCATAATAGGGAATAGAATGCGGCACAACACGGCGTTAACAAAATAGCAACCACCTAACGCCCGTATACCACTTCGTCAATCCAATCATACAAGATCTCCTCGGCACCGGGATTGCCCATATGCTTCCTATTTTCCAAAAACCTAGCTTCCTTGACGCGCCCATGCTTCAATGCTAGGATCGAATCCTCAATAGGGAAGATACTGTCTTCCATTCCGTTTATGACTAGCATTCTCGCAGAACTCTTGTCGAAGATACCACCTTCAAACAAACTGAACTTTTTGATCGGCGCATCATTGATGTATTGATCCACGGAATTATGGCCAAATTTGTAGGCCAGTGCATCGGCCAAAGCGAATGGATACTCCATATGGTTCTGTGCTTTGATCCACCGCTCATCAAACATCCAGTGACTGCCGCCGCCTTGTGCAACGACAGCGAACAGTCTGTTGGCCTCTGTATGTGCAATACGCATGGCGTAGTATCCACCTGTTGATACTCCTCGTGCTATAATGCGCGAGGTGTTAAAATGATACCGCTCTCTGCCGACGGTATAGATCCAGTCTAGCACGCTGGCAAATTGTCGATCAGGACTTTCCGGGTCGTCACGAGCAGCAGGACTGTCGCCAGTACCAGGAATTTCGACGCTGAGGACGGCATAGCCACGCTTGCAGTGGGTATCGGTACGGTTAGTGTGATCGGTCCTGTATGCATCAAGTCCACAGATGAAAAGAAGTAGCGGCCAGCCATTTTCGGGTGCCGGAGTACTCTTTGGGATTCTAAGATACACCGGAATAACGGCATCCTTTGACTCGCCGGCCGAATTTAACGCGTGTGTAAATGGAATGCCGACTTCAATGTTCGGAGGATCGAGGTAAGGGGATGCGGTCATGTAAGCTTTCTTCCCATCTTCCCAAGCCTTCTGAGATAGTGTCGAACGATTGATGGGAAATCGCGCAATTCGGTATACGGCTGCCGCTCTCAGATAGAGATCTCGCGCTTCGTTGGTACTGCCAACTTTCTCGGCCCTCTGTGCCTTCGCAATCAGAGATTCGGCAACGGGAAAGAAAGGCTTTGCGTAGGCGTCTGGATCGTACAGTATCTTTGGGTCATCGCCGGAGATCTTCACTAATTCTTCGAAGATGGGATCAAAATCTTCAACCTTGCCATCAACGAATGGATATACTCCCATTGAAGCGGGTGTACGCCATTTCTTTCGCCAGAGGGCAGACACGGACTGATGATGTTGGAAGGTGTTGGAGTTGTTAATGGTAGACTGAACATGGAAAGATTGAATGCTGTTATCGGCCATAGTTTTAAACTCTTCGAATCGCAAATGAGAAATAGAGGCTCACTTTGTACCGTCGATCTCGATGCTTTGACTAAAATTCTGAGAGTTTGCTCACGCTGGATTTATACCATCTTCGTCCTAGAAATCATACCCAACCTCACTGGGCCTGCAATTGTATCCATGACATCGCGACTGGAGTTGAAAGAGTGCGAAACGTGCGAGTCTGAATAAGCTCGCACCCTCTCGGCCTACATGTAACCGCGATATTGTAGCAACACGATCATTGGCGCAGGTAGAATGCACCTGACTTCGGTACATTCGCGGTTGCAGTTGGTTACGAGTGGGATGCGGAGCTGAAGTGGATTCTTGGAGGCGAATGGGGAAGCTCGCTGTCCGAAGATCAGCACGGTCGACCACGTACGGCGAGAACGATTTCGGGGACTTCGAGGGAGGGACCGGCCCCGACTGGTGAACGTTGTTTATCGGACGTTCGGCAGAAGCCATTCACCGAGATCTTCGTCTCGTTGTAAGCAGGTTTTCACATTGAGAAAGCAAAATTCAATGCCACAGAAAATGTTAGCTGGATGAACTTCAGAGTGCTCTGCCATGAGCGCCTGCCCTCTATTTGCAAGTCGCTATGCTTGATCTGAATATCGCTACACGTAGCCAGTGACTACGAACTATTCCGAACCATTCTTAAACTAACAGAGCGCCGATGAATTATGCGTAGAAGTTTGCTACTGGCCGTTAGCTTGCACATTCATATAGTTGCCGCGTATCAGCAGTAGAGCCTACCAGTCTCCTTCTTCTTGGCTTGCACCTCAGCTATTGCATCCACATAATGTTCGTGACTGATCTTGCTTTGTCCACTGCGAAGTGCAATCATGCCTGCTTCAACGCAGACTGCCTTAAGCTGTGCTCCACCAAATTCATCTGTACTCCTGGCAAGTTCTGCCCAGTTCACACCATCGTCAACGGTCATCTTTCGGCTGTGGATGCGGAGGATCTGAGCGCGTGCCTCTTCGTTCGGCAGAGGGAATTCGATCTTTCGATCAAGTCGGCCCGATCGAAGGAGAGCAGGATCAAGGACGTCGACACGGTTAGTAGCTGCGAGAACCTTCACCCTGTCATCTGAAGCGAAACCATCCAGTTGATTCAACAGCTCCAACATAGTCCGCTGTACTTCACGATCTCCGGACTTGTCGGAGTCGAACCGCTTTGTACCAACTGCATCCAACTCATCAATGAAGATGATTGATGGAGCCTTTTCTTTTGCCAGAGCGAAGCAGTCTCGCACAAGCTTTGCACCATCGCCGATGAACATCTGCACAAGTTGTGGGCCCGCGAGCTTGAGGAAGGTGGCGTCTGTCTGGGCGGCGCAAGCGCGAGCAAGCAGCGTCTTGCCGGTACCTGGTGGACCATACATCAAGGCACCTAGAAATAATTAGCATATTGTTTAGTTGTAAGAACCGCATTACATGCCTTTCGGGGCCTTGATACCGATCTTCTTGAATCTGTCTGCCTCCTTCATCGGCCATACGACGGCTTCAACCAACTCTTCTATCTGTTTGTCCAAGCCGCCAACATCCGTATACTTCTCAGTTGGCTTTTCGTCGACTTCCATGGCCTTGACTCGGCTGTCATACTCGGCGGGAAGGGTATCGAGAACTAGGTAGGAATCCTTGTTTACGCCAATGAGATCGCCAGGCTTCAACTTCTCATGGTCGACTAGACCGATTAGAGGCAGGAAAATGGTTTGTCGGGTAGAGGTTTTGATGACTGCGGACTTGCCAACACGAGTGGCGTCAAGGTCGATGTTGGCACCTTCTTCGGCGGCTTCGGCGGTAACATCGAGATCAAGAATCTCCACGACGTTGCCGACAAGATATGGAAGCTGCCTGTTGTTCTCGATCTTGTCCAAATTGTCCTTGATCTTCTCATGCATGGCCGCTTTCTCGTGTGTTAACCGTTGAAACTCGCTTCTCATGATTCTGGTGTCGTTTTCGAGCAGTCGCCGTCTCGCAATAATGTCGCGGGTGCTCAGGCCGAGGATCTCTTCGTCCAACACGTCATCTTCTTCTTCCTCTTCCTCTTTCTTCTCTTCAGCTGCATCCTGCATTTCCGCGTCGCCGTTCTTCGCAGGCTGCTTGTCCTTGTCGCCTTCATCTTTCTTGTCTTCGTCTTGGCCATCGCGCTCCATGGCTTCAAGTTCTTCCAACGAAGCCATGGCGAAGTAGATGTGTAGGTATCTGGATGGAAGAGAGTATCGCACAAGGTATTTGCACAAATAAGGATCAAGTTATATTCGGGTTGAAAAGTTTGGTTGTATGGAAGTTGATGGATGTGTTTAGGTAGATGCAGCTTACGATTTGAACATGAAATCAAAGCTTCGTAGATGTGGCGCTTCTGTGGCGGTGCCTTAACCAGGAGCTTCAACACGACAACCTCCAACTGTGAATGTAAATAGACATTCTAAAAATCAGAATCAAAATTCGAATCTATCTAATCTATTATACGTGTTTTATGTAATTGAGAAGTCGTACAGGTGATCTGTTCTTGCTGCTGGCTGACCTGTCCGTACTAGGTACATGTACTGCCACAGCTCATCGTGCGACCATCTCATGGGAGCAACGCAAAATCTCCCAAAGATTTCCCATCTAGCTTGTGCTTTCATCTCCCCACACGTCGAATGCGGGTTTGACGGCAATTTAGCTCCAAAATTCAAGGCGCTTTCATTGTGTTTAGCCCGAGTGCACGGTAGGCCGTTCCCAGCCGCTTTGCGGCTGAGTCCATATTCTACCCCAATCGAGACCGGTGAACAAACGAAATCAACTACTGAACACTGCTAGTCGCTTAATCGAGCATCATTCGATCTTCCTCAACCCCTATCCAGCCTAGAGAATGTCATTGGCGCTGCGGCTGAAAGTGTAGTCGGCGCAGCGCATACGTGTAAGTGGTTTCTCGCGTAGCAACTATGAATTTCTTTTGATATTCTATCCGGTGACCATGCACTGCCCTATCCTCAAAAGAGATTGTTGTTTGGCACAATGAATATAAAAGGATTCAGTTCATAGAGCATTACTACACTATCTTCCTTCCGTCAACATGCCTCCCAAATTATCACGATGGCGTGCTACTACTCTTCTCCTACTGTGCGCATTGCTTCCTCATCTCATCAGCGCAACCCCAATCGTCGTTAAAAATGCCGCCGACATCACAACCCCGACACCTACCCTTCTCCTGCGACAGGCAGGAGAGGGAAGCAATGTCACCCAGACGACTCCCTCAAGCACAACTTTCACCCCCACTCCAACTCCAACTTCAACTGGCACGAGTTCAGCCAACGGTCCTCCATTCCACTGGTACTACTTCATCCCCCTCTTCATAGGTAGCTTTGCCTTCATATACGTCTTGACCTGGCTCGGTCTTTGCGGCCGTACAAGGCAACCCGAAGGCAGCTACGTTCTGTGGCAACAGGTTTGGTCAACTCGAGCATACGGCAGGCTCATAACCTGGAGACGCAAGCCGCCTCAATTTGGGCTTCAGAGGATGTTTCCTCAGCTCTGCTCTTGGACCATTACACTTGTACCATGGGATGGCGATCCGAACCATATTGCACCAGGATGTTGGATTGCCGGTCCCACTGGAACGAAGCAGCAGATGAAGGCCTTTTGGCAAGTCTACCGCCCGAGAAGTTTCAGTGGTGGGGATTCCGGAGGAGGTGGTGGAGGATAAAAAGATGGGTTTGGCATTTTAGGCGTGAAGCATAACTAGAACGGAATGCGGAGATCTTACTGGCATATGTTAATAGAAGTAATTGTATTAAATTTAAGAGATGAAAGAAAGGAAAGAACGTTTAATGTCGCACATATCAATAAGCATGGAAAAGTGTGATTACATCGGTAGCCTTAGACTATCGCAAATCGAAACAGCATCACGAAATAGACCTCTGTAAGACCTGCCCGTATTGAAGACCTTCGCGAAGCTCCAACGGCAAGGACATAAGGCGTTTGATGGGCCGAGATTTGCAACACAAAAAGAGAGCATGCAAGCA
>Ga0335073_10002603_pt1 | contig 24769 bp, 22 predicted proteins | sample Lox_Sample_22_FD_207093 | JGI IMG/M metagenome (GOLD analysis project Ga0335073, IMG submission 207093) | Soil microbial communities from Loxahatchee National Wildlife Refuge, Florida, United States - Lox_Sample_2.2 | ecosystem: Environmental > Terrestrial > Soil > Wetlands | place: USA... | reverse complement strand
CTTTGCACCTGGTCCGGCGGGTTGAACGTGGTCAGCAGCCGGCAGTTGGCGAAGTACGGCTTCAGTTGCGGCAGGGCGTCGACCACGATGACCGTCGTGTCAGCGGCCTTCCCCGGACCCCATGTCCAGAAGGCGTTGTGCGCTGAGATGACTGGCGGCAGGTCATAAGGCCCGCCGTACAGGTCGAGGGCCCCGGCCTCCGCGTAGGCTCCCGTGTAGACAGCGGTGGGCGGGTCGCCGGCGCGGGTGAGCGCCTGGTCTTGCGCCGCGACCGCCGCGGTCAGCTGCGGCCATCCGATCCCGTCGGTGATCGTATGGTCCAGCTGTCCCTTGGGCACATTGGCGATCGGCAACACGGGCAGCGTCTCCGGGAGGATAAGCAAGGTGCCTATCACCGCGACGGCACCAAGGACCAGCTGGCGGCGGCGCGGCCTGGGGGCCCTGGCGATCCACCGTTCGGCTGACACTGAGCCCGCGGCGAGCACGGCGGGGAGCACGCCGTCGGTGTAGTACACCTTGCCGGGCACCCAGAGCAGGACGTACAGCACGACGAGGCTGGCGGCCAGGGCGAGGAAGCGCAGCTCCGGGCTTCGCCATAGCCGGATGAACCCGGCGATGACCAGCGGGATGCCCAGGAATCCGGCGTACACGAGCTGTGCGGGCAGGCCGACGATGTAGTCGCCGGCTGAGATGTTCTGCTGGTGCAGCTGAGATGCCATGGTGGCCTGGGGCCAGCCGTTGGCGGCCTGCCAGATCAGGTTGGGCGCCCAGATCGCCAGCGCGATGACGCCGCCGATCCAGGGCCACCTGGTGCGCAGGTTGGCGCGGTGCGCTCCGGTCGCCACGATGCCGACGACCAGTGCTGCGACCAGCGTGACGACCAGGTACTCATTCTCCAGGCCGATCCCGGCGGCGGCGCCGGCGCCGAGCCACCACCGCGGCCGGTCCCGCAGCAGGGCCGTGCACACGCAGAAGAGCACGACCGCCCAGGCGAGCAGGTCGTACGGCGTCGTGTTGCCTATGTGGCAGGCGCCGAAGAAGACCGGCGCGCCCACCGTGGCCGCCGCGGCCAGGATCCGGGCGGCCCGGCCACCGCCGAACAGCGCCGCCAGCCTGGCCGCGATGAGCACGATGAGGCCGCCGCACAGCGCGGGGATGATCCGGATCGCCGTCGGGCTGACGCCGAGGATCCCGGTGATGCGATCCATCAGCGGGGCGAGCGGCGGCTGGTCCACGTAGCCGAACGCGATGTGGTGCCCGGCCACGAGGAAATACAGCTCGTCCTGCTGGAAGCCGTACCGGTCGCTGACCGCCAGTTCGATCGCGACGAACGCCGCCGCGATCAGCCAGACGACGCGGGGAACCCGGTCGCCGCGGGCCGCGTCAGCGGGCGCGGGCGTCGGCGTGGCGCCGGGCGTGGCCGCGGACGTCGGCGTGGCCGCGGACGTCGGCGTGGCCGCAGACGCTGGCGTGGCCGCGGGCGCGCTCGTGGATGTGTCGGTGGGTGCGGCCCGGTGCGCACCTGGCCGACGAGTGTTGATGCCGTTCACAGCAGCCTCCGCGGCGCCTCGTCCTGCGTCGCCGGGCGAGTTCCCGGCGATACTCCAACAGCTATCAGCGCGCGGAACGGCGGCACATCGGACGACAGTCGGAACCGCCGACTCAGCCGGCAGGAGGACGCGGCGCCTTCAGCCGTCCCCCACCCGCCGGGGCCACGTCCGTGTCTTCCCCGTCGGCTTCCGTCGTCGACTTCCCATCGACCGGACGGGGCGGCCGGCCCGACGCCCCTATCCGGCGGCCCTGCCCGGCTCCCTCTGCCCGGCGGCCCTGCCCGGCGAGCTTGCCCGGCGGCCCTGCCCGACGCCCCCTGCCCGGCGGCCATACGCGACTGCCCTGCCCGGCGGCCATACGCGACTGCCCTGCCCGGCGGCCATACGCGACTGCCCCGCCCGGCGGCCTTACTCAACTGCCCTGCCCGGCGGCCTTGCATGCCGACCTCCCTCATGGCCACTCCCGTCCCACGCCACGCCGAGAGATTTGACATAGGGCCCCAAAAGGTCGTTTCTGCGACCGGTTTGTCCGATTTGCGGTGCCGGTTCGGGCCCTACCAAGTAGCAAGGCGTCCGCATCGTGAGACGGGCTCGGGCGGAGCGGGCCATCGCGGGTGTGGTGTAACCGCCGGAGGCGGGTCAGCGTGGTCGAATGACGCGGGACGCGCGCTGACGTTCCGGCGTCGGAGGCGGATCGCGCGGTTGAATGCCGCGCGGATGCGGGGCTGGCGTTCCGGCGCCGTCGAAGTCCCGCGAGATGCTCCCGGGCCGGTCTGGCGCTGCGGATCAGCCAGGCGCTGCGGGCCGGTCTGGCGCTGCGGGCCGGTCTGGCGCTGCGGGCCGGTCTGGCGCTGCGGATCAGCCAGGCGCTGCGGGCCGGTCAGACGCCGAGGATCAGCCAGGCGCCCTGGGCCGGTCAGGCGCTTCGGATCAGTCGGGCGCTCCGGGGCAGTCGGGTCCGCCGGCGATTGTGCCGGCCCTGGCCGCGATGTGCGCTGGGACCGGGATGGCCGGGGGCAGGGCCGGGTCGGGTACCGGCTGCTGCCAGGTGGAGACCAGTGGGAGCTCGCCTGCCCACAGGCCCAGGTCGGCGTCGGGCGTGTCGCCGTCGTCGGGCGGGCCGGTGCGGATCTTCACCGACGCCTCGGCGAGCGGCAGCGCGAGCAGTCGGGTGGCCGCCAGTTCCTTGCGGCTCGGCTGGCGTACGTAGTCCCACTGGCCCGGCGCCATGTGCTCGGACAGCAACCGCAGGCCGGTCAGGATCTCGTCGGGGTCGGTGACCACGCGCGGGTAGCCGTAGACCATCGCGCTGCGGTAGTTGAGCGCGTGCTCGAACACCGAACGAGCCAGCACGAGGCCATCGGCCAGCGTGATCGTCACGCACACCGGACTGTCGGCGCGCAGGCTCACGCTGGCGACCGAGCCGTGCAGGTACAGGGTCGTCTCGTCGAAGCCGTAACTGGTCGGGACCACCATCGGCCAGCCGTCGTTGACCAGGCCAAGGTGCGCGACCAGGCCCGCCGCCAGGACGGCCCGCAGGTCGCCTGGGTCGGTCCGGCCCTGTTCGCGGAGCCGGCGGTGCCTGGTGCGGTCGGTGTTCGACAACGGGTTCGTCACCTACCGGTGATATCACGACCTGCCAGGGCATGAGCAGCCGGGCGGGAATGCGACTGGCGCCTGCCGGCGTTATGCGGTACAGTTATCGCATCGGCCTGGTGCCCATCTGAGTGGCCCAGCGATCCCCCAAAGCGCCGCGGTCGGCGGCGCGGAAGCGAAGATTCACACTTTCGCCTTAATTTCTTCACGCAAGGCATCAGCGCAGGCCAGCTGCCTGCTTCTCGCGCATCTCCGCCGCTTCGCGGCCGATGTAGGCGCGGCGCCGATTCGGCTATTAACCGACCGTCAACCAGGCGCCAGCAGCTCTTTTCAGCCTGCGCGAATTCACCCTCCACGGAGAGGAAACCCAATGACAGTGACAACAGAAGAACTCCAGCGAGAACAGAACGGCGGCGTTTCCGCGACGACGGCGGCCGTACGTGCCCCGTCGGCGGAACAGCCCGCCGCCAGCCCTGAATCCGCGCACGCGGCCGCGGTCGCGGTGTCCGGAATCGCGGACATCGACGACGAGCGCGGGTTCCTGCGGGTAGCCGGCTACCGCCGCTCCCCCGGCGACATCCCGCTCACGCCCGCTCACGTCCGCCAGTACGGGCTGCGCAAGGGCGACCAGATAACGGGAACGGCCGCGGCGCGCGGCGGCGGCACGCACGCGCCGGGCGGCAACGGAACGAACACAGGGAACGGCGCCAGCTCCGGCGCTAAGAACGGCACGAGCACCGGGAACGGCGCCAAGAACGGCACGAGCACCGGGAACGGCGCCAGTTCCGGCGCTAAGAACGGCACGCGGACCCGGGCGCGCAACGGCGCCAGCGCCGGGAGCGACGGCATGACACTGGTGAGCGTAGCGACCATCAACGGCATGCCGCCGCAGGTGGCCAAGGGCCGACGGCGTTTCGACGATCTCACCCCCGTCTACCCGAACCAGCGATTCCGGCTTGAGGACGGCGACAGCTCGCCGACCGCCCGGATCATCGACCTGCTCTCCCCCATCGGCAAGGGCCAGCGCGGGCTCATCGTCGCGCCGCCGAAAGCGGGCAAGACCATGGTGCTGAAGACCATCGCGCACGCGATCGCCAGCGCCTACCCCGACACACACCTGATGCTCGTGCTCGTCGGCGAGCGTCCCGAAGAGGTCACCGACCTGCGGCGGTCGGTCCGCGGCGAGGTCGTCGCGTCCACCTTCGACCAGTCCCCCGACGACCACGTCCGGGCCGCGGAACTGGCCATCGCGCGGGCCAAGCGGCTGGCCGAGCTCGGCCGCGACGTCGTGGTGCTGCTGGACTCGCTCACCCGGCTCGGCCGCGCCTACAACCTGGCCGCGCCCGTGAGCAGCCGCACCCTGACCGGCGGCGTCGCGGCGTCGGCGCTGCAGCCGCCTCGCCAGTTCCTCGGCGCGGCGCGCTGCCTGGAGGAGGGCGGCTCGGTCACCATCGTGTCCACCGCCCTGATCGACACCGGATCCCAGCTCGACACGGTGCTGTTCGAGGAGTTCAAGGGCACGGGGAACATGGAGCTGCGGCTGCGCCGCGACCTGGCCGAGAAACGGATCTTCCCCGCCATCGACGTGGCCCCGTCTGGCACGCGCCGCGAGGACCTGCTCATGGAGCCCGCCGAACACGCCGCCGTCGTTACCCTGCGCCGGGCGCTCGCCGCCCTCGACTCCCAGCACGCGATCGAGCTGCTGCTCGACAAGACCTCAGCGCCGAACGCGGAGTTCCTCCGCCAGATCCGCCAGTCCAGCTGACTGAGCCGACGTCGGGTCAGGGGCTTGTCTCGCGGGTTTCCGGGCGGCCCACCGGGCGGGTCAGGCGTACTTCTTCTTCGACGAAACCAATCGCCGCGTAGAACGCACGCGCGTTCGCGTTGAACGCGCCGGTGTGCAGCGTGAGATTCGCCAGTCCATGGTCGCGTGCCCAGGCCTGCGCCGCCGCGATCAGCGCGCGTCCGACACCCTGGCGTGCCGCGGGAGCGGCGACGGCCAATTCGCCGATGTAGCCGTCGAGTTCGCCGGTGAAATGCCTCGCGGGCCTAATCGTGAGCACGCCGACGATGCTCCCCCCGTCATCGGCCACCAGAACCGTGCCCGCCCCGTTCGCGGCGGCGGCAAAGGAGCTGTCGAGCCAGCGGTGCCCCGCGGCGAGCGCTTCGGTCTGGTCCCGCCACGGCGCGACGCCTTCGGCCAGCCGGGGCGCGAGTTCGAGAACGGCGGCCCTGTCGTCGTCGCCGGCTATGCGGATATCAATGCGCCGAACATCCATCTCTACAGCATTCCACGCGGACCGTCGTTGATAAAAGTGTCGTGTAACGAAGCGAAGCCGAAAGGTTCCGGCTCGTGGCGGGCAGATCTCACAGCGGGGTTACGGCTGCGCGGTTACGGCTCATGAGCCGAAAAAGTGTCCCCCGCTTCTTGTACTATTACGCGCTGAACGGGTAGTTAAATAGCTATACCCTGCTGCCCGCGATAGGCAGGTGCGTCGCGTGCAATTGCGCGCCGCATCGATGGGGAACGCGACGTCGCGGTGATCCTGGAGCCCCGCCGAGGACCCGCGATTACGGTCATGGCATTGGAGGGGCCCTGGCATGCCACTCGGCGACCTCGCAGGAGACCTGCGGGTACGGATCACGGAACGCAGGCGCGTATCGCATCGACCATCGGGTACGCTCCCGCCGGAGTCCGTGGCCGCGGGCGACGGCAGCATATCCGCCTCGCGGGGCGACTGCGCACGATACCGCAGCGAAATGGTTGAAATTTACTCAATGACGAGTGGATGTTTCGGCCTCATCGGCCGATTGCCTGCACATGGCGGCGATCATTGCGGGAGTGAACCCGAGGCGGAAATAGGCCTGGATCTGAAGGCTGCACAAGGCTTTGGCGACGTTCTCCCTGCAGTGCGCGCATTCCGGCGTGGCCCAGGTGCCTGGTGTGGGCTTAATGAGTTCGCGGGCCGAGACGAGCGCCTCGGAGCACACCGCGCGCGCGGCCGGCCCGGCGTCCATTTCGATTTCCACACCGAGTTTGTCGCGCAGCATTTTGAGCGCGAGCCGGGTCTGGGCGCCGAGCGCCGCCAGGATGCCCTGCTGCGTGGCGGCGTCGTAGCCGGCCCATTCGGTGCTCATGTCAGCACTGGGAACGATGGCGCCGGCTGTTTGCGAGTTGTCTGCCATGGCGGCGGTGAGCAGGTACGCGGCCCGCGGCGCGTCCCATGGCGGGGGGGTCATACGCGCAGCCACGCCTGGATGCGGCGGCCCAGGGTGCGCAAGAAGTACATCAGGCACGAGCACATCCCAAGCCCTCTAGTCGGACACTCGTGCGGCGCCAGGCCATCTCCCCATATCACTCCCATGTCAGATCCCTTTCCTGGGAATATTGATAACAGGGCATACGTGTCCGGCCCCCAGGCGGGGGACATAGGCCGGGGGCCGGACACACGCGCGCATCGTCCCGGGAGAACCCCCCCGAATTCCCGAGGGAAAGGCGCGCCTACACGCTGCGTAGTCGGATGGGTGGAATCCGGTTACGTCAAGCGCGGAGCCAACGATACTCGGCACCTGTCTAGTTGTCTAGTCACCCCAACATGGCCTTCGACGCTAATCTGCGGAGGGTCCGGTGGCAGATAACGAGGCGACGCGCATGCAGATCGATTACGACTCAGGTGAGAAGGTCTACCTGCAGATCGCGCGCATTATCCGGGACCGGATCATCAGCGGCGAGCTCCCGGTCGGTGCGCAGATCCCCAGCGGCAACCAGATGAAACAGGAGTGGGGCGTTAACCGGCTCACCGGCGCGCAGGCGGTCGAAGAGCTGCGCAAAGCCGGCCTGGTCATGACCAGGCCTGGCGTGGGCACGTTTGTCTCCGCCATGCCGGCCCTGCAGGTCGTGGTGATGCGGCCAGGCGACCGGGTCATCTCGCGGATGCCCACGGAGGAAGAGCGGCTTCGGCTCAGCACCGGCTACCTCACCCCCATGCTGGTCGTGACACGGTCCGACGGCCGCGTTGAGCAGTACAACGCGGCCGTCACCGTGTGCCAGTCGCAGCGCTTAGCCATCGGCGCTCCGCGCGCTCGCTTGACGGCAAGACGGGCGGTTTTGGTTGTTTAGGTTGTTTAGGTATCTATGCGGCTATGCATGTTGAAGGATGAAGTATCCGGATTTACCCGGTTATCTGCAGGGCGGCGCGGCGGGAGCCGTCGGCGGCGTCCCGCGCGGTGAGCTCCTGACCACTGGTCTCCGCGGCGGTGGCGGCCGCGCCGTGCAGCTCGTGCACGTAGCGCTTGCCGCGCAGCAGCGAGGCGAGGGCCGCGACCAGGCAGGCCACGATCGCGAAGTCGAACGCGACGTCCAGGCCGTGCTGGAAGGGGCCGGAGATCAGTGACGGGAAGAAGGAATGCCCGGTCAGGTAGGCCGCGTGTCTGGCCGGCAGCTTGGTGAGCACCGGACCGAGCAGCGTCTGGATCGGGTTGTAGCCAAGCAGCGCGGCGAACATGATCGCGGTCGGGGGCAGCGACGACAGCTTGGCGGCGTCCGCGGCGGGCACGCCCTGCGCGGTCAGCCCGTGCAGCAGGCTCGACGGCAGGGACCCCGCCAGGCCGAGGATGATCAGCGAGAAGAAGATGCCGATCGAGAGCACCATCGAGGAGTTCTGGAAGGTCGCGCTCATGCCGGCGCCGACGCCGCGCCGCTCGGCGGGCAGGCTGTTCATGATGCCCGCGCGGTTCGGGGAGGCGAACAGGCCCATGCCGATGCCGTTGAGCAGCAGCACCCCGGCGAACTGCCAGTACTGGAAGTTGACGGGGAGCACCTCGAGCAGGCCGAACGAGAGCGCCGCGATGAGCATGCCCCCGGTCGCGAAGGGCCGGGCGCCGAACCGGTCGGACAGCCAGCCGGACACCGGCCCGGCGGCGAGGAAGCCGACGGTCAGCGGCAGCATCGCGATGCCGGCCCACAGCGGGGTCCTGGTGAAGTCGTAGCCGTGCATCGGCAGGTAGATGCCCTGCAGCCAGATGATCAGGATGAACATCAGGCCGCCGCGGCCGAGGCCGGACAGCAGCGCCGCGAGGTTGCCCGCGGTGAACGGGCGGATCCTGAACAGGGCGAGCCGGAACATCGGGTCGGCGACGCGGGTCTCGATGAAGCAGAACAGGGCGAGCGTGGCGAGGCCGCCGCCGACCAGGCCGAGGACGAGCGGGCTGGTCCAGCCCATCGTGTGGCCGCCGTACGGCTGGATCCCGTAGGTGATGCCGACGAGGACGGCGATCAGGCCCGCGGCGAACGTCAGGTTCCCCCACCAGTCGAGCCTGGCCGGCCTGCGGACGCCCAGTTCTTTGAGCTTGAGGTAGGACCAGATCGTGCCGAGGACGCCGAACGGCACCGAGACCAGGAACACGTATCGCCAGCTCACCGGTCCCAGCACGCCGCCGAGGATCAGGCCGATGAACGAGCCGGCGATCCCTGCGACCTGGTTGAGGCCGAGCGCCAGGCCGCGCTCGCTCGCCGGGAACGCGTCCGTGAGGATGGCGCTCGAGTTGGCCATCAGCATCGCGCCGCCGACGCCTTGCATGATCCGCATCCCGATCAGGTACCAGCCGGCCGCCGTGCCGTGCATCCAGGTGACGGACAGCAGGATGGAGAAGAAGGCGAAGATCGCGAAACCCGCGTTGAACATCCGGACCCGGCCGAACATGTCGCCGAGGCGACCGAAGCTCACCACGAGCACGCCGGTGACGACCAGGAATCCCATCATCATCCACAGCAGGATCGTGGTGTTGCCGGGCTGCAGCGGGTTGATGCCGATGCCGCGGAAGATGTCAGGCAGGGCGATCAGCATGATGGATGAGTTGATGGTCGCCATCAGCATGCCGAGCGTGGTGTTCGACAGCGCGACCCACTTGTAGCGGCGACCGATGGCGGGCTGGCCCAGCTGAGGCTGGCCCAGCTGAGGCTGGCCGAGCTGAGGCTTGGTGGTGGCGGGCGGCACGGGGTTCCTCCGAGACAAGGCGGCACGGTTATTAGTTGCTTGATGCAAACTAATCATAGCTCACGTTTGTTCCCGCCGTCTGGTTGGATGACGGGATGAGCCTGACGCTGTCGTTTCAGCCCGCTCTGTCGTCGCCCGAGCTAGTCGCTCCCCCGGTGCACGCGGCGCTGAGTTCCTGGCCGGCCGCCGCCGACGTCGAGGTGGCGCGGATCGACCCCGCGCTCGCCGACACCGCCGCCTTCTGCGAGCGGTACGGCGTGCCGCTCGAGGAGTCCGTGAACTGCGTGGTGATCGCGGCCAGGCGCGGCGGGCAGACCTCGTACGCCGCGTGCATGGTGACCGCGACCACGCGGGCCGACGTCAATGGGCTCGTCCGGCGCCACCTTGGGGCCCGCAAGGCGTCGTTCGGCCCGGTGGACGAGGTGACCGCGCTGACCGGGATGGAGCACGGCGGGATCACGCCGATCGGCCTGCCGGCCGGCTGGCCGGTCTTGGTGGACGCGGTGGCGGCGAAGCTGGGCAGCGTCGTGATCGGGTCCGGGATCCGGGGCTCCAAGCTGCGGCTGCCCGGCAGGCTGCTCGCGGAGCTCCCGGGCGCGGAAGTCCTGCCAGGCCTGGGCATGTGACGCGCGACACGCTGGCGTCTGGTTTGACATAAGGGATTCGGAACGGGCATCCTGGGACTGGTCAGATTAGACACCTCGTTCGGTGAGGCGTCTTCACGGACACAGGCCACTGATCCCAACCGTCGAGAGACGCTCCGGATCAGGACACCTCTCCCCGGCCTAAGGGGTGAGGCCAAGTGGCTGCGTATGCTACGCCGTGGAGTGCCAAAGCTCTTACGAGAGAGGTGACCCAGCCACCATGCCGTGGCAGCGGGACGACCCTCTCCGCCGGTAGCGCGGGTGTCGTGCGTGCAGGCGCGCGAGCGCCGCGGACGAAGGGAGGCGCGCGATGGACTCTGATAGTCCGGGCCGAAGTCGGCCCTTTCCGCCGCTGTCCCTGCCAGTCCCTGGCACACGCTGACGCGCTGATTCACCTCTGACGTTCTTACGTTTCCGCCTGCCATCCGCCATGCGGCGTGGCCGGGCGACACCTGTGCGTGCGCGTGTGCCTCAATCCCGCTTTAGTGCAAAGCGCGAAAGGGGTGAACACCCGTGGCTGCTGTAGAACTACTCGGGGGTTCCGGGGGTCGTCCCCCGGGCCAGCAGAACGCGACCCGCCACTCGGCGGTGCTCGACGAGGCCCACGTCGGCGACATCCGTGGTGCCCTCGGCACGATCCGCGTCGACGACTACGCCGCTCGCACGACGCTGTCCGCCAAGATGAAGACGCTGCTCGCCGTCGTCGGACCCGGCCTGATCGTGATGGTCGGCGACAACGACGCCGGAGCTTTCTCGACCTATGGGCAGGCCGGCCAGAACTACGGCACCCGGCTGCTGTGGACGCTGCTCCTGCTGATCCCTGTGCTGTATGTGAACCAGGAGATGGTGCTGCGCCTCGGCGCGGTCACCGGCGTCGGCCACGCGCGGCTGATCATGGCGCGGTTCGGCAAGTTCTGGGGCGCGTTCGAGGTGTTCGACCTGTTCATCCTCAACGCGCTGACGATCGTGACCGAGTTCATCGGCATCACCCTGGCCGCCGGGTACCTGGGCGTTCCCAAGATCCTCGCCGTGGTGCTCGCGGCGGGCGTGATCATCTCGACCGCGTTCACGGGCAGCTTCCGCCGGTTCGAGCGGATCGCGATCACGTTCTGCGCGGGCTCACTGCTGCTGATCCCGCTCTACATGCTGGCGCACCCGTCCGCCGCCCAGATGGCGCACGGCTTCGCCACGCCTGACCTGCCGGGCGGATCCGGTGGCATGGCGACCGTGATGCTGCTCGTCATCGGCATCGTCGGGACGACCGTCGCGCCGTGGCAGCTGTTCTTCCAGCAGTCCTACGTGGTCGACAAGCGCATCACCCCGCGGTTCATCAGGTACGAGAAGGCCGACCTGTGGATCGGCATCGTCGTCGTGGTGCTCGGGGCGGCCGCCGTGATGGGCGCGACCGCCGCGGCGTTCGCCGGCACGAAGGGCGCGGGGAACTTCACCGACTCGGCCGGGCTGGCGCGCGGCGTCGCCGCGTACGCCGGCCACCTCGCGGGCGCCGTGTTCGCGGTCGCCCTGCTCGACGCGGCCATCATCGGCGCGTTCGCGGTGTCGCTGTCCAGCGCGTACGCGATCGGCGACGTGTTCGGCATGAACCACTCGCTGCACCGCGGCTTCGGCCAGGCCAAGGGCTTTTACGCCATCTACGCGGCGCTGATCTGCGGCGCCGCCACGGTCGTGCTGATTCCCGGGTCACCGCTCGGGCTCATCACCGAAGGCGTGCAGGTGCTCGCCGGGGTGCTGCTGCCCAGCGCGACAGTGTTCCTGCTGCTGCTGTGCAACGACAGGGCGGTCCTCGGCCCGTGGGTGAACGGCCGCAAGACCAACGTGTTCACCGCCACGGTGATCTCGGCACTGATCACGCTGTCGGTGATCTTGACGGTCTCGGTCGTGTTCCCGGCCATCACGGCGCGGCAGATCGTGCTGATCGTCGCGGGGTGCGCGGTCGCGGCCATGCTCGCGGCCGCCGCGCTGCTGGCGCGCGGCGCCCACGGCCGTGGCCGCCGCGTCCGTCCTGGCGCGGCGGAGAACGTCACCGAGGACGAGCGGATGATGTGGCGGATGCCGCCGCTGAGCGAGCTGACCGCCCCGGCCATCACCGGGGCCCGCAAGGTCGGCCTCGTCGCGCTGCGCGGCTACCTGGGGATGGCGATGATCCTGGTCGTCGTCAAGGTCGTGCTGATGGCGATCGGGCATTAGCCCCCGCCGCTCTTTAGAGTTGGTCGCGTGGCAGACGTTACGGAAAAGAGCGGCGCCCCCGGCGGGCCGCTCGCCGGGGTGCGCATCGTCGAGCTCGCCGGGATCGGGCCGGGGCCGTTCTGCGGGATGCTGCTCGCGGACCTCGGCGCGGAGGTGATCCGGATCGACCGGCCGGGCGGCCCGCCGTCGCCCGTGCCGGTGGACAAGGACGTGTCGAACCGCGGCAAGCGGCTGATCGTCGTGGACCTGAAGCACCCGCGCGGCGCCGAGGTCGTGCTGCGGCTGGCCGCGGCGTCCGACGCGCTGATCGAGGGATACCGGCCCGGTGTCGCCGAACGGCTCGGCGTCGGCCCGGCCGCCTGCTGGGCCCGCAACCCGCGGCTGGTGTACGGCCGGATGACCGGCTGGGGCCAGGATGGCCCGCTCGCGCAGTCGGCCGGCCACGACATCGCCTACATCGCGGTCACTGGCGCGCTGCACGCGATCGGGCGGGCCGGCGGCCCGCCGCAGGTGCCGGTGAACTACCTCGGGGACTTCGGCGGCGGGTCGATGTTCCTGGCCCTCGGCATCCTCGCGGCGCTGCTCGAGGCACGGGAAACCGGGCGCGGGCAGGTCGTGGACGCCGCGATCGTCGACGGCGCCGCGGCATTGCAGGCGATGACCTACGGGCTGCTCGCCGCAGGCGGCTGGACCGACCAGCGCGGCGTGAACCTGCTCGACACCGGCGCGCCGTTCTATGACGTGTACGAGACGGCCGACGGGCGGCACATGGCGGTCGGCGCGCTCGAGCCGCAGTTCTACGCGCGCTTGGTCGAGCTGCTGTTCGCGCCCGAGGGTCCGCCGGGTGACCTGCCCGGCCAGCACGACCGGGCCCGCTGGCCCCGGCTGCGCGAGCTGTTCGCGGCCCGGTTCGCGCAACGCTCGCAGCAGGACTGGGCGACAGTGTTCGACGGCAGCGACGCGTGCGTCGCCCCCGTCTTGTCACTGACCGAGGCGCAGCATCACCCGCACCTGGCCGCCCGCGGCACGTTCACCGAGGTCAACGGCGTGATTCAGCCAGCGCCCGCGCCACGGTTCGGAACCGGCCCTGGCGCGCCTGACCGCCTCGAGCCAGGCCCGATCGCCCGCACCGGAGCGCACACCCGGGAGGTCCTCACCCGCCTGGACCTGGACGATGTCGAGGAGTTGCTCGCCAGTGGCGCGGTAGCGCAAGCGTGACAGGATGGTAGTCGGGGGGAGTAAGCCGGGATCGTTCGGGATAATGATGATCTTGATCTTCTAAAGCAGCTCGAGGATGGTGGCGTTGGCCTGGCCGCCGCCCTCGCACATGGTCTGCAGCCCGTACCGGATGCCGTTGTCCTTCATGTGGTGCACGAGCGTGGTCATCAGCCGGGCGCCGCTGGCGCCGAGCGGGTGGCCGAGCGCGATCGCGCCGCCGTTGACGTTCAGGGCCTTGGCGTCGGCGCCGATCTCGGCGAGCCAGGCGAGCGGCACGGGCGCGAACGCCTCGTTGACCTCGAACGCGCCGATCTCGTCCAGCCGCAGGCCGCTGCGGTCGAGTACCTTCTTCGTCGCGGGAATCGGCGCGGTCAGCATGATGACCGGGTCGTCGGCGGCGAGCACCGCCGTGTGCACGCGGGCGACTGGTGTCAGTCCGAGCTCCGCCGCCCGCTCGCTCGTCGTCATCAGCAGCGCGGCGCTGCCGTCGCTGATCTGCGAGCTGTTGCCGGCGTGGATCACGCCGTCTGGCTTGAACGCGGGCTTGAGCTTGGCCATCGACTCCAGCGATCCGCCGCGGCGGATGCCCTCGTCGGCGGCGACGACGGTGCCGTCGTCCAGCGTGACCGGCGCGATCTGCCCCGTGAACGAGCCGTCGTCCTGGGCCGCCGCCGCCTTCTCGTGCGAGCGCAGCGAGAACTCGTCGACCTGGGCGCGGGACAGCCCCCAGCGCTCGGCCATCATCTCCGCGCCTATCCCCTGGTTCGGCGGCACGCCCTTGAACACCGTCTGCAGCCCGGACCCGGACGGGTTCGAGCCCGGCAGCATCGAGGCGCCCATCGGCACCCGGCTCATCGACTCGACGCCGCCGGCGACCACCACGTCGTACTGCCCGCTGACCAGGCCCGCGGCGGCGAAGTGCACCGACTGCTGCGACGACCCGCACTGCCTGTCGATGGTCACGCCCGGCACGCCGAGCGGCCAGCCCGCGGCGAGCACCGCGTTGCGGGCGATGTCGAACGTCTGCTCCCCGACCTGACCGACGCAGCCCCAGATGACGTCGTCGACGACGGCGGGGTCGATGCCCGCGCGCCGCGCCAGCGCCCGCAGCACGTGCGCCGACAGGTCCACCGGGTGAACCCCGGCCAGGCCACCGTTCCGCTTGCCTACCGGCGTCCGGACTGCCTCCACGATCACCGCGTCTCGCACCGCGCCGTCCTCCTTCATGTCGCTTTGCCTACTACTTGCCTACCATGCCAGGGCGCGTTTGCCGAGTTGGCCGGGTTATACAGGTTCGAGCGCGGCGACCAGGTACGCCACGCCGAACGGGTCGCCCGAGTACAAGACCTCGGCCTGCGGGTGCGTCCCCTCGAACGCGCCGGCCAGAACCTGCCAGGCGGCGCGGCCGGTCGCCACGAGGTCGCGGGCGAGCACGGGGTCGAGAGCCGCGAGGTCTGCCATGTCGCCCGCCCGCACGGCGCGCTCGACCGCCGCGTCGAACGGGGCCGCGCGCTCGTCGAAATGACCTGGCGCGGATGGGCCGCGCCGGTTGCTGCCGTCCCCGATGACCAGCAGTCCGGTCCGCCGCGCTTCGTCCGCGAGTTTCCTGCCCAGGGCGCGGCACGCCGCGGGTGGCTCTTCTTCGGCCACCGCCTGGAGCAGCCGCGCGCCCCTGTATCCGGCGTCGTCGAGCAGCAGGGCGCCGAGCCCCAGCGCGAGCGGCACCTCGGGCGTGCCCGCCGCGGTGCCAGGCGCCGGAGCGTACGCGGGCAGGTCGAGCCGGCTGTCCGGGTCCCAGGCTTTCGTGGCGGGGCCGGCGCCGACGACGGCCACGACCTCGCAGTCGCCCTTGACCAGCCGCCCGGCCGCCGCGGCGCACGCGTCCCGCAACTCGGGAAGGACAGGCTCGCGGCCACTGAGCTCGCGGGCGAGCAGCGGGGTGGACGGGCACAGCACGGCGCGGATGATCACGGCGCCGACCGGGGCGGGGGGCCGCTCACCAGGCCGCGCCCTGCGCCATGCCGGCGACGTCGTTCATGAGCAGGAAGTTTATCCCGAACGATCCCGGGCGTCTGCGCGGCGTCGGCCCGGCTCCGCCGGCGTGCTCGAGTGGCGTCGCGCCGCTGGTTCGGGATATGTCACTCAGTTGGCTATGCCATCCTGTCTGCCATGGCAGGCAGGCACCGGCAGGACGACACGAGAGCGCGCTACGGATCGGCGGCCGGCGCGCGCGCGGGCGCGCCGGCACGCGCGCGCGCCGCGGCGGCCCCCAAGGTTCCCGCGGTCAACGCCTACTTCTGGGGCGTGAAGGTCCTGACGACCGCGATGGGCGAGGCGGTCTCTGACTTCTGCGTCAAGCAGTTCAATCCGTACCTCGCGGTGTTCGCGGGCTTCGTGGTGTTCGCGATCGCGCTCATCTGGCAGTTCCGGGTGCCGGACTACCGCACCTGGCCGTACTGGACCGCGGTGTCGATGGTGGCGGTGTTCGGCACGATGGTCGCGGACGCCATGCACGTGGGGCTCGGCATCCCTTACAAGGTGTCTGTCACGCTCTTCGCGGTCGCGCTCGCCGTCGTCTTCGTCACCTGGTACCGCGTCGAGCGGACGCTGTCGATCCACAGCATCACGACGCCGCGCCGCGAGTTGTTCTACTGGGCGACGGTCTGCTGCACGTTCGCGCTGGGCACGGCGACCGGCGACCTGACCGCGACCACGCTGCACCTGGGGTACTTCCTCTCGGGCGTGGTGTTCACGCTGGCGATCCTCATCCCGCTGGTGGCGTGGCGGCTCGGCGTGAATCCGGTCCTGACGTTCTGGGTCGCGTACGTGCTGACACGGCCGATCGGCGCGTCGTTCGCGGACTTCTTCGGGATGCCCACGACGTCGGGCGGCAGGGGCTACGGGCATGGCGCGGTCAGCGTGGTGACGGTGATCCTGGTCGTGGCGTCGGTCGCGTACCTGGCGGCGACCGGCAAGGACCAGCCGTCCGCCGTGGACGCGACCGACGGCGCCCGGGGCGTCGCAGCCGGGTACGGACAGCAACCGGGGTAACGTGCCCGGCTGCGGAAGCCAGAGGACACCGCCGCAGCGTGCGGTCTCGTGCGCGCGGGCGGCGAACTCCAGCGCGTCGGCCAGCCGGGTCACATAGGCCCTGGTGCGGGGGAACGACGCGTCCGAGGTGTAGATCAGGCCCGGTATCACTGCGCCGACCGCCTCCCGCGCGCGGCGCAGGCTCTCGAGGTCAGCGACATTGTTCGTGACGAGCACACGCGTCTCGAGGAGTGCTGTCTCGAATATCTCCAGGTCAGCGAGCGAGCGCAGAACCGGGTCGGCCGTGACCGCCCGGCAGTCGACGCCCCGGGAAGTGAGCTCAGCCGCGATCGCCGACGAGAACATCTCGTCGAGGAGCAGCGGGTCTGGCTTGTCCGTGCTCATTCGATGCTCACGATGCGATCAGCGGCCGAGCAGTTCCTGCTGGCGCCGCCATCCGACCTCGGCCTGCGCTGCCTCCGCCAGCGCCCGCTCGAGGAAGGCCCCCACCTCATCGGGATAGTCGCCCCAGTACGCCAGCGCCGCGCGCAGCAGCGGGACCGGGACCTGCGAGGTCTCGGCGACCAGGCGGAGCACGTCGTCGCCAGTTAGGTCAGGCTCAGCGTCTCGGACCGAACGGATGGCGCCAACGACCTCCCACACGTCCGGCCCGCCGACCAGCCGCGCCCGGCGGCCGGCCGGCCCGTCCCTGAACACGACCAGCGGGTGTTCGTGCATGCGCAGCGCCTCGTCGACCAGCCGGTTACTGGCGCTCGACAGCGACATCTCCGGATGGGCGGCGACGAAGGCGGTGAGCCGGCTGAGCACGCGCGGCTCGAACCGGACAGAGGACGGGGAGGCGATGGCCATGAATACACTGTAGGTGAGTGTAGGTGAGTCGGCAACAGGGTCAGGCGCGCCGGGGCGGCGCACGATGCCGCCATGGCGGACCACACCGAGCAGGGGAACCTGCAGATCCGGCTCGCTTCGCGGCCGACGGGCAGGCCTACTGCCGAGAACTTCACCATCGGCGTGGCCAAGGGCTCGACGGTGCGCAGGCTCGACCCCGCGAGCGCGCCCGTGACGACGGCGCTCGGCGTGCTCGGCATGCCCGGCCTCACCGCCTACGCGGGCCTGACCCAGATCGGCCGTCCCAAGGGCGCGTCCCGGTCTGCGGGCTGGTCGCGATGTACAACGCGACCGGGCTGCCGCCTGGCCCGGACCGGAGCGCGGCGCTCCTGTCGGCGATCTTGCGCAAGAGCCTGACTGTCCGCGGGTTCATCGTGAGTGAGTTCATGGCCGACCTGACCGGCGAGTTCATCGAGCGGGTGGCGCCGTGAGTGCGCGACGGCAGGCTCAAGTACAAGGAGGACATCGTCGACGGCCTCGAGAACGCGCCCGAAGCGTTCATCGGCATGCTCGACGGCAAGAACTTCGGCAAGCTCATCATCCGGGTGAGCTGACGCTCGTACCGTCAGGCGACCCGGGGTTGTGGCTGTTGCGCGCCGCGGCCCAGGCGATCGCGTCCCGGCGGCGGGCCAGCGGGAATTGCCGCAGCTCCCCCGGCGTCATCCAGCCGAACAGCCTGGTCACGTGCTTCATCCACTCGATGTCGGTGACAAGGGCGATGCGCTTCCATGCGCGCAGGTTCTCGATGCCGACCTTGAGGTCTTCCCACAAGGCGCCGCCGGACATCCCGTCGAACTGCGGAATCACGATCACGAACCGGACCTCGCCGCTGGCCGAGGCGCGCTCGAGCGCTGGGACGACGACGTCGCGGTAGTCCTCGGCCTTCAGGGTGCCCGATGCCTCGAAACCGATGACTCCCGTCGGCAGGTCGCCCAGTTCCCTGATCACTGTCGCATCATCAGACGAAAGCCAGAGGACGGGCATCGCCCGCTCCGGGTGAGGAGGGGGAACGGGTCAGGAGGGGGAACGGGTGAGGAGGGGGGAAGGAGCCTGGGCTGAACCCGCTCGGCGCTGGGCATGCTGCTGATAGCCGTTTAACTGGAGGTGATCGGCGCATGACCGGCGAGGCGATCTGCGAGCTGCTCAAGCCACTCATCGGTAGGTCCGGATCCATTTTCCTGGTCGGCAAGGGGATCGGCCAGATCGGGTTCGCGGTGACCGACAACAAGCTGGCGACAGTGGAGGTTCTCCCCGACGGGATGGTCCGTCTCGAGCGCGAGACTGGGTGGACGGTGCTCGACCCGGCCGCCGTCGTCGCTGTCGCCTGGAACGGGGACGCCGGGCACTCGGCGGGCCAGTTCCTGTGAGCGCGGCGACCCGCGCTTAGACGCGCCGCATCATCTCGGCGCCGCGAGCGGCGACCACGAGTTCGTGCCCTCCGACGGTGGGCTACACGGATATCCCCCGGCCCGGGCGATGCCAGGTCCGCGCGGCTGATCCACGATGCCGACGAACGGGCCGGGCAGTAACGAATCGTGAGCCGACGCGAAAGGGACATCGATGGGGGCCGAAAGGGAACGGGTGGCTGGCTTCGGCAAGCTCGAGGACGGGCTGCGCCAGGCGAGCGAGTGGTACACGTGGGGGCCGTACGTCAGCGAACGGCAATGGGGCACGGTGCGCGAGGACTACAGCGCCAACGGCGACGCGTGGGACTACGTGACGCACGACGAGGCCAGGTCCTACGCCTACCGGTGGGGCGAGGAGGGAATGGCGGGTTTCTGCGACGTGGAGCAGCGGCTCTGCCTGAGCCTGGCGCTCTGGAACGGCCGCGACCCGATCCTCAAAGAGCGGGCCTTCGGGCTGACCGGCGCGCAGGGCAATCACGGCGAGGACGTCAAGGAGTACTGGTGGTACCTCGACGCGATCCCGAGCCACGCGTGGAACCGGTGGCGTTACCACTACCCGCAGAGCGCGTTCCCGTACCAGGACCTGATCGACACCAACGGCGGGCGCAACAGGTACCAGCCGGAGTACGAGCTGATTGACACCGGGGCGTTCGACGGCAGCCGTTACTGGATCGTCGAGGCGCACTACGGCAAGGCCGACGCGAACGACCTGCTGATGAAGATCTCGGTCACCAACGCGGGACCGGACACCGAGACCCTGCACGTGCTGCCGACCGCGTGGTTCCGTGACACGTGGTCGTGGGACCCCCAAAGTGTCAAGCCATCCATGGCGGCGACGAGCGACATATCCGTCGGGATCGCGCACCCGTTCCTCGGGCAGCTCGAACTGCTCGCCGAGGACGGCCCGGACGGCGTCGCGCCGACGGTCTTGTTCTGCGAGAACGAGACGAACCACGAACGGCTCTACGGGGCGCCGCCGATAACGAATTATCCCAAGGACGGCATCAACGACCACGTAGTGGGCGGCGCGCCCACGGTCAACCCAGACCGCACAGGCACCAAGTGCGCGTTCTGGTACAAGGTCACCGTCCCGGCCGGCCAGACCCGCGTGCTGCGGCTGCGGCTGCGGCCGACGCGGTCCGCGGACGCGTTCGGCGCCGCGTTCGACCAGGTGCTCACCGACCGCGAGGCTGAGGCGGACGAGTTCTATACCGAGCTCACGCCCGCCAGCGCGAGCGCGGACGAGGCGATGGTGATGCGGCAGGCGTTCAGCGGGATGCTGTGGAGCAAGCAGTTCTATTACTACGACGTCAACCGTTGGCTCGACGGCGACCCGACCGAGCCCAGGCCGCCCGATCAGCGGCTGACCGGGCGCAACTCCCGCTGGCGTAACTTCAGGTCCTTCGACATCATGTCGATGCCGGACAAGTGGGAGTACCCCTGGTTCGCCGCGTGGGACATGGGCTTCCACTGCGTCGCGCTCGCGCACGTCGACCCAGCCTTCGCGAAGTACCAGCTCATCTTGCTGTGCCGGGAATGGTTCCAGAATCCGAATGGCGCCCTGCCCGCCTACGAGTGGGACTTCGGCGACGTCAACCCGCCCGTCCAGGCGTGGGCGGCGCTCGAGGTGTTCGCCATCGACGGCGGCCGCGACATCGACTTCATCAGCCGGATCTTCGACAAGCTGCTTGTCAACTTCACCTGGTGGATCAACAGGGAGGACGCCGAGGGCAACAACCTGTTCGAAGGCGGCTTCCTCGGCCTGGACAACATCGGCCCGATCGACCGCTCGCACCTGCCCGTCGGCGGCATCCTCGAGCAGTCCGACGCCACCGGGTGGATGGCGTTCTACGCCGTCGCCATGGGCACGATGGCGGCGATCCTGAACCGGACTGGCCAGCGGCCCGGCCAGGACCTGGTGACGAAGTTCCTCGAGCACTTCGCCGCGATCAGCGAGGCGCTCGACGGCCTCGGGCTGTGGGACGAGCAGGACGGGTTCTACTACGACCGGCTCAAGACGCCGAGCGGGGACATGGTGCCGGTTCGGGTTCGGTCGATGGTCGGCATCATCCCCGCGCTGGCCGCCGCCGTCGTCACCGAGGACGACATGCACCAGGCGATGTCACTGGGCAAGCACTTCGCCGAGTTCCTGACGCGGCACGAGATGACGGACCGGGAGAAGCTGAGTCAGCGTGGCCTGTTGCGCGGCGAAGCCGGCCAGCAGCGGCTGCTGCTGTCCATCTGCGGTCCTGACCGGCTGGAGAGGCTGTTCAGCAGGCTGTTCGACGAGAACGAGTTCCTCTCCCCCCATGGGTTGCGGGCCGTGTCCGCTCATCTGCGCAACAACGCGTACCAGCTGCAGGTCGAGGGCCTCACCGCGAGCATCGACTACGAGCCCGCGGAGTCCACCACCCCGATGTTCGGCGGCAACTCCAACTGGCGCGGCCCGATCTGGTTCCCGCTGAACTACCTCATGGTCAGCGTGCTCGAGCGCTACCACCGGTTCTACGGCGACGACTACACGATCGAGTACCCGACGGGGTCCGGCCAGCACCTGAGCCTGGATAGGGTCGCCGCCGACCTGTCGGACCGACTGATCTCGATCTTCACCAAGGACCGGAACGGCCGCCGGGCCTGCTTCGGCGGCACCGAGATCATGCAGACCGATCCCGCGTGGCACGACAACCTGATCTTCAGCGAGTACTTCGAGGGCGACAACGGGGCGGCGATCGGCGCGTTCCACCAGACCGGCTGGACCGGCGTGGTCGCGGACCTGATCCGCCGCAGGCACGGCGAGGTCGACGCGATCGGCGACGTCATCAGGCGGATCAGCGCGGAGGCCGACCACTAGGCGGCTGGTTTTGTCAGTGGCCGGGTCTACTGTGGGGGCTTGACAGCCCCCACAGTCCGTGAGGAGAGACGATGACCACCCTCGAGAACCGGCCGAACACCGCGCTGATCGTCATTGACGTGCAGAACGGCGTCGTCGCGGGCGCGCACGAACGCGACGCTGTGGTGGCGAACATCCGCGGCCTCGTCGACAAGGCCCGGCAGGAGCAGGTCCCCGTCGTCTGGGTCCAGCACTCCGACGAAGGTCTCGCCAGAGGCAGCGACGAGTGGCGGATCGTCCCGGAACTGAGCCCCGACGAAGCTGAGCCGCTCGTGGCGAAGAACTACGGCGACTCCTTCGAGGCGACCACGCTCGAGAGCGTCCTGTCGGACCTGGGGGTGGGGCGGCTCGTCGTCGTCGGCGCGCAGACCGACGCGTGCATCCGCAGCACGCTGCACGGCGCGTTCGCCCGCGGCTACGACGCGATCCTGGTCAGCGACGCGCACACGACCGAGGACCAGACCGAGTGGGGGGCGCCGCCGCCAGATCAGGTCATCGCCCACACGAACCTGTACTGGACCTACCAGTCGGCGCCCGGACGGACGGCGGGTACGGTCGAGACCAAGGACGTCAACTTCGCCTAGGAGCGGGACGCGGCGGGGGCTCACATGATTCAGGCGGAACTACTCGTCATCGGGGCGGGACCGTACGCGCTGTCGACGGCGGCGCTGGCGCGCGAGCACGGGATCGACACCGTGGTGCTCGGCCGGCCGATGGGCTTTTGGCTGGAGAACATGCCTGCGGACATGTTCTTGCGCTCGGGGCCAGACTGGCACCTCGACGGCGCCGGCGTGCACACCCAGCAGGCGTACCTGGCGGAGCAGGGCATCCGGCCCGATGACGTCGACCCGACCCCGATCGGCGTGTTTCTCGATTACGCCGACTGGTTCACGCGGGCCAAAGGCCTGGCCGTCCGCGAGGAATTCGCGGACACCCTCGTCAAGGCGGACGGCCAGTTCGAGGCGACGCTGCGCGGCGGAGAGCGAGTTCGCGCCGACGCCGTGGTCGCTGCGCCGGGAATCCGGCACTACGCGAACCTGCCGGAGTGGGCGTCATCGCTGCCCGCCGGTCGCGCCGCGCACACCTGCGACCTCGTCCGGTTCGACGACATGGCCGGAGCGCGCGTGCTGATCGTCGGCGGGCGGCAGAGCGCGTACGAGTGGGCCGCCCTGCTACGCGAACACGGCGCCGCGCGCATCGACATCGTGCACCGTCATGACGTCCCGCGATTCGACCGGGTCAGCTGGAAGTTCGCTGACGAGCACGTCGAGCGGACGGTCGCCGTGCGCGGCTACTGGCGCAACCTTCCCAAGGGAGAGCAGGAGGCGATCGCCCGGCGGTTCTGGGAAGTGGGCAGGCTCACCCTCGAGTACTGGCTGACTCCCCGGCTCGACTGGGACGGGATCACCCGGTGGCCGGGAACGTCCGTTGTCGCCGCGGGCCCGGGCGGGGCCGGCGGCGACGGCGAGGTGCGGGCAGAGCTTTCCAACGGCACCGCGCTCACCGTCGACCGCGTCGTGTTCGCCTCGGGATACCGGGCCGACCTCGCCAAAGTCCCTTACCTGGCGGGCGTGCTCGGTGACGTCGCGACGAGCGGCGGCTTCCCCGTGCTCGACGAGGCCTTCCAGACAAGCCTGGACGGCCTGTACATCACCGGGTTCTCGGCGACGCAGGACTTCGGGCCTTTTTTCGGCTTCGTGCGAGGCGTGCCCGCCGCCTCGACGCTGATCGTCCGCGACCTGCTGGCGCGACGCTAGGGCTCAAGCGGCGGCGTCTCGTCCAGGACGATCAGCGGCAGCGGGCCGGCCAGGTCTTCCGCCGCGGCCGGCGCGTACGCGAAGTTCTTCGCCCGCGCGCCGCCGTCGACCACCAAGTCGGTCCCCGTGATCAGGCGCGCGTAGTCCGAGCACAGCCACGCCACCGCGTGCCCGATGTCGGTCGGTGTGCCCGTCGTGCCCATCGGGACCATCGGGGCACGCTGCCCCGCCCACCGGCTCGGCCGCCGCCACGACTCATCGCCGGTCGGGCCGCCGAGCCCGCCGCGGGGACCGCCCTGCAGGATCCCGCCGGTTCCGAGCCCGGCCCTGGTCCGCTCGGCGAGCAGCTCGGGGTTGTCGGGGTTGGGGGCCGTCGGGGTGAAGCTGTTGACCCGGATGCCATACGGCGCGAGGTCCATGGCGGCGGCCCGGACGAAGTTGTTGACGCCGCCCTTGTGGAACGCGTAGGCGATGACGCCCGAGGTCCCCGACCAGCCGTTAGAGGAGGAGATGCAGACGATCGACCCCTTGATGCCGCGCTCGGCCATCGCCCGGCCGACGTGCTTGGTGTTGAGGAAGTTGCCGAGGGCCGAGACGCGCACCGCCCGCTCGAACTCGGCCGCGCTCTCGTCGAGGACGCCCCTGCCGCCGAGCAGCGCGGCGTTGTTGACGAGGATGTCGATCCGGCCCCACCGTTCGAGCACCGAGCCGATGTAGGCCTGGACCGCCGCCTCGTCGGTCACGTCACCCATGGCGGCCATCGCCTCGCCGCCGTTGCGCTCGATCCGGGCGATGCACGCCTTGACCGCCGCCTCGCTCACGTCGTTGCAGGCGACCTTCGCGCCGTACTTCGCCAAGGCGAGCGCGACGCCGCTGCCGATGTTGGGTCCGACACCGGTGACGAGCGCGACCTTGCCTTCGAGTGAGATCTCCACCGTCACTGCTCTCCATTCCTTCAGGGGGTCGGACCCCTCAGATCATAGACGCGGCAGCCCGGGACGCTCTTCGGGGCGGCGCGGAGGTTCGCGGCACGGAGCTTGTATGAGCACGACAAACAGGTCGGCGCCAGACGGTGACCTCGGCCGTCACCGGTCTGGACGTGCGCGAAGGACTGCGCCGTACTGCCAGCCCGCGTCGGCTGACTAGCGTTGGCTCGCCGCTTATATTTCTTGCATGACCGTGCCTGCGGCGCGCTCTGGCGTGCGCCTGGCCGAGTTGCTGGCCGTGTTGTCGCTGGCCACTGACCTCGGTATGGACCAGCCGATGGAGCATGTGCTGCGCCAGTGCCTGATTTCCCTGCGGCTAGCCGAGTGTCTGGGCATGGATGGCGCCGACCGCGAGGTGGTGTACTACGCGGCCCTGCTTGCCTGGGTGGGCTGCCATGTGGATGCGTATGAGCAGGCGAAGTGGTTCGGCGACGACATGGCGCTGAAAGGCGACATCCGCCATACCGATTTTCGCAGCTCGGCAGCGGAGTCGATATTCGTGCTCCGTCACCTTGGCTCTGGCAGGCCCGTGCTCGAGCGAGTCCTGCTCGGGATTGCCTTTGCCGGCCACGGTCGCCGTGA
>Ga0335073_10002602_pt1 | contig 24775 bp, 19 predicted proteins | sample Lox_Sample_22_FD_207093 | JGI IMG/M metagenome (GOLD analysis project Ga0335073, IMG submission 207093) | Soil microbial communities from Loxahatchee National Wildlife Refuge, Florida, United States - Lox_Sample_2.2 | ecosystem: Environmental > Terrestrial > Soil > Wetlands | place: USA... | reverse complement strand
CTGGTCGATGTCTCGTTCGTCCTCGATCGCGCCCTGGTGTTCGCGCTCATCACCGGACTCTTGTTCGGTGTGTTCTCGCTCCTCGAGCAAGCGCTGCATCACTTTGCGGTGGGCGAGCGGCTGAGCTGGGCGGTGCAGGCCGTCGTCGCGCTCGCGATGGCGATGGGGTTGAGTCCGCTTCACCACCGGCTCGAGCGCTGGATCGAGCGGATCTTCTTTCACCATCAGATTCTCGCGGTCGCGGCGCTCAGGCGCTTTGCGACGGAGTGCGCCTTCGTCGAGCGTGAGGAGCGGCTCGTCGAGCTTGCGATCGAGCGGCTCCTCACCCATTGCGCCGCGGCCGCGGTCTACGAGCGCACGAGCGCCGGGTACCGGCTGCGGGCGGCGCGCGGATTCGCCTGGCCGCGGCTCATCGATGCGGACGATCCGGTGTTCGTCTCGCTGCGGGCGCATCAGCAGGAGGTCGACCTCGAGGAGATTGCGAACGCCATCGCGGCCGAGGGGTTCGCGTTTCCGATGAGTGTCGCCGAGACGCTGAGCGGTGCGGTCGTGTGCCGTCCGCGCGACGGAGAGCAGTTTGCGCCCGATGTGCGCGCGGCGCTCGAGGAGGTCGCGCGCAATCTCGGCATGTCGCTCTACATCCTGCGCAACCGCGAGCAGGCGCAGCTCGTCGCTGACATCGCCGCAGACCGCATCGACGAATCGGCCGCGCGGCGCCGCGCAGCCGCGCTGGTGCAGGGGCCGGCGGATGCCGCACCGCTCGTGACAGGTGTCCCCTCAGGGTCCTGACGGGTGCCCCTTCTCGGCCTCCGCGCTGCGCGTGCGGCGCTTGGCTGGAGAGGACCTCTCGGGGAGCGACAGCGCGATGCGGCGCAACCTTTGCGCCGGGACCGTGCGAAACTATCTCACCGAGGCAGTTGGCAAGCTCGGTGCGCCGGACCTTCCCGGGCGCCGAGGGGTGGCTCATGGGGGCGGGATGGTGCAGGAGGGCTCAGCCTACGATCTCGTAGTGCTCGGCTGCGGGGCTGCGGGCCTCTCGGCCGCGGTCGCGCACGCGGCGGCCGCGCGCGCCGCGGATCGCACCGCGCGCATCGCGGTGGTGGAGCGTGCGCGCCGCGACGAGCGCGGCGGTGCCACCCGCTGGACGAGCGCCTGGTTGCGCATCACGGAGGACCGGCGGCTCGACCCGGCGTTCCTCGCGCGGATGCACGAGGTTTCCGGCGGTCTCGCCGATCTCGAGTACTGCCGTACCCTCGAGCGCGAGGTGACCGAGACGCTCGCCTTCCTCGAGCGCCACGGCGTCGAGCTCACCTACTTCAAGCAACCGTTCGCGAACCGCAACACCGGCAGCGGACTCGGCATGCCGGTGCGCGGCGGGCAGGGCATCGTCGAGGAGCTCTGCGGCTCCCTGGAGCGCACCGCCGGCGTGGAGATGCTCTATGAGACCGAGGCGGTGCGGCTCACGGTGAGCGAGCGCGGCCGCATCGCGGGCGTCACGGTGCGCAGTCGCGACGGGGCGGCACGGACGCTCACGGCCGCCGCCGGGGTGGTCATCGCCTGTGGCGGCTTCGAGGGCAACGGCGAGATGCTCACGCGCTACCTCGGTGCACGCGCCTGCGATCTACCCCTCATCGCCCCGACGCTGCGCCACAACACCGGGGATGGCGTGCGCATGGCGCTCGAAGTGGGCGCGGCGACCTCGGGCCAGTTCGATATGTTCCACGGCGAGCCGGTCGATCCGCGCTCGAGCAAGCCCGATGCGGTCGTCTACGCATATCCGTTCGGCATCCTCGTCAATGCCCGCGCCGAGCGCTTCTACGACGAGGGCAAGGACAGCTTCGATTCCACGTTCGAGGAGCTCGCCTTCGAGATCTGGGCTCATCAGGGGCAGAGGGCTTATCTCATCGGCGATCAGACGATGGCGTCGATCGAGCCCGTGCAGGCGATCATCCTCACCGATCAACCGCCGGTCACCGCCGCGACGCTGCGCGAGCTTGCGGTCGCGCTCGGTCTCGAGCCGCGGGCGCTCGAGCGCACGGTGAGCGAGTACAACGCCGCAGTGGGTCCGGGCGCGTTCGATCCACGCACCTTCGACGGCAAGCGCGCGCTCGGTCTCGCGCCGCCCAGGTCGAACTGGGCCGTGCCTGTCGAGCGCCCGCCCTTCATCGGTTATCCGCTCACCTGTGCGATCACCTTCACCTTTGGGGGGTTGCGCACCGACACGCTCGCGCGCGTGGTGACGCCCTCCGGTGCGGCGATCCCCGGACTGTACGCCGCGGGCGAGGTGACGGGTCTTTACTACCATCACTATCCCGCCGGCACCTCGGTTCTCCGCGCGGCGACCTTCGGGCGCATCGCCGGCGCGCACGCCGCGCGCGTGCGCGCGCGCTAGCGATCACGGGGCGCGCATGGACGTCGTTCGCGCCGATGAGATGGAATGGGGCGGCAAGCTCACCGCGCACCGCGCCGGCGACATGACCCACAAGGTGCTGTTCACCGGCGAGGAAGGCAGCTGCGACAACTACCTCTTCGTGCTCGCGAACGAGCGCTCGGATTATTTCTCCCCGCGCCACCGGCACGCCTGGGATCAGGTGCGGCTGTGCCTCGAGGGCGCGGTGCCGATCGGACGCGATCTGAAAGTGGATACGGGGGAGGTGGGCTACTTTCCCGAGGGCGTGCACTACGGACCGCAGCAGGGCGGACCCGATCGGATCGTGCTCCTGCTGCAGTTCGGCGGGGCGAGCGGGCTCGGCTACCTGAGCCCCGAGCAGCTCGAGCGCGGACGCGAGCGCCTGCTCAAGGAAGGCGTCTTCGAAGGCGGGGTCTTCCGGCGCACGACCGGCGAGGGCAAGCAGAACGAGGACGCGTACGAGGCGATCTGGCGCGCCGTGACCGGCGCACCGATCCGCTACCCGACGCCGCGCTATCGCACCCCGATCGTCATGCGGCCCGAAGGCTTTCCGTGGCGCGGAATGTCCGGCGTGCAGGGCGTGCGCCAGAAGCTTTTGGGCTCCTTCGCCGAGCGCGGCCTGTCGCTCGAGCTGGTTGCCCTCGCAGCCGGCGCCACCTACGAGGAGGAGGCGGCGCCCTCACGCCGGCTGATCTTCGTGCTCGCCGGTGAGGGGCGCTGCGGCGATGAGCGCATCGGCGCGCGCACCGCGATACGACTCGAGCCGGGGGAGCGCGGACGCTTCACGGTCGAGGCCGCAACCGAACTCTTCGTGATCGCCGTGGCGCCGCTCGGTGCGGCCTGAGCAGCCGTGCGCGGCGCCGCTCAGGCGCGGTCCGGCATCGCCGGCGCGCGGGCGGCGGGAAGCCGCGCGGCGGGAAGCGTTTTGCCGCGGATCAGATCGGCGGCTTTCTCGGCGACCATGATCGTTGGCGCATTGGTGTTGCCGCCCGGAACGTTCGGCATGACGGACGCGTCGGCGACGCGCAGCGCCTCGATGCCGCGCACGCGCAAGGCGGCATCGACGACGGCGCGCTCATCGAGCCCCATGCGGCAGGTTCCGACCGGGTGATGGGTGATCGCACCCGTGGCGCGGATGTAGCGCTCGAGGTCGGCGTCCGATTGCACCTCGGGGCCCGGCGCGACTTCGCGCTCGATCAAGCTCTTCAAGGGCTCCTGGGCGTAGATCGCGCGCGCCGCACGAATGCCGCGGATCATGCGCGCGACATCGCTCGGCTCGCTGAACAGGTTGAACAGGATGCGCGGCGGATCGGCCGGGTTGGCTGAGCGCAGCGTGACGCGGCCGCGGCTCTCCTCGCGAATCATCGACACCGCCACGGCGAGCCCATGGGCGGGTGGCTTCGCGATGAGCGGATACCAGATGCGCGCGCCCGGCTCCGCGGCTGCGCCGCCCGCGGGGCAGGTGAGCTGCATGTCCGGACGATCGAGGTGCGCCTCGGTGCGCAGAAACACGTTGCCTGCGCATGCGTTGGTCGCGAACGGTCCGCTGCCGAAGAGCGCCCAGCGGATCACCGAGAGCACTGCCCGGTCGACTCGCAGCTGCGAGAGAAAGGTGCGCGGGTGGGCTGCGTTGAGCGTGAAGGCGAGCGGGTGCTCGATGAGGTTGCCGCCGACCCCGGGCAAGTCGACCTGCGGTGCAATGCCGTGTGCGCGCAGCTCATCGGCGGGTCCGACACCGGAGAGTAGCAGCACCTGCGCCGAGCCGTAGACCCCGCCGCTCATGATCACTTCGCGCTCGGCGCGCGCGCAGCACACGCGCCCGTCGCGCGCGTACTCCACGGCGACGGCGCGCCCGCGCTCGATGATCACGCGGTGCACGAGCGCGTGGGAGCGCACGGTCAAGTTTCCGCGGCGCATCGCCGGGAAGAGGAACGCGCGCGCCGCGCTCGCGCGACGGCCGCGGCGCGTTGCGGTCATCTCCATCCGCATGAAGCCCTCGGAGCGCTCGCCGTGATAATCGTCGGTCACCGGATAGCCCGCGGCCGCGGTCGCAGCGCCCACCACATCGGCGAGGACGCACGCCGCATCGGGCGCCGTCACCTCGAGCTCGCCCGCGTCGCCGTGGTAGGGGCCCGCGCCGAGCCAGCTGCGCTCGGAGCGCTTGAAGTAGGGCAGCACCTCGCGGTAGCCCCAGCCCTCGAGCCCCATGGTGCGCCATGCGTCGTAGTCGCCGCGGTGTCCGCGCGCGTAGACGAGCCCGTTGATCGCCGAGGAGCCGCCCAGTACCTTGCCGCGCAGGATCGGGATGCGCCGCCCGTTCAATCCCGGCTCCGGCTCGCTCAGAAAGTTCCAGTTGAGCCGCGGAGCGCCGGCGTACGCGGGAAAGGCGACCGGCATGTCGACGAAGAGCCCGCGCGCCGGCCCCCCGGCCTCGAGCACCAGCACCTTTACCTCCCGGTCCTCGCTCAGGCGGCTCGCGAGCACGCACCCGGCGGAGCCCGCCCCGACGATGACGTAATCGAACGAACCGTCGCGCCCGTCCGCCGCATCGCCCGCCATCACTGCTGGTCCGTCACCTCATCGAACTGAATGGTCGGCTGCACGTTGGTGAAGTTCGGCACATCGGCGATGAGCTCCGGGGCGTGCCGGGCCTGCGCCTCATCGAACGCCTTCTGATCCGCTATCCAGAAGTTGACGGTCGCCACGTAGGTGGGCTTGCCGCCGTCGGGACCACTCAGGCCCTTGCGCAGCTCGTAGCGCGCGATCCCCCTGCCGTAGAGCCGCATGATGAGCGTCGCGTGCTTGCGCTTGTAGTAGTCGAAGTCGAAGCGCACGCCCTCGGAGTTCGGATAGAGCACGGTGATGCAGCGCATGGTCGGATGCTCCGTCTAGGTTCGATAACAGCTGTGATTATCGACCGCCGAAGGAGGCCGGACAACACGGGGGTCGTGCGCGGCTCGGTCATTCCGTGCTGCCGGGTACCGGAGCCGGAACCGCCTCGCCGCGCGGGCGGGCGGGGCCGTCGAGCGGATCGCGCATCAGGCGCCGCACCGTGACGTAGAACACCGGCACGAAGAGCACGCCCAAGAGCGCGGCGGAGAGCATGCCGCCCGCGACCCCGGTGCCGATGGCATGGCGGGCGTTCGCGCCCGCACCGCTCGAGAGCACGAGCGGCATCACCCCGAGGATGAATGCGAAGGAGGTCATGAGGATCGGGCGGAACCGCAGCCGCGCCGCCTCGACCACCGCATCGTGCAGCGTCTTGCCGCTTGCGTGCTCGGTCACCGCAAACTCGACGATCAGGATCGCGTTCTTCGCCGCCAGTCCGATGATCGTGATCAGGCCTACCTTGAAGAATACGTCGTTCGGCAGGCCGCGCAGCTTCGCGGCCAGGATGGCGCCGAGCACTCCGATCGGCACCACCAGCATCACCGCGAAGGGGATCGCCCAGCTCTCGTAGAGCGCCGCGAGCGCGAGATAAACGACGAGGATGGACAGACCGAACAGAAGCGGCGCCTGTCTGCCCGAGACGATCTCCTGCAGCGACTGTCCCGCCCAGTCGAATCCGATGCCGTTCGGCAGGTATGCGCCGACCAGCCGCTGCATCTCCTGCATCGCCTCCCCGGAGCTGTAGCCCGCGGCATTCGCGCCGGTGATCTCGACGGCGGAATACCCGTCGTAGCGCGTGAGGCTCGTCGGGGCGACCTCCCAGCTCGGATGCACGACCGCAGAGAGCGGGATCATGTTCGCGATGCTCGGCGTGCCGGCCGAGCCCGCGGAGGTAAAGGTCTGCGGGCTCGTCGAGGCGAGCAGGCTCGTGCCGGTGCCGGCCGAGGTGGTGGTGGCGACCGTGCTCGCCGGCAGCGTGCTCGGCACGTAGAAGTGATTGAGCGCCTCCGGGGACATCCGATAGGGCGCATCGGCCTGCAAGAGCACGCGCAGCACCCGCCCCCCGTAGTAGAAGTCGTTCGCGTACACGGGCGCGAGCATGAGCTGCAGGGCGGTGTAGATGTCGCTCACCGAGAGCCCCATCGACTCGGCCTGCACCCGGTCGACCGAGAGCCGCAACTGCGGGGCGTCGGCGAGCTGGTTGGGCTGCACATTGGTGAGGATCGGGGAGCTGCGGGCGTGCTCGACGAGCGTGTTCTGCGCCTCGGTGAGCAGCGCGTGGCCGAGGCCCGTGCGGTCCTCGAGATAGAAGTCGAAGCCGCCGAAATTTCCGAGAGAGCGTATCGTTGGTAGATTGACCGCGAACACCTGCGCGTCGCGAATGCGCTGCGAGAGGGTGATGTTGGCCCAGCGGATGAACTGCGCCGCGGTCTCCTTGCGCTCGCTCCAGGGCTTGAGCTGCACGAAGCCCAAGCCCACGTTCTCGCCCTGGCCGATGAAGCTAAAGCCGCTCACCTGCATCACGCGCTTGACGGCCTCGCTCTGCAGCAGGATCGCATCGACCTGACGCAGCACCTCGGTCGTGCGCGCAAGCGTCGCACCGGGCTGAGTCTGCACGATCACGTACGCGTAGCCCTGATCCTCCTCCGGCAGGAAGCCGCCCGGCAGCCGCAGGAAGAGGTAGACGCCCACGGCGACCAGCACCGCGAACGCCGCCATCCAGCGCGGTGTGTGGCGCACCGACTGGAAAACGCGGCGCATGTACGCGGTGAGACAGATCTCGTAGGCGCGGTTGAAGCCGCGGAAGACGATGTTCGGCTTCAAGTGCGCCGGACGCAGGAGCGTCGCGCAGAGCGCCGGGGTGAAGGAGAGCGCGAAGAACGCCGAGAACAACATGGAGATCGCGATGGTGAGCGCGAACTGACGGTAGATCGCCCCGACGCTCCCGGTCTGCAGCGCGCTCGGGATGAACACTGCCGCAAGCACGAGCGTGATCGCGACGATCGCCCCGGTGATCTGGCCCATCGCCTTGCGCGTGGCATTGCGCGGGGAGAGCTGCTCCTCGCGCATGATGCGCTCGACCGACTCGATCACCACGATCGCATCGTCGACGACGATCCCGATCGCGAGCGCCACCCCGAACAGGCTCAAGGTATTGATGGAGAACCCGACCACGTACATGCCGATGAAGGCGCCCATGAGCGCCGCGGGCATGACGAGCGTCGGAATGAGCGTCGCACGGAAGCTCTGCAGGAAGATGAGCATCGTCACGAAGACCAGTGCCACGGCCCCGGCGAGGGTGAGCACCACCTCGCGGATCGAGATGGTGATGAACTGGCTCTGGTCGAAGGGGATGAACCAGGTGACGCCGGGAGGAAAGGTCGACTGCAGCTGATTCATGCGCGCCTCGACGGCGCGCACCACCTTGAGCGCATCCGCTCCGGGCAGGGCATTGATTCCCATGCCGGCGATCGGCACGTTGTCGATGCGCAGGTCGTTGCCGAAGGTGTACGGAGCGAGCTGTACGCGCGCGACATCACTCAGGCGCACTGTCGTGCCGTTCGCGTTGGCGCGTACGATGATGTTCTCGAACTGCTCCGGGGTGTTGAATCGTCCGCGGGTCGTCACCGTCATCGACAGCTTCTGTCCCGCGACGGCGGGCAGCGCGCCGATCGAGCCCGCCGCGACCTGCACGTTCTGATCCTCGACCGTGGCGAGCACCTGGGCCGCGGAGAGCCCGTAGGCGTGGAGCTTGTCGGGGTCGAGCCAGATCCGCATGGCGTACTCGGACCCGAACTGCTGGGCGGAGGCGACACCGTCGATGCGCGTGATCTGATCGATCACCTGCGCGGAGAGAATGTTGTTGAGCGCCCAGGAATCGTAGCGGCCGTTGTCGGACCTGAGCGCGACGACCATGATCTGGCCGGGTGTTTGCTTGAACACCGAGATGCCTTGCTGGTTCACCTCCGCGGGCAGCCGCGGCTCGGCGAGCTGCACGCGCGCCTGGGTCTGCACCGCCGCGATGTCCGGGTTGGTTCCGGGCTCGAACGTCAGGGTGATGCTCGAGGCGCCGCGGTTATTCGAGGTGGAGGTGAAGTAAAGCAGGTGATCGAGACCGGTGAGCTGCTGCTCGATCACCTGGGTCACCGTCTGCTCGACGGTCTGCGCGTTTGCTCCCGGATAGTTCGCCGAGACGGCAACCTGCGGGGGGGCGATGTCAGGGTAGGCCTCGACCGGCAGTCGCGTGATCGAGATGATCCCGCCCAGGGTGACGAGGATTGCGATGACCCAAGCGAAAACCGGGTGGTCGATGAAAAAGCGTGCCATGGGTGCTCGCGGCTACTCCTCCGGGCGCGCGGCGAGTGCGGCTCCGGCGATGGTTGCCGGCGCGCTCGTGTAGGGCACCGCGCGCGCCACCATCCCCGGCCGCACCTTGTCGACGCCGGAGACGATCACCTGATCGCCCTCGCTCAGGCCCTGCGTGACGATCCAGTCCGAACCCGACATGGTGCTCGCAGCGATGCGCTTCTGGACGACCTTGCCGTCCGCACCGACGACCTCGACGTAGGCGCCCGTCGCATCGCGGCGCACGGCGTCCTGGGAAACCAAGTACGCATGGTTCTCGTGGCCGAGGATGAGGCGGATGTTGACGAACATGCCGGGCAGCAGCAGCCGATCGGGATTGGCGATGATGCCGCGGAAGGCGAGCGCGCCGTTGGTCGGATCGACCGTCACGTCGGCGAAGTCGACGATCCCGATCTCGTGGTACGGCTGCCCGTTCGGGAGGATCACCTCGAGCTGCGCCTTGTCATGGGCGATGAGCGTCACCGCGCCCGTTCGCTCCTCCTCACGCAGGCGCAGGATCTCGTCGGCGGGACGGTCGAAGTTCACGTACAGGTGATCGATCTGCTGGATGGTCGTGAGGAGCGTCGCTTCTCCCTGGCCGACGAGGGCGCCCTCGGTCACATCCTGCTCTCCCGAGCGCCCGGAGATCGGCGAGGTGACGGTCGCATAGCCGAGATTGATGCGCGCGGCCTCCACGTTCGCCTCGGCCTGCTTCACCGCGGCGGCGGTGGAGCGCTGGTTCGCATCGCTCGTGTCTACATCGGAGCGCGACACGAGACCTCCCGGCAGCAGGGAGCGGTTGCGCTCGGCGGTCACGAACGCATTGCGCGCATTGGCTTCGGCCTGGGCGAGCGCGGCGAGGGCGGCATCGAGCGCCGCGCGGAGCGGCGCGGGGTCGATCTGGAACAGTCCCTGCCCCTCGCGCACCTCGGAACCCTCCGTGTAGAGCCTCTTGAGCAGGATCCCCGCCACGCGCGCGCGCACATCCGCCGTGCGCACGGGCGAGAGCCGCCCGACGAGATCCCGCGTGAGGGGGACCGACTCGGCATGCACGGCCACCACGCCCACTTCCGGAGGCGCCTGCGGCGCGTGCTGCGGGGCCCGGCTGCATGCCGCAGTGAGTATCAGCGCTGCCGCGAGCGCGGCGCGCGAGAGCAGTAACCGCATGGGGGTGGCTTCGGGTCCGTGAAAAGCGATGTGCCGTTCGGAAGCATTCTATCGAACCCGGCAGCAGGACGCGCCGCCGCATGCCCGGATCGCCGATCGCTTTACTCGACCGTCAAGTCAGTCTCAACGCGCTAGCATACCTTCCCTGGGCCCGCTCGCCGCACCGCGGTGCGTTGATCGGCCCAGTCAACTGATGCAGGATTCCCGCGTCGCGCCGCGCGGTGCGCATTGCGGAGTGCGAGAAGATGGTCGCTACGAGCCCCCGAGACCCGCTCCCGGTGCGCAACCCGCGCACCGGGGAGATCGACCTCACCATTACGCCCGCCTCGGAGCCCGAGATCGCGGCGCTCTGCGCGCGGCTGCGCGGGGCGCAGCGCCATTGGGCCGACGCGCCCCTCGAGCACCGGATCGCCGTCATGCGGCGCTGGGCCGAGCGGCTGAAGGCGCACCGCGCGGCGCTCGTCGAGGCCGACTCGATCGACACCGGCTACGGGCAGATCTCGCGCGTCGCTCCGGACATGGTGATCGGGGCCGTCACGCGCTTGGCCGCGCACGCGCCGGCCGTGCTGCAGCAGGCGCGGCGCTCGGGGAAATCCCCGCCCATGCCGCACGTTCACTTCGACACGAACCTCAAGCCCTATCCGCTGCTCGGGGTGATCGGACCGTGGAACGCGCCGCTCATGCTCTCCACGCTCCATGCGATTCCAGCGCTCTACGCGGGGTGTGCGGTGATCGTCAAGCCGAGCGAGATCGCGCCGCGGTTCGTGCGCCCGATGATGCAGACGATCGCCGAGGTGCCCGAGCTCGCCGCCGTGCTCACATTCGTGGTGGGCGATGCGGCGACGGGCGAGGCGATCATCGAGCACGTCGATATCGTCAACTTCACCGGCAGCGTCCCGAACGGGCGCAAGGTGGCCGAGGCGTGCGCGCGGCGCTTCATCCCCGCGATGCTCGAGCTCGGGGGCAAGGATCCCGTCGTCATCACCGAGACCGCGGACCTCGAGCACGCCGCCAAGGCGGTGGTGCGGGGAGCGGTGACCAGCACCGGCCAGGTGTGCTTCTCGATCGAGCGGATCTATGTGCACGAGAGCGTCCACGACCGCTTCGTCGAGCGGCTGATCGCGGAGAGCGCGCGCGTCGAGCTCAACTACCCCGATCCGGCGCGCGGCCAGATCGGTCCGTTCATCTCCGCGCGCCAGGCCGCAATCGTCGATGAGCACATCGAGGATGCGCTCGCCAAGGGGGCGCAGCTGCGCTGCGGCGGCAAATCGGTGAATCTCGGCGGCGGGCTCTACATGTATCCGACCGTGCTCGTCGAGGTGAACCATGGGATGAAGATCATGCGCGATGAGACCTTCGGGCCGGTAATGCCGGTGATGCGCTATCGCACGGCGGAGGAGGCGGTGCATCTCGCAAACGATACGGACTACGGACTTTCGGCCGCCGTGATCGCCGGCAGCGAGGCCGAGGCGCGCCGGATCGCCGATCGGCTGGAAGCAGGCGTGGTGAGCGTGCAGGACACGTTTCTCACCTTCGCGGGCTTCGGCGTCGCCGAGTGGGAATCGTTCAAATACTCCGGCATGGGTGGCCGCAGCGCGGGCCTGCTCGCCTTCATGCGCAAGCAAGCCGTGCTCGTCAATACCGCGGAGCCCGCGAGCATGGTCGAGGAGCCGCTCAAGGCGACGGCGTGAGCCGGTGCACCCCCCCGCGCGCGCCGACGGTACAATGCTTGCAGCCTGAACTGACAAGGCGTGAATCGGAGGCTCGACCACCCATGCGCAAGATGCTCACCACGGCGCTCCTCCCCGCGACCGCCCTACTCTTTCTCGGCAGCACCGTCGCCCACGCGGACGACGATTTGAAGTGCACGATGTCCTTCTCGATGAAGGGATGGTCCGCTTTCTATCAGACGGCATCCGGCTACGGCACGATCCGCTGCAGCGACGGACGCTCGATGCACGTGCGCTTGCGCGCGAAGGGCGGGGGTCTCACGGTTGGCAAGTCCGTCGAGGCCGGTCACGGGCAGTTCTCGGACGTGGCGCGCATCGACCAGCTCCTCGGCTCCTACCTCGATGCGCGCGCGCACGCCGGAGCGGTCAACTCGGCACAGGTGCAGGTGATGACCAACGGCCCGGTGTCCTTGGCGCTCTCCGCCCAGGGCCACGGCTGGGGCCTCGGCGTCTCCTTTGGGGAGCTCAAGATCGAGCGCTGAGACTTGAGGATTGCCGAGCGCGCAGCCCTGCGCACCCAAGTCGCGATCATCGGCGGTGGCCCTGCGGGACTGCTGCTCGGGCAGCTGCTCCATCGCTCGGGAATCGCGAACGTCATCCTCGAGCGGCGCAGTGCGGAGTACGTCCTCGGCCGCATCCGCGCCGGGATCATCGAGCCGGGCACCGTCGCGCTCCTCGAGACCGTGGGCGCGGCCGAGCGGCTGCACCGCGAAGGCCTCGTTCACGAAGGCATCGAGATCGCCTTCGCCGGGGCGCGTCATCGGGTGGATTTCCGCGCGCTCACCGGCAAGGCGGTGACCGTCTACGGCCAGACCGAGATCACGCGCGATCTGATGGATGCGCGCACCGCGGCGGGCTTGGCGACGCTCTACGAGACCGACGGCGTCGCGCTCGAGGATCTGGAGGGCTCGCGGCCGAGCGTCGTTTTCCAGCGCGACGGGGCCGCGGGGCGCCTGGAGTGCGAGTTCATCGCCGGCTGCGACGGTTTTCACGGCGTCAGCCGGCGCAGCATCCCCGCCTCGGTGCAGAGAAGCTTCGAGCGGGTCTACCCGTTCGGCTGGCTCGGGGTGCTGGTCGATGAGCCGCCGCCGTCGCACGAGCTCATCTACGTCAATCACGAGCGCGGCTTCGCGCTCTGCTCGATGCGCTCGGCGACACGCAGCCGCCTCTACCTGCAGTGCGGCCTCGACGAGCCGATCGACGAGTGGCCCGACGCGCGCTTCTACGAGGAGCTCGCGCGCCGGCTCGATCGCGAGGCGGCTGCGAGACTCACGCCCGGCCGCTCGCTCGAGAAGAGCGTGGCACCGCTTCGCAGCTTCGTGAGCGAGCCGCTGCGCCACGGGCGGCTCTATCTCGCCGGGGATGCCGCGCACATCGTTCCGCCGACCGGAGCCAAGGGGCTCAACCTCGCCGCAAGCGACGTCTACTTCCTCTGGCAGGGGCTCGATGAGCACTTTCGGCGCGGCTCCTCGAGCGCGCTCGAGGCCTATTCCGAGCGGACGCTGACGCGCGTGTGGCGCGCCGAGCGGTTCTCCTGGTGGATGACCTCGCTCCTGCACCGCTTTCCCGAGCACAGTGGCTTCGATCGGCGCATCCAGCGGGCCGAGCTCGAGTACCTCGTCTCCTCGCCCGCCGCGATGAGCGCGCTCGCGGAGAATTACGTCGGACTCGCACTCGAGTGAGGCGCGGCGCGAGCGCGGCCGCGCCGCAGAGCGCCTGCCTGTGCTTAAGCTCAAGTCTGTGCTCGAGCTCGAGGCCGTGAACGGGGCGATTGGGGACGGGATCGGGCGGGGCGGTCTCCCCGGTCCCCGCGGGTCGGCGCGGCCGCGCGGGGCGCGGGAGCGGGGCGAAATGCGCATCAGAGTTTACGCCCCGAGGCCGCTGCCGTAGAATGCGCGCCCTCGGTGGGTGGGGTGCTTCGGGCCCAACCCCGTCGGCGGACCGGACAGGCTCGCCGAGTGTTCGACGGTGGAAGCCCCCCGAGGGGCTTTTTCTTTTTTTGGGGTCCTCACCGCCCATGCGAGCGGTGCGGGACGCTCGAGCGGAAGTGGGCCTTAGGGCCCATTTTTTGTTTTCGGCGACAGGAGCTTGGGCGAATGGCGGCGGTCTTGCGTGAGCGGCTCGTCGCCCTCATTGAGCCGTTGCTGGCTCAACTGGGCTACGAGCTCGTGGAGCTCGAATACGCCCCGTCACGGGGGCGCGGGGCGGTGCGGATCTTCATCGACAAGCCCGAAGGTGTCGGGCTCGAGGACTGCGAGCGCGTGAGCCGCGAGGTCTCCGCGCTCCTTGACGTCGAGGATCCGATCGCCACGGCGTACACGCTCGAGGTGTCCTCGCCGGGCGAGGACCGGGCGCTGCGTACGCGGGCGCACTTCGAGCGCTTCGCCGGGTCGCGTGTGTTCGTCGAGCTCAACGCGCCGCGCGACGGGCGGCGCCGCTACACCGGCGTGCTGCGCTCGGTGGGCGAGGACGGGGTGACGTTGGAGGTGGATCGGCAGCTCATCGAGCTGCCGTTCCGCGAAATCGGCAAGGCGCGGCTCGCTGAGCTGCACGGGCTCGCGGCCCAAGACCCACTGAGGAGGTCTTCGAAACTGTGAACAAGGAAATCCTGATGGTCGTCGATGCCGTCTCGAACGAGAAGGGTGTCGATAAAGAGGTGATCTTCGAGGCGCTCGAGGCCGCACTCGCCTCCGCCACGCGCAAGAAGCACGGCGAGGAGTGGGACGTGCGCGTCGCCATCGACCGCAAGAGCGGCGACTACGACACGTTCCGCCGCTGGAAGGTGTTCGCGGACGATTCCACCGAGCTCGAAGCGCCCGAGCGCGAGCTGCGCCTCGATGACGCGCGCGACCTCGACGCCGCGGTCGAGCCGGGCGGCTTCGTCGAGCAGCCGATGGAGTCGGTCGCCTTCGGCCGCATCGCCGCGCAGCAGGCGAAACAGGTCATCGTCCAGAAGGTGCGCGAAGCCGAGCGCGCCCAGGTGGTCGACGCCTACAAGGATCGCGTCGGGCAGCTCGTGAGCGGCGTGGTCAAGCGCGTCGACCGCAACGGGATCTTCGTCGATCTCGGTAACAATGCCGAAGGCTTCGTGCCGCGCACCGACATGATTCCGCGCGAGCAGGTGAAGCCGCAGGACCGGATCAAGGCGTATCTGAAAGAGGTGCGTTCGGAGCCGCGCGGCCCGCAGCTGTTTCTCTCGCGCACGGCGCCGCAGTTCTTGATCGAGCTGTTCAAGCTCGAGGTGCCCGAGGTGGGCCAGGGGCTCATCCAGATCCTGGGCGCCGCGCGCGATGCGGGCGTGCGCGCCAAGATCGCCGTGCGCAGCAACGACCCCCGCATCGATCCGGTCGGGGCCTGCGTCGGCATGCGCGGCTCGCGCGTGCAGGCGGTCTCGAACGAGATCGCCGGGGAGCGCGTGGACATCATTCCCTACGACGAGAATCCGGCCCAGTTCGTCATCAACGCGATGTCGCCGGCCGAGGTGATGTCGATCGTCGTCGACGAGGACTCCCACAGCATCGACATCGCGGTCTCCGAGGAGAAGCTGTCCCAGGCGATCGGCCGCGGCGGGCAGAACATCCGCCTCGCGAGCCAGCTCACCGGCTGGGACCTCAACGTCATGACCGAGTCGGACGCGGATGCGAAGAGCGAGACCGAAGCGCGCGAGCTCGTGCAGACCTTCATGAAGCAGCTCGACGTGGACGAGGACGTTGCCACGATCCTGGTGCAGGAGGGCTTCTCCACGATCGAGGAGGTGGCTTACGTGCCTCAGGCCGAGCTCATGGCGATCGAGGAGTTCGACGAGGAGATGGTCAAGGAGCTGCGCAACCGCGCGCGCGACGTGCTGCTCACGCAGGCGATCGCAAGCGAGGAGACGCTCGACCAGTCGATGCCGGCGGACGATCTGCTGCTGCTCGAGGGGATGAGCCCGGACCTCGCCCTCGCGCTCGCGCGTCGCGGCGTGCGCACGCGCGAGGATCTCGCGGAGCAGTCGATCGATGACCTCTCCGACATCGATGGCCTCGCGGCCGAGGAAGCGGGCCGTCTCATCATGAAAGCGCGTGCCCACTGGTTCGAAGCCGGCCACTGACGAAGGGGGTCGGGAGGTTTAGCTCATGGCCGACGTAACAGTCTCGCAGTTCGCGCAGGTTCTGAAGGTGCCCGTCGATCGGCTGCTGGTGCAGCTCGATCAGGCGGGGATCAAGGTCGCCGGTCCCGAGGATCGCATCAGCGACGAGGCGAAGCTCGAGCTGCTCACTCATCTGCGCCGCAGCCACGGGAGCGAGGAGGACGGAGGCGCGCCGCGCAAGATCACCCTCAAGCGCAAGACGCACGGCGAGCTCAAGCTCGCGAGCGCGCAGGGCCGGGCGCGCACGGTGAACGTCGAGGTGCGCCGCAAGCGCGTCTACATCAAGCGCGACGTGCTCGAGGAGCAGGCACGAGCGCAGCAGGAGGATCTCGAGCTCAAGCGGCGCGAGGCGGAGGAGGCCGCGCGGCTCGAGAGCGAGCGGCTCGAGGCGGAGCGGCGCGAGCGCGAGCGCCTCGAGGCGGAGAACCGCCGGCGGGCCGAGGAGGAGCAGACGCGCAAGCGCGCCCAGGAGGATGCGCGGCGGGTGGCCGAGCAGCAGGCCCGCGATGAGGCGGAGCGGCGCGAGCGCGAGATCGAGCAGCGCCGCGCGAGCGAGCACGAGCCCCGCGAGCACGTCGAGCGCCCCGCGGCGGTCCCCGTAGCGGCCGCGCCGGCCGCGGAGACCGAGGAGCGCCAGCCGACGCGCTACGGGCGCGAGGAGCTGCACGTCACGACCGACGTGAGCTCGCGGTTCAAGAAGCGCAAGCGGGTGAAGAGCCGCCCGGTGCCGCTCGGCACGGACACGCGCCATGCCTTCGAGATGCCGACCGCGCCGGTCAAGCGCGAGGTGTCGATCGGGGAGACGATCACCGTCGCCGAGCTCGCGCAGAAGGTGGCGGTGAAGGCGACCGAGGTCATCAAAGCGCTCATGAACATGGGCGTGATGGCGACGATCAATCAGCCGATCGATCAGGACACCGCGGTGCTCGTGGTGGAGGAGCTCGGGCACACGGCGAAGCTCCTGAAGGAGGACCAGATCGAGGTGGGCCTGCAGGGCGCGGCGGGCGCAGCCGCGGAGGCCGAGCCGCGTCCGCCGGTCGTCACCGTGATGGGCCACGTCGATCACGGCAAGACCTCGCTCCTCGACTACATCCGCCGCACCAAGGTGGCGGCTGGAGAGGCGGGCGGCATCACCCAGCACATCGGCGCCTATCAGGTTGCGAGCGCGAAGGGCACGATTACCTTCCTCGACACCCCCGGCCACGCCGCCTTCACGGCGATGCGCGCTCGTGGCGCGCGAGTGACCGACGTGGTGGTGCTCGTGGTCGCCGCCGACGACGGGGTCATGCCGCAGACCATCGAGGCGATCCAGCATGCGCGCGCGGCGAACGTGCCGATCGTCGTCGCCGTGAACAAGATCGACAAGAGCGACGCGGATCCGGAGCGTGTGCGCAACGAGCTCGCCAAGCAGGAGGTCATCCCCGAGGAGTGGGGCGGACAGAACATGTTCGTCAACGTCTCGGCGCGCACCGGCGCCGGGGTCGACCAGCTGCTCGATGCGATTCTGCTGCAGGCGGAGGTGCTCGAGCTCGCCACCCCGCGCGGCGGGCTCGCGAGCGGCGTGGTGATCGAGTCGAGCATCGAGAAGGGGCGCGGAGCGGTCGCGACCGTGCTCGTGAAGAGGGGGACGTTGCGCATGGGCGATCCGATCCTCGCAGGAGCGGAGTTCGGGCGCGTGCGCGCGATGTTCGATGAGAACGGTCAACCGGTCGAGCAGGCCCCGCCGTCCACACCCGTCGCGGTGCTCGGGCTCTCCGGAGCGCCGAATGCGGGCGACGAGCTCCTCGCCGTGGAGAGTGAGCGCAAGGCGCGCGAGGTGGGCCTCTACCGGCAGGGCAAGTTCCGCGACGTGAAGCTCGCGCGCCAGACGACGCGCGCCGAGGACGCGTTCTCGCAGCTCGAGGCGGACAAGGCCGGCGTCATCGCGATCCTGCTCAAGGCCGACGTGCAGGGGAGCGTGGAGGCGCTGCGCGATGCGCTCACCAAGCTCTCGACGGAGGAGATCCAGGTGAAGGTGATCGCGAGCGGCGTGGGCGGCATCACGATCTCCGACGTGCAGCTCGCCGCGGCCTCCAAAGCGCGCATCATCGGATTCAACGTCCGCGCGGATGCCGGGGCACGCGATGCGCTCAAGGAAACGGGCGTCGAGGTTCGCTACTACAGCATCATCTACGAAGCGATCGACGACGTGAAACAGATGATGAGCGGTCTGTTGCAGCCGGAGATCAAGGAGCAGATCGTGGGCATCGCGCAAGTGCGCGAGGTATTCCGCTCGAGCAAGTTCGGAGTGGTCGCCGGGTGCCTGGTGACCGAGGGCTCGGTGCGGCGCAACCACCCGATCCGCGTGCTGCGCGACAACGTCGTTATCTTCGAGGGCGCGCTCGAATCGCTGCGCCGCTTCAAGGACGATGTGGGCGAGGTGCGCGCCGGCACGGAGTGCGGCATCGGAGTGCGCAACTACCAGGACGTGCGCGTCGGCGACCAGATCGAGTGCTTCTCGCGCATCGAGGTGGCACGTACCGTGCAATGAGCAGTCGCGACCGCAAGATCGAGGCGGAGATCCAGCGCGCCGTGAGCGAGCTCGTGAGCCGCGAGGTGAAGGATCCGCGCGTCGGCAACGTCACCATCACGGCGGTCGCCGTCACGCCGGATCGGGCGCTCGCGCGCGTCTACTTCGTACCGTTCGCCTCGAGCCACCCCGCGGAGGAGGTGCGCGCGGGGCTCACGCACGCCGCGAAGTTCCTGCGCGGGCAGGTCGGCCGGCGGCTCGGGCTGCGTCACGCCCCGCGGCTCGAATTCCTCTTCGACGACAGCCTCGATCGGGCCGAGCGCCTGACGCAGCTGATCGACAGCGCCGTCGCCGGCGAGCGCGGAAGCGGATGCTGAGCGGGGTGCTGCTGCTCGACAAGCCGCACGGGCTTTCCTCGAGCGGCGCCTCGCAGCGGGTGCGCTGGCTCCTGGGCGCGGCCAAGGCAGGGCACGTCGGGAGCCTGGATCCGCTTGCGACGGGGATGCTGCCGGTGTGCCTGGGGGAAGCGACGAAGATCGCCGGGGAGATCGTGGCGGGGCGCAAGTGCTACCGATTCGAGGTGGCGCTCGGTGCGGCGACGGACACCGGCGATCGGGAGGGGGCAGTCATCGAGACGGCAAGCGTGCCGCCGCTCGATGAGGCCACGGTCGTGGCAACGCTCGGCCGCTTCCGGGGCCGACAGCTCCAGGTTCCGCCGATGTTCTCGGCGCTCAAGCGCGCGGGCCAGCCGCTCTATCGGCTGGCGCGGGCCGGCATCGAGGTCGCGCGCGCGCCGCGGGAGATCGAGATCGATGCGCTCGCGCTCCGCGCGCTTGCCCCCGATGCGGTCGCGCTCGAGGCCTGCTGCTCCAAGGGCACCTATATTCGCGTCCTCGCGAGCGACATCGCGCGCGCGCTCGGTACCTGCGGCCACGTGCGGCAGCTGCGCCGCCTGTACGTCGCGCCGTTCGAGCGCGAGCCGATGGTGACCCTCGAGGCCCTCCAGCAGCTGGTCGCCGACGGCGCGCCGGTACCGCTTCTGCCCCCGGAGGCGGCGCTGCCCGGGTTGCCGGCGGTCGCCTTCGGACCGGATGCGGCCGCGCGCCTCGCGCAGGGTCAGGCGGTGCTCGGGATCGACGCCACGCTCGCCGGACGGGTGCGGCTGCACGATGAGCGGGGCCGCTTCCTCGGGCTCGGCGAGGCGGACGGCCGCGGCGCGGTGCGTCCCCGGCGCATGTTCGTCGACTGGGAGGCGCGAGCTCGGGCGGGGTGACTTTTCCTTGTGACTCAAGAGGGCCGCGAGTAGAATGCCGCGCCTCGTAAAGGCAGGTAATGAAAGAAGCTGTTGAGGACGATCGCGTCATGGCGTTAAGCAGCGAGAAGAAGGGCGGCATCGTCGCGCAGTATCGCCGCAGCCCGACCGATACCGGCTCACCCGAGGTGCAGATCGCGCTCTTGTCGGAGCGGATCAACGGCCTCGGAGAGCATTTCACCGCCCACAAGCGCGACCACTCCTCGCGCCGTGGCCTCGTCAAGCTCGTCAATCAGCGTCGCAAGCTCCTCGACTATCTGAAGTCGCAGCAGCCGCAGAAGTACCAGGAGCTCGTCGAACGACTGGGACTGCGACGCTGATCGCGCCCTTCAAGTCCGTGCCGCAACCGCGCTGCTCCATCCTCGAGTCGGGAGCATCGTTTCCTTTTGCGTTCGTGAGGATCAAATCGTGAGCGTCTTCAGCAAGTCGTTTGCCTACGGGCCGCACTCCGTGACGCTGGAAACCGGCGAGCTCGCGCGTCAGGCGGGTGCCGCGGTGAAGGTCGCCATGGGCGATACCGTGGTGCTCGTGACCGCGGTCGCACAGCTGCAGCCGGCTGCCGGACGGGACTTTCTTCCCCTCACGGTGAATTATGTGGAGAAGACCTACGCGGCGGGGCGCATCCCGGGCGGGTTCTTCAAGCGTGAGGGCCGTCCGACGGAGAAGGAGACGCTCACCTCGCGGCTCATCGATCGGCCGATCCGCCCGCTCTTTCCCGACGGCTTCTACAACGACATGCAGGTGGTCGCGACCGTGCTCTCGGTGGACCCGGACATCGATCCGGACGTGCCCGCGTTGCTCGGCGCATCGGCCGCCCTCACGCTCTCGGGCGTTCCGTTCGCGGGCCCGATCGGGGCGGCCCGCGTGGGCTTCCGCGACGGGCAGTACCTGCTCAATCCGACGGCCAAGGACCTCGTCGACTCTGAGCTCAACCTCGTCGTCGCGGGCACGGAGCAAGCGGTCCTCATGGTCGAGTCCGAGGCGCAGTGTCTCTCCGAGGACGTGATGCTCGGGGCGGTGGTCTTCGGCCATCAGCAGATGCAGGCGGCGATCCGCGCCATCCGCGAGCTCGTGGCGGAGGCCGGCAAGCCGCGCTGGAACTGGCAGGGCGCGCAGGGCAGTGCCGAGCTTGCGCGGGCGGTCGCGCAGCACGCCGAGGCGGCACTCTCGCAGGCGTACACCATCACCGAGAAGCTGCAGCGGCGCGACCGCATCCAGGAAGTGAAGACCCAGACCCTTGCCGCGCTGATCGGCGGGGAAGGGGCGAAGTGGACGGAGGAGCAGGTCGACGCCGAGTTCTTCCGGCTCGAGAGCCGCATCGTGCGGCAGCGGATCCTCAATGGCGAGCCGCGCATCGACGGCCGCGACGCCAAGACGGTCCGCCCGATCAGCGTGCGGGTGGGGCTGCTTCCCCGCACCCACGGCTCGGCGCTGTTCACGCGCGGGGAGACCCAGGCGCTCGTCACGACGACGCTCGGGACCACGCGCGATGCGCAGATCATCGACGGGCTGGAAGGCGAGCGGCGCGAGCCGTTCATGCTGCACTACAATTTTCCGCCGTTCTCGGTCGGGGAGACCGGGATGATGGGCTCGCCGAAGCGGCGCGAGATCGGCCACGGCAATCTCGCACGCCGGGGCGTGAGCGCGGTCATGCCGGACATGACGAAGTTTCCGTACGTCATTCGCGTCGTCTCGGAGATACTGGAATCAAACGGCTCGAGCTCCATGGCGAGCGTCTGCGGAACGAGCCTCGCGCTCATGGATGCGGGCGTGCCGGTGAAGGAGCCGGTTGCCGGGGTTGCGATGGGTCTGGTGCTCGAAGGCAACCGCTTCAAGGTTCTCACCGACATCCTGGGCGATGAGGATCATCTCGGCGACATGGACTTCAAAGTCGCGGGCACTCGCGACGGCGTCACGGCGCTGCAGATGGACATCAAGGTCGAGGGGGTGACACCGGAGATCATGCGCATCGCCCTCGAGCAGGCGCGCGAGGGCCGGCTGCACATCCTGGGCGAGATGAACAAGGTGCTGCGCGAGCCGCGCGCGCAGATGTCCGAGTGGGCGCCCTCGATCATCACGCTCAAGATCGACCCGGAGAAGATTCGCGACGTGATCGGCAAGGGCGGCGCCGTGATCCGCCAGATCACCGAGGAGACCGGCACCACGATCGACATCGAGAGCGACGGCACGGTGAAGATCGCCTCCGTGAACGGTACCGCGGGCCGCGAGGCGCAGCGCCGCATCGAGCTCATCACTGCGGATGTGGAAGTGGGCCGGATCTACGAGGGGCGCGTGGCGCGGCTCATGGACTTCGGCGCCTTCGTCACGATTCTTCCGGGACGCGACGGGCTGGTGCACATCTCGCAGATCTCCGACGAGCGCGTCGAGCGCGTGAGCGACAAGCTCAAGGAAGGCGACTTGATTCGCGTGAAGGTGCTCGAAGTCGACCGTCAGGGGCGCATTCGCCTCTCGATGCGCAACGTCAGCGCCGCGTAGGGGCAGCCGCCCCCGTCGCGCGCCGGCTCGCGTGGGACGGCGCGCGTCCGAGAGGCTGGGGCGCGAGCGCGCGCTAAGCGCGCGGCGCAACCGTGCCGCTACCGTCCTCCGCGTCGCTCCGCGAGCGCCCGCTGTTCGCCATCAAGGTGCGGAAGATCTCATCCTGCACCGAGCGCCAGCGCTGGTAGTTCTTCTGCACGACGCCCGAGACCATCTCGTTGGGATCGGTCCCGACGACGTTCTTCATGCGCTCGCGCGTCTCGCGCTGCTGCGCCGCGAAGAGCTTCAGGCTCTGCTCCAGGTAGCAGCCGACCAGCCCCTGCATCGCGCCGCCGCCGTAGGAGCGGATGAGCTGCGAGAGAAAGTCGCGGCTCATGAGCGGCTCGCCGCCATGCTCCTGCTCGGCGATGACCTGCAGCAGGATGCTGCTGGTGATGTCGCCTTGGCTCTTCTTGTCGATGACGATGAAATCCACGCCCTCCACGACGAGCTTACGCACGTCGCCCAAGGTGATGTATCGGCTCTCAACAGTGTCGTACAGTCGTCGATTCGGATATTTCTTGATGATTCTTGGTTCGCTCATCACAAGCCCCCGTCGTTATTTCTCGAGCGACCCTGCGCACGCGCCGGGCAGCTGACTCCCTATGCTCCCTGCGTTATACCTTATTACAATCCACTGTGCGGACCCAAATCAGCCGGGACGGTAGGGCGGCCGGCAAGCTGCGCCCACTGCCAGTGCGCGAGCGCCCAGGCGAGGCATACCCGCGGCGGCTCCCCGCTGAGCGACACCGGGGGGTCGAGCCCGAGGAGCCGCAACGCGCGCACGAGCCAGCCGCTCGCCTGGCTCGCATCGAGCGGTACGGACCGGCGCGACTTGGCGAGCTTGCGGCCGTCGGGCTCCACGACGAGCGGCAGGTGGGCGTAGCGGGGAGGGTCGGCGCCGAGCGCGGCTGCGAGCACGATCTGCCACGGAGTGCAGTCGAGTAGATCCACTCCGCGCACGACGTGGGTCACTCCCTGGGCGCAGTCGTCCACGACGACCGCGAGCTGATAGGAGAACACCCCGTCACGGCGCCGGATGACGAAGTCTCCGAGCTCGCGCAGCGCGAACTCGCACGGTCCCTGGATGCGATCCTCGAAGCGCACGCGGGCGCGCTCGTCGATGCGAAAGCGCACCGCCGTGGGACCCGGGCGCTGCGGTCCGTGGCGACAGGAGCCCGGGTAGCCCGATACCTCGAGACCCGCGAGCTCGCGCCGCGAGCAACTGCACCGAAAGGTGAGGCCCCGCTCCTCGAGCGCGGCGAGCGCCGCCGTGTACCGCTCGGTGCGCCGACTCTGGTATTCGACCTCGCCGTCCCACTCGAGCGCAAAGCCCGCGAGCACGCGCAGGATCTCCGCGGCGCAGCCCGGGACCACGCGCGGCGTATCGAGGTCCTCCATCCGCACCAGCCAGCGACCGCCGTGGTGGCGCGCATCGAGGAAGCTGCCGAGGGCTGCGACGAGCGAGCCCAGGTGGAGCCTGCCGGTGGGCGAGGGGGCAAAACGCCCGACGTACGGCGCGCCGCCGGTCGCGGCGCTCGGATCAGCGGTAGCGGTCGTCGCGGTCGCCGTACTGGCGCTCGCGGCGCTCGCGCCGCTCCTGCGCCTCGATGCTCAGGGTCGCGACCGGACGCGCCTCGAGGCGCTTGATCCCGATCTCCTCTCCCGTCTCGAGGCAGTAGCCGTAGGTGCCGTCCTCGATTCGCTTGAGCGCCTCGTCGATCTTGCGGATCAATTTGCGCTCGCGATCGCGTGTGCGCAGCTCGAGGCTGAATTCCTCCTCCTGCGTGGCACGATCGTTCGGATCGGGGAAGTTGGCCGCCTCGTCCTTCATGTGCGTGACGGTGCGATCCACCTCCACCATCAAATCGCGCTTCCAGCTGAGCAGGATTTGACGGAAGTGCTCCGTCTGCTCCTTGCTCATGTATTGCTCGCCGCGCTTGACGATGTAGGGCTTGACGTTGCGCGGACCGGCGAGAAGGCTCCCCGGCTCGGCGGCGTCGCCGTCGTCCGCATCGAGATTGGCCCGCTGCGCGCCCGGCGGCAGCTGCGCGGGCGGTGGCGGGACGGGCGTGCGCTCGGGGACGGGCGCCGCGGCGACCGGGTGAGCCCGGCGCGCCGGCTCGGCCGGCGCGCTGCCTTCGGCGGCGGGCGCGGCCGCGGGCCTGCGTGTGGTCGCAGCCGGCGGCTTGGCGCGCGCGTGCGCGGCGACCTTCGCGCGCTCCTCGCGCTTGCGCACCGCAGTCTTCCGGGCCGGCGGGCGGCTTGCGGCCTTCTTGCCCCGACCGGGCTTCGGTGCGGTTTTCTTAGCCGGCATCAGTTGCTCCTGAAGGGCACGAGCCTTTGAAGAACGCGCGATTATACCGGCGCACCCGAAGCTGTACAGGGCGGGTGCGCCGCCGCCGATCAGGCGCCCGGAGAGCCCCCGGAAGGCCTCGCGGGACAGCAACTTGCGCGGGTTGCGGTGCGGCGCGCGGGCCCCGCGGGGGGCGCCCCGCGCCGCGCGAGCCTCAGGGCAGGCTCACGCTCGGCGGCGGGAGCCAGGTGGACTGTCGGTGCTCGACGACGATCCGCGTTTCGATGCCGCCGCGCACGTTGAAGCGGGCGGTCAGGCGCAGGAACCGGGGCGCGAGTGCGCGCGCGAGCTCGCCCGCGATCTCGTTGCTCACGGTCTCGTGAAATGTGCCGCGGTCGCGGAAGGAGCCGATGTAGAGCTTCAAGGACTTGAGCTCGACGCACAGGCCGTCGG
>Ga0335073_10002601_pt1 | contig 24778 bp, 19 predicted proteins | sample Lox_Sample_22_FD_207093 | JGI IMG/M metagenome (GOLD analysis project Ga0335073, IMG submission 207093) | Soil microbial communities from Loxahatchee National Wildlife Refuge, Florida, United States - Lox_Sample_2.2 | ecosystem: Environmental > Terrestrial > Soil > Wetlands | place: USA... | reverse complement strand
GAGCCGTCCGGCGTCAGGGCCAGCACGTCGGGTCCGCCCGCCAGCGAGATCGTGCTGGTCACGGAGTCGGTCTTGGTGTTGATCACCGAGATCTGGTTGGAGTCGGGATCGGCCGCGTACAGCGTGCCGCCCTTCGCCGACAGCGCCAGCCCCCACGGCAGCTGGCCGACCGGGATCGTGCCGGTGACCGTGCGGGTGGCCGCGCTGATCACGTCGACCACGTTGTCGGCGGTGTTGGTCACGTAGACGGTGCTGCCGTCCGGGGAAACCGCGATCCCGTGCGGGTCACCCAGGCCGGTGACGACGCCGGTGACGTGCTCGGTGGCGGTGTCGAAGATCCACAGTCCCGCCGCGGTGGTCACGTAGGCGGTGGCCCCGGACGGGGAGAACGTGACCTGGGCCGGTGCGCTGGGCAGCGGCAGCGTCGCGGTCACCTTGCCGGTCCCGGTCGAGATCACGTCGATATCGGTCGGCACGCCCGAGGTGGTCTGCGGACCGGTGTCGGCCACCCACAGCTGGGTACCGTCGGGTGACACGGCGAGATCCGTGGGGTTGAATCCCACGTGGATGTCGGTCTCGGCCGGGTTGTAGTCCTTCGGGTTGAGCGTGGCCGCGTCGATGACCGATACGGTGTCGCTGCCGGTGTCGGCGAAGTACAGCGTGTTGCCGTGGATGGCGACGCCTTGGTCGCTCGACACGTAGTTGTAGTCCCCCGGGTCACCGGGGACCTGCGGATCGCCCACGTTGTAGTTCTGGATATAGGTGCAGTTGTCGGTATCGATGGCGTCGAAGGCCTGGTAGCCCGCCAGGGCGACGTACGCGGCGCCGGCCGGCCCGGTGCACATCGACGAGGTCAGGCGGGCGCTCTTGGCTCCGCTTGGTGGGCCCTGGTGGGTGACGGTGATAACGGTCGCGGTCCCGGCCGCGAGCAGCACGGCGGCCGCGCCGGCCACGAGCGCGTGGCGCTTGGTCGACATTCAGATCACCCCTGCCGTGCTGATCGCCGCGCTGACCACCGGCTTGGAGCCGGGTGGCTGGACTGGGAATGTCTGGTTCGCTCCCGGGATGGGCGGGAGCTGGAACTGCAGGACCTCGTTCTCGGCCGCCTCCAGTTCCGCCTTGGTCCCCGGCAGCCGCGGGAACCTGCCGTTCGGCACGGAGCCGAGGGCCGCGGTGAAGTCGCCGACGGTCTTGCGCCGCCAGGGCGTGATGTTGGGATTGACAACGCCGGTCACGCGTTCGATCAGCCGGATGACCGAGGTGTGGTCGAAGGTGTCGTGGCTGACGAAGCCGCCCACCGTCCAGGGCGAGACGATGATGCACGGCACCCGGAAGCCGAGCCCGATCGGATCGCTCGCGCCGTCGACGGTGATGAACTCCCCGGCCGTGCCGGCCGGCGCGGTGGGCGGTGTGACGTGGTCGAAGAGCCCGTCGTTCTCGTCGTAGATGAGGACGAAGACCGTCTTGGCGAAGACGTCGGGGTTCGACGCGATGGCGTTGACCTTGCTCGCCACGAAGTCCGCGCCGGCCGCCGGCATGAAGTCGGGATGCTCGGACTGGAAGGACGTGGGAATGATCCAGGACACGGTCGGCAGCCGGTCGTTGAGAGCGTCGTACTCGAACTGTCCGGCCTGGTAGAAGCGCATCGCGTTCTGGTACAGCGGCGACGAGACCGGGGCGTTCTGGTACTGGTCGAAGTACTCCATCACGTTCATGCCGTAGTTGTCGGCTTCCTGGTAGATCTTCCAGCTCACCCCCGCGTCGGTGAGCATCTCCGGATAGGTCTTCCAGGAGTAGCCCGCGGCCGGCACGAAGTTGCTGTAGACCGGGCCGCCGGCCACGCCCGCCGGGTCGACCTGACCGGTCATCAGGTACAGCCGGTTGGGCCAGGTCGGGCCCAGCATCGAGCAGTGGTACCCGTCGCAGATGGTGAACGCGTCGGCCAGGGCCCAGTGGAACGGGACGTCGTCCCGCTTGAAGTAGGCCATCGTGTACTGCCCGGCCACGCCGTCGGCGGCCAGGTGGGCCGTCACGAACCCGTCCATCTTCCCGTTGTCCCACGAGTCGTGCTGCGGGCCCCAGCTGTGGCTGTTGGACGGGAGGTTCTGCGCGCTGGTGCTGTGCGTATCGGTATGGAACGGGAGCAGGTACTTGTCCGGGTTCTGCGCGTCGTACTGGTAGAACCGGCTCTTCGGCACGCTCGGGTCGGCGAAGCCGCGCACGCCGGGCATGGCGCCGAAGTAGTGGTCGAAGGAGCGGTTCTCCTGCATCAGCACCACGACGTGCTTGATCTCCGAGAGGGCCGCGCTGGCCAGGCGGGCTCCGGTTAGGCCGGCGCCGCGCGGCGTCGCCGGCGGGGCGCTGGCGATGACCTTCCGCAAGGCGGACGGCAGCGCGAAAGACGCCAGTACCATCCCGCCGGCCGACGCCATCAGCTGGCGCCGGCTCACCTCAATCGTCACGTTAGGGCCTCCTGAGGCTGTTGTCCGAGCTGATAGGACAAGCGCGGGCGAGCAGCTCACCCGGTCCAGGCCCTCCGGACAGGCTCACCCAGAACTGGACAGTAGGCCTCTTAACGAGCTGAAAACTAGAGAAAGGAAACATTCAGGTGAGCAGAAGATGAAGATTCCGAGCGCTTACGGACGTAACCGCACAGCTAACACCGGACCGCACCTGGCTGGCCCCTGCGCGCCGGCCCCGCGCGGCCGGTCAGCCGGGCAGGGTCGTAGTTCCTGGGAGGCGGGCGGCTCGCCCCGCTCCGCGCGGGTCGTAGGTCAGCACCGTCCGGTCGGGGAAATGCCCGGCCGGCCAAAGTCATCGTTCAGCCGGCCTCGCGGATGACCTCGGCCAGCGCCGCGACGGCCGCGTCGATCGAGGTGTCTTTGATGCTGCCGTACCCGACTAGCAGCGCCGGTTCCGCCGGCTCTGGCTGGAGTTGCATCTCATAGAGGTTGCACAGCTCGATGCCGCGGCGCGCGGCGCCTTTGAGGATCGCGGGCAGGTCGGTCCCGGACGGCAGCTCGAGCAGTACCTGCAGGCCCGCCTCCTGGCCGCGCACCGGGTACTCGGGCAGGTGCCGCTGCAGCGCGCCGATCATCGCGTCCCGGCGGGCCCGGTAGCGCTGCCGTGAGGCGCGCAGGTGCCGGTCGTAGGCGCCGGACTGCATAAGGTGGACCAGCGCGAGCTGGTTCAGCGCGGGCGGGAGCAGCTGCATCTGGTGTGCGGCCCGCACCGCCGGTACCCACCGGCGGGGCGCGACCACCCAGCCGATGCCGACCGAGGGCCCGAGGACCAGGCTCATCGAGCCCAGCAGCGCCACCCGGTCCCTGGCCGTGCCCTGCATGACCGGCGGCGCCGGCCGGTCGTAGCTGAACTCGGAGAGGAAGTCGTCCTCGATGACCAGCCCGTCCACCTGCCGCGCCCAGTCCACCAGCGCCAGGCGGCGGTGCGGGGCCAGCGGGCAGCCTAGCGCGATCTGCCGGGCTGCGCCCACGCACACCGCGCGCAGGCCGGGACGCTCGTCCAGGGCGGCGACGACCAGGCCGTCGTTGTCGACCGGCAGCGGCACCAGTTCCAGGCCCGCCTCCTGCGCGGCCTGCCACAGCCGCACGGATCCCGGATTCTCCATGCCGATCGCAGTGTGCCCGTCGGCCGCCAGCGCACGGCACAGCCGGGACATGCCCTGGCCGGCCCCCATGACGACACAGACCGTGCCCGGCTCCGCCGCGCCGCCCCGGCTGCGGTTCAGGTGCTCGGCCAGGATCGCGCGCAACTCCGGCAGCCCGCCCGGTTCGGAGTAGGAGAGCCGGTCGAACGGCGCGGTCTCGGCCGCCACCCGGATCGCCTCTACCCACTTGCGCCGCGGGAAGGACCGCAGGTCGGGTTGGTAGGACGAGAGGTCGAAGCCGCTGGCCGCCGTCGGCCGGGCGGTCAGCGAGGGGAGGGCCCGCAAGCCGCGCGGCTCATCACCGGGGCCGGGCGTCCAGGTCACCCGGGTCGCCGAGCCGGTCTTGCCGGTCAGGTACCCCTCGGTGATGAGCTGGCCGTAGGCCTCGGTGACGGTCCAGCGCGAGACGCCCAGGTCGGCCGCGAGCATCCGGCTGGGCGGCAGCGCCGCGCCCACCGGCAGCCGCCCGTCCCGGACCGCCGCCCGGATGGCCGCGGCCAGCCTCATGTGCAGTCGGCCTGACCTGGCGGACAGGTCGAGGAGCGTGTCCCAGGCCAAATTGGCCTGTGTTCCCGCCATGCCATTGGATCGTAGTCGCCGGCCGGCCGCGCCTAGTTTTCAGGCATGACCATTCTGTCGTTCCAGCGGCTGGCCGCCCGCCCGCGGCGCCGGCCCGCGCTGCCCCGTCACCTGGATATGGCGCGCCGCCGGGCGCGGTCCGACCGCCGCACCTATCGTGACCCGTTCTTCGCTGACCCCGCCGCCGTCGAGGACGACGCCCGCCGGCTGGGCTCATCCCGCGCGATCTAGCCAGCCCGCGATGCTGCTGGCCAGGGCCGGCATCGGGAGCGAGCCGTGGTCCAGCACCGCGGCGTGGAAGGCGGGCAGCGAAAACGCCGGGCCCAGGCGCTGCTGGGCCTCCTCCCGGATCCGGATGATCTCGAGCTTGCCGGTGAGGTAGGCGAGCGCCTGGCCCGGCATCACCACGTACCGGTCCACCTCGTTGGCCAGGAACTCCCGTGGCATCGGGACATGCTCGACCAGGAAGCCCAGGGCCTGCTCCCGGCTCCAGCCGTAGAAATGCAGGCCGGTATCCACCACCAGCCGGGCCGCCCGCATCAGCGACGTGCTGATCGCGCCGAGCAGGCCGCGCTCGTCCGCGTACAGTCCGGCTTCCTCCGCCAGCTGCTCGGCGTACAGGCCCCAGCCCTCCGAGAACACCGACAGGCTGCGCTGGCGCTGCAGGGCGGGCAGGTCGGTGAGCAACTGCAGGCGGGACAGCTGCAGGTGATGCCCGGGGACCGCCTCGTGGAAGGCCACCACCTCGATGTCCCACCCGGTCCCCGCGGTCGGCCGCTCGGTGTTGAACCAGAACGTCCCCGCTCGCCCGCCGTCCAGCCGGGGCGGGGTGTAGTGCGGCGCGGCGCCGCTGACGGCCACGACCTCCGGCATGGGCCGCACCTCGCAGGGCGGAGGGAGCGGCTGCGGGAAGAACTCCGCCGCCCGGGCCTCGGCCCGCTCGACCGCGACCGCCGCCTCGCGGACGGCCTCCCCGGGCGGTAGCTTTCCGGCCGAGTCCAGCAGCGCGGCGAAGACCTCGTCCAGGCCGGACAGACCGAGCCTGGCGCCCAGCTCTGCGGCCCGGGTCTCCAGCGTGGCGATGTGGTCCAGCCCGGTCTGGTGCAGTTCCTGCGCGCTCAGCGGCAGGGTCGTGTAGATCTGGACCGCCCGGGCGTAGTCTTCCGCCCCGCCCGGCAGGTGGGCCAGCCCGGCCTGGTCGGACGGCCGCGCCCGCGGGAGCAGCTCCCGGATGGTGGCGACCCACCGGGCCAGCGCCGGCTTGACCACCTCCGCGGCGACCGCCCGGCGTTCGGTTTCCCACGTGGCCGCCCCGGCCGGCCACCCCGGCGGCAGCTGCGGGGCCAGGAGGGGTTCGGGGACCGGCGCGGCCAGCACGTTCTCGGCCCAGGCGATGGCCTGCTCGACGAGCGGGGCGACCGGGAGCCGCCCCTTACCGGCCCCGGCCCGCAGCCTCTCGCCGACCTGGTCCAGCCACGCGCCGCTGCGCCGCAGGCGGGTCAGGTAGGCCTCGGCCGCCGCCGCGTCGACCAGGACCGTCCGGGCGGCCAGCGCCAGCAAGGCCGGCGGCCCGGTGTACTGCATGGCCGTGACCGTGTACTCCGCCCGGGCCATGTCGATGGTCGCGAGTTCCTGGGCGGCCATCGCCTTGGTGCACTCCAGCGTGACGGTATCGGCCGGGTCCCCGGGCACGATCGCGTCGGCCTCCCGGACGAACTGCGCGACCTCGGCCCGCCAGGCCTGCTCGCCCTTCTCGCTCTCGTCCGGGACCAGGTCGTCGTACCCGGGAATCCCGTACATGGTGGCCGCGAAGGGATTGGCTTCGAGCCAGCGCTGATGGAAGCGATCGGCTAGGTCACGCGCCGGAGTCATGATCCTCCTCGGAGAAGTCTTCTGCGGTTGACATCATCGCAGGAGCCCACCTCCAATGAGGAAGTGGCCGACCGTGACGTCATCTCGGCTGGACCCGGACCTCGCCGGCCCCGGCCGCGGCCCGGCGGCCTGGTCTGGCTGCTCGTCTTCGCGCAGACCGTGGCGCTGGCCGTCGCGGTGACGGTCGCGGTCCACTATCGCGGCCAGGCCGGCCGGCCCCATCCCGCCGGGTCATCGGCGGCCAGCCTGACCTCGGCGCTGGCGCTGCCGCAGGTGAACACCGTGATGCTCGCGTTGCCCGCCGACGGCACCGTGCGGGGCACGGTGATCATCACCGCCGCCGTCCTGCCGGGCGGCCGCCGGGGGCAGTTCACCGTGTCAGCGGTCATCACCGGCGGGGAGCCCGGCACGCTCTACAACCTGATCGGCTACGACTGCTCGACCGGGAGCCCGCTGCCCGACGACATATGGGCGACGGGTCTGGCCGGCGCGGACGGCACGGCCGACCTGGCCGGCTACGCCTGGACCGGGGCGATGGCCGACCGGTACTGGCTGGTCCTGGACCCCTCACCGGTCAATCCGCCGCCCGGCCTGCACGGGCAATTCGCCGAGGGACAGGCGGCCGCTTACCCAGCCGCCCAGTCTCCGTGCGCCGCCGCCTCCTAGCGGCGTCGCTGCTCGACCGAGGCTGCCCGCAGCCCTAGGTACCTGCGTTGACCGCGAGCAGCCCGGTTGGCCTGCGTCGGCCCGTCACCGGCGGTCCACCGAGCGGATCGGCGCCGTCCGGGTCGCCGTGTGTTCCGCCCCGGCTACGAGCTGGCGCCCGAATTCGTCGTGCCACCGCAACTCCGCCTCGAGCCGCAGTTCCCCCCGGCGGAACGCCGCCACGGCCAGCGGGGACAGCACCTCCTGCCCGGTCAGCCGGGTGCGTTCGGCGATCATCGCCTCCAGCTGTCCCTCGATCCGCCGGCGCCGCGCCGCCAGCCGTTCGCTCAGCTCCGCCGGGTCGGTCCCGGCCGCGAACAGCAGGACCACCGACACCGGATCCGCCGACCCGAACACCACCTCGAGGGCCGCATCGCGCTGTACGACCAGCTCCAGGCGCCCTTCCTGGGTGATCTGGTACACCGTACGGGCCGGGCGCCGGCCGACCCGCTCCTCGCGGATGGCCTCGATCAGCCCTTCACCGTCGAGCTTGCGCAGCTCCGCGTACAGCGCCCCGCCGGTGATCCCGCCCCACACCTCGGCGTTCGTCAGCTCGGCGGTCCGGCGGATCTGATGGCCGTGCATCGGCCCGCGCTCGGCCAGCAGGCCTAGGATCATGAGCCGACTCAGATTCATCGCAGATTAGTCTGCACGATGTCAACTCGGATTACTGGCGGCCAATGGCCGTCGCTGACCCGGATTCGCGGCAGTCAGCACCGACATTTCCACCATTCGAAAAAGATTGTGGTTGATCCGGGCTTGGCGGTGGATCAGTGGTGCCCCAGCACAACCGACCAACCGCGGAGCGAAAATCAACCACGGAAATGGGACGCGTGGGGCCAGTGCGGCGCCAAGTCAGCTGGCCAGCCTCCGAACCCCTACCGACGGAGCAGAAACGTCCCTCACAAGGCGTAGATGCAGCCGTCCCAGTACGCCTCGACCCGCGGATGACGCTTGCCGCGCATCCCGATCTCCAGCACGTCGGGGCGCCGGTCACCGGGGATCCGGTACCAGACGTCCAGGCCGGCCAGGTGCACGGGGCTGAACGCGGACAGGTCCCGCGGTGGCGGCTTGGTGGCCGCGTACATGTAGGCCGGCGTGCCCAGGCAGCACAGCCGCGGGCGGGACGTCCAGACCCAGACCTGCCCGCCCTGGCTGCGGAGGAACTCCTCTGCCTCGGGGCTCACCTCGATCCGCACGTCATCCATGGTGCCACCCGAAGGCGCCCAGGCAAAGCAGCCAGGCAAGCAGCCAGGCAAAGCAGCCAGGCAAAGCAGCCAGGCAAAGCAGCCAGGCAAGCAGCCAGGCAAAGCAGCCAGGCAAAGCGCCCAGGCAAGGGCAAGCGATTCACGGAATGAGGCTGCCCGAGCCGCCCCAGTTGCCCGACAGGTGATAGGTAGCCAGCGCCAGCCCGAGGCCGGCCGCCAGGGAACCGCCGAGCAGCACCCAGCGCGTGGGCCGGGCCGCCAGCACGTGGCGGGCGTCATCCACGCGGCCCGACAGCATCCTGGGCAGCCTCGGGACGTAGGAGGCTAGGTGGATGACCATGACGGCCGCCCAGAGCAGGAACGACTTGTGGTGCCACTGGATCCAGGAGAAGCTGCCCGGCCCCGAACCCTCGACGGCCAGCATGATCCCGGTGCCCAGCACGGCCGCCGTGGTCAAGATGACCAGCGGTCCCGTGACCCGCTGCAGCGGAGCCGGCGGCCCCCTCCGCACGTAAGCCGCCGAGCCGGTGTAGTACCTGGTGAAACGCCAGAGCGTAGAGCCGATCTTCAGGCTGACGGGGCCCACGAGCAGCATCCCGAGGAAGAAGTGCAGCGTGAGGAACTGGCCCATGTTCAGCAGCGTGAGGCACTCGGCGACGAACAACACGAGCAGCACGGCTCCGGTCATCGCCGTCAGCCGCTCGTTACCCGCCGGATCGGCCGCCCGGCCCCCAGGGTCAGTCACCCGGCCCGCGGGGTCAGCCCGGGCCGGTCCCTCACGGCTCCCCGGTTCCCGCGCGGTCACCCGCTCATGCTAGGCACCGCACGCCCGCCGCCGACATGGGGATGACCGCCGTCTTTTGGGTAGATCTAGGTACACCCCGGCTGGAGGGAGTCGCGCTATGGGCTTTTTTTCCTGGATGAGTTCGTGCGGGACGGTGGGCGACGACGAGCCGCCCAGCTTGCTCAAGACCAACGACCCGGGCCCGGAGCTCTCGGAGGTCCAGCAAGCGGCGGCCGAGGACGTCGCCCGGATCCAGCAAGACGACAAGTACTTCGGCCGCGATTCGCCAGCTAACGAGCAAATCTGACGGAACGTCAGTGCCCGGGCGGCACGTCCAGGGCCGGGTTGCGGTCGAAGAAACCGAACGGCTTCAGCCAGAACGACACCGCATCGGTGGGCATCACCGGCCAGTCCTCCGGCCGGGTGATGTGGTGGATGCCGAACACGTACCACAGCACGACGTCGGTGTCCTCGATCGGCCGGTCCGCCGCCGTCCACGCCGGCAGCCCCGTATCGCGCAGCGAGAGGTTCGGGAAGTCACCGCACGGCCATCGCTCGTCCGCATGGTACGGCGTGACCCACAGCGTGTGCCCGATCACCTCGGCGCGCGCAAACGCGGGCGAGGTGGCAGGCAGCAGCGCCGGGAAGGCCCCCGACGGCACGATCTTGTACCCGACTGGAGCACCCAATCCGTTCAAAATCCCGGGATTGACCACCTTCCAGGCCTTCTGCACAGACCAGTCGTAGTCCTGCTTCCCCTCCGCCTCGGTCCGCAGCGGCGTCTCGCGCAACACCAGTCCCAGCCCCCACGGATCGTCCGCCACCGCCTCCGACGACACGGCGTACACCGTGTTTGACGGCCCGTCCACGTCCAGGTCCAGCCGCGCCACGATGAAGTGCTGGTGGAACGGCGCGTACGTCCCCTGGTCCACAACCGTCCCGTTGGCAACCGCACCGTCAACAACGTGCGAGGTGACCACGATCCCGGTGGCCCGCACTTCGCATTCGATGGAACCGTCCTGGTAGAAACGCCAGTACACCAGGTACTCGTAGTTGGCCACGGTGACGTGGAAGGACACGACCAGGCGACGGGACCGCCGCACCTCGGCGCCGGTGTGCTCGTCGACGTGCTTCCACAGCACGCCGCTGTCCTCCTCGTGGACGCAGATCGCGTTGCGTATCACCCGTGGCTCGCCCGAAGAGTCGTGCACCACCGCGTCCAGGTACCGAATCTCGCCCAGGCAGTCGCAGCCGAGCTCCAGCGACGTGGTCATGAAGCCCAGGCCCCACTCGCCGATGTCGAACGCGGTCCGCCGGTAGTGGTCGGGGCTGGCGTCCCGGTACGGCACGAACATCTCCGCGAACGACATCCGGTGCGCCACCGGCCGCAGCCGCCCGCCCTCGACGAACCCCACCTGGTGCAGCACCAGGCCCTCGCGGTAGTTGAACCCCAGCCGCAGCCGCCAGTTCTGCCACGACAGCAGGTACCCGTCGAGCGTGAACCCGACGCCGTCCGGCTGGCTGACCGACAGCGGCGCGACCTCCCGCAGCGGCTGCCCGAGCAGCGCCGGCGTGTACTCGCCCCGCACCTGCGGCTCCTCGCCATCGACCGGAACGTCCTCGATCTCCAGCAGCGTCATCTGGTTCAGGTCGACCACCGGGTGCAGCCCGGTCACGTGGTGCGCGTACGGGTTGCCGTCCGGGCTGTCCCGGTGCCACACGTCCGACCAGCCGATCCGCCGGCCCCGGTACCGCTCGGGCACCAGCGCGGCGCCGTAAGCCCACATGTCGGTGAGGACCAGGGACATGTCGGTGATCCCGCGCCGGGCCAGCGCGTCGGTCAGCGCCGGGTGGGCCCGCAGCATCTCGTCGCACTCGTGCCACTCGTCGACGGTCATGTTCGGCTGCTGGCCGGGCAGGTCCGCCCAGCTCGCCACCGAGTCGCCGTCCAGCGACACCACCGCCCGGTAGGCCCGCCCGTCCGCGCGGTCCCAGCACACCACGATCGCATCCCGGTGCGCCGTCTGCGGCGCGCCCTTGACCGGCTCCCTGAGCTCGATCGACGCGAACCGCCAGCCCGCGCCGACCCCGCGGTCGCGCCGCACGATCGCCGCCGCCTGCCGGATCTCCTCCGCCGTCAGCGGGTCAAGCGGATGCGCCGGTGAGTCTGTCACGTTCGTCCCTCCATTCCCGCTGGCAAGCCCCATCCTGACGGATGACCGTAGGCGCCGCTACCTCCGCCCGCACCGATTTTTATGCCGAACGGAGCGCACTGCGTGCCCCCGCTCCCGTTCAGCCTCATTCCGTGGGGCTACGCAGCGGGGCCCTGGATCCTTACAATGTCGCTTACGTGAGAGCTTGACCAGGTCGCCGACAGCGGGAGAAGCCGGGTGGGGTGCGGGCGGTGCGGTGCACTGTTGGAAGACGGCGACCTGTTCTGCGGAGACTGCGGTGCTCCGGTCAGCGGTGGCTGCCCCAGCTGCGGTGAGCCGCTGACCCCGGGCAAGCGCTTCTGCCGCCGGTGCGGCGCCACCTTGACCGAGGTCGGCCCGGCCGCCCTCCCGCCGGCGCCGGCCGTCGGCCGCGCGTCCGCGGCCGAGCGGCGCCTCTGCTCGGTGCTGTTCTGCGACGTGGTCGGGTTCACCCCGCTGTCGGAATCGCGGGATCCCGAGGCAATCCGCGAGCTGCTGTCGCAGTACTTCACCGTGGCACGCACGGTGATCAGCCGCTACGGCGGGGTGGTGGAGAAGTTCATCGGGGACGCGGTGATGGCGGTGTGGGGCACCCCGGTGGCGACCGAAGGCGACGCGGAGCGCGCGGTCCGGGCCGCGCTGGACCTGGTGGCCGCGGTGGCCGACCTGGGCGCCGAGGCGGGGCTCCCCGGCCTGGCCGCGCGGGCCGGGGTGGTGACCGGCGAGGTGGCGGTGAACCTGGGGGCCGTGGGGGAGGGGATGGTGGCCGGGGATGCGGTGAACACCGCTTCCCGCGTGCAGGCCGCCGCGGGGCCGGGCTCGGTGCTGGTCGACATCCCGACCCAGCGGCTGACCGGCAGCGCGATCGCGTTCGCCGACGCCGGCGAGCACACCTTGAAGGGCAAGGCCGAACCGCAGCGGCTGTGGCGCGCGGTCCGGGTCCTGTCGGCCGTGGGCGGGAGCCAGCGGGTCGACGGCCTGGAGGCCCCGCTCACCGGCCGGGACGCCGAACTGCGCACGATCAAGGACCTGTTCCACGCCGCCGCCGACCGTCGGGTCCCGCGGCTGGTCCTCGTCTCCGGCCCGGCCGGGGTGGGCAAGTCCCGGCTGGGCTGGGAGTTCGAGAAGTATGCCGACGGTCTCAAAGCCGACGTGTGGTGGCACCGGGGCCGCTGCCTGTCCTACGGCGAAGGGGTGGCGTTCTGGGCGCTGGCCCAGATCGTGCGGCAGCGGCTGGGCATTGCCGAGGAGGACCCTCCCGAGACAGCCGCGGTCAAGCTGGCGGCGGGCCTGGACCGGTTCGTTCCCGATCCGGCCGAACAGGCCTATGCGGGACTGCGACTCGGCCGGCTGCTCGGCGTGGCGTTCGGCGGGGACACCGGTGCGGCCTTGTCCCGCGAGGAGCTGTTCGCCGGCTGGCGGCTGTTCTTCGAGCGCCTGGCCTCCGAGAACCCGGTGATCCTGCTGGTCGAGGACGCCCAGTACGCCGATACCGGCCTGCTGGATTTCCTGGATCACCTGATCGACTGGGTCCGTGACCTGCCGGTGTACGTGCTGGTGTTCGCCCGCCCGGAGCTGGGTCAGGCCCGGCCCGGGTTCGGCGCCGGGCGTAACCGGAGCACGCTCACCCTGGACCCGCTCGACGCGGCGTCCATGGATCTGCTGGTCGACGCGCTGGTGCCGGGCATGCCGCCCGCGGCCCGGGCCAAGATCACCCGCCAGGCCCAGGGCATCCCGCTGTTCGCGGTGGAAACCGTCCGGTCGCTCATCGACCGGGACGTGGTCCAGCCGGTCGAGGGGGTCTACCGGCTGACCGGCGATGTGGGGGAACTGGCCGTGCCGGACAGCCTGCACGCGCTGCTGGCCTCCCGGCTCGACGCTCTGGACCCGGATACCCGGCGGCTGATTGCGGACGCCGCCGTGCTCGGCACCACGTTCCCCGCCGAGGCGCTGATCGCGGTGTCCGAGCGGGATGAGCCGTCGGTGCGGGCCGCCCTGGCCGACCTGGTCCGCCGCGAGGTCCTGAGCGTGTCCGCCGACCCGCTGTCACCGGAGCGCGGCAGCTATCAGTTCGCCCAGCAGATGCTCCGCCAGGTCGCCTACGACACGCTGTCCCGCCACGACCGCAAGGCCCGCCACCTGGCCGTGGCCGCGCACCTGCGCGCCACCTTCCCCAGCGACGGCGAGGAGGTCGCCGACGTTATCGCCCGGCACTACCTGGACGCGCTGAACGCCATCCCAGACGCTCCCGACGCCGCCGAGATCCGCGATCAGGCCGTCGCCACGCTGACCCGAGCCGCCGAACGCGCCGAGCGCACCGGCGCCCCCGGCCGGGCTGCGGCCAGCTATGCCGCCGCCGCCGGTCTCATCCCGTCCGGCCCGGCCGACGAATCCGTGGGCCGGTTGTGGGAGCGCGCCGCCCAGGCCGCTTTTGCTGACGCCAGCTATCCGATGGCCATCGAGTACGTGGAGCGAGCCCGCGATCATTATCTCCAGCGCGGTCAGGAACGGGCCGCCGCGCGGGTCCAGGCCCTGGCCGGCCAGGCCCTGAGGTTCCGAGGCCGTCATGCCGAGGCCCGCGAGCAGCTGACCGCCGCCGTGGATGTCCTGCGGGATGATCCAGACAGCGACACCGTATCGGCCATTAACCGGCTGGCGGGGCTCGGGGTATTCGACAGCTCGCCCGACGCCGACCGGCTCAGCGCCGAAGCGCTCGCCCTGGGCCAGGCGCTCAACGTCGGCCCCGGCCAGCTCAGCGAGCTGCTCCTGACCCGGGGGCTTTACCATCTCGTGGCCGAGCGGCGGGCCCAGGCCATCTCCTACTTCCGCGAGAGCGCGCGGCTCGCCACCCAGGTCGGCGACAACTTCACCGTCGGGCATGCGCTGCTGAACATGGCCGACACGCTGGCCTCCAGTGACCCCGCGGCCGCGGCCGACGCGGCCCGGACCGCCGCCGGGCATCTGCGCCGCACCGGGGAACGCCATTACCTGGCCATAGCGATCGTCAACGTGGCCGAAGCGTACATCCAGATCGGTGACTGGGATGCCGCGGAGACGGCCTATACCCAGGCCGTGGAGTCCGAGGGGCTGGCGGACATCGAGGATCTCAACTGCGAACGCGGCTGGCTGGCGGCTCTGCGAGGAGACAACGAGACGGCCGGGGAGCTTCTCGCCGGCCTGCGGGATCTGCGGGCCAACGAAGATCCGCAGTCGAAAGCGTCGATCAGCATCCTTGAGGCCTTCGACGCGGCCGCCCGGCGGCAGCCAGCCGATGCGCTGCGGCATGCCCGGACGATCCTGGCTCTCGCCGAGACCATCGGGATCAGCAACATCTTCCTCCGCTGGGCCTGGCCGCTCGCGGTGCGCTGCGCGGATGAGCTGGGGGACACCGCCGCCGTCCGGGATCTGCTCACCATGCTGGACTCCTACCAGCCCGGCCACCTGGCCCCCATGCTCCGGGCCGAGCGCGAGCTGGTCGGCGTCCGCGTGGCCGCGGGTCACGGTGCCCCGGCGTCTTTCACCGCCGCGATCGCCACTTTGCGCGAGCAGTCCACTCCTTACCATCTCGCCCACGGCCTGCTCGACCACGCCGCTTACCTGCTGACCGCCGGTGACGCCGAGACCGCCGCGGCGGCCGTCGCCGAGGCCCGCGGCATCGCCGTCCGGCTGCGCTGCCAGCCGCTGCTGGACCGGGCCCACGCGCTGATCCCGGCCGATCCCGTCACTGCCGCCACTCAGGACTCCCCGCGCGTCACCCGTTGACCCTTGCGAGCCCCCGTCCCGAGCCTCTACGGTGCGCCCATGCACAGTGTGGATGCGACGACGGAGTCGATGATCAGGTCGGTGCTGGCCTACGCGGAGAACCGGCTGCGGCTGGACCCGGTGCCGCTGGACCGGGGCTCGCGGGACCCGGCCGAGCTCGAGGCCGCGGTGCAAGGGCTGCTCGGCCCCGAGCCGCACAACCCCGACCAGGTGCTCGGCGTGTACGCCTCGGTCATCGCGCCGGCCGTCATCTCGGCGGACAGCCCGCGTTTCCTGGGGTTCATCCCGGCCGCGCCGACCAAGGCCTCGCTGCTGTTCGACATGCTGATCTCGTGCGCGTCGATCCAGGGCATCTCCTGGCTGGAGGCGGCCGGGGCCATTCACGCCGAGAACCAGGCGCTGCGGCTGATCGCCGACCGGGCCGGGCTGCCCGCCGAGGCCGGCGGCTGCTTCGTCTCCGGCGGCTCGGCCGGGAACCTGTCCGCGCTGGTCGTGGCCCGAGAGGTGGCCAAGCGCAAGGCCGGACCCGCGGCGGCGGGCCGCCGCTGGCGGGTCGCGGTCAGCGAGGACGCGCACTCCTCGATCACCAACACGCTGCGCATCCTGGAGATGGACCCGCTGATCGTGCGGGTCGGTGATCATCGGCTGACCGGCGCGGGCCTGCGCGCGGCCGTCGCGGCCGACGATGACCCGCGGTCGGTCGCCGCGGTCGTGGCCACGTGCGGCACCACCAACGCGGGCATCATCGACGACCTGGCCGGCGTGGCCCACGTCGCGCGCGAGCACAGCCTGTGGTTCCACGTGGACGGCGCCTATGGCGGCGCGGGCCTGTTCGCGCCGAGCGTCCGGCCCCGCTACGACGGCATCGAGCACGCCGACTCGTTCGTCGTGGACCCGCACAAGTGGCTGTTCGGCCCGTTCGATTGCGCGGCCCTGCTGTACCGGAACCCTTCGATCGCGCGATCCGTGCACAAGCAGGACGCCTCGTACCTGGACGTCATCCACGACACGCCGGGGGAGTGGAACCCGACCGACTACGCCTACCACCTGACCCGGCGGGCTCGCGGCCTGCCGCTGTGGTTCTCGCTGGCCGTATACGGGGTCGACGCCTATACCGAGGCCATCGAGGCGGCGATCGACCTGGCCCGCCAGACCGCGGCCGAGATCCGGGCTCGGGATCACTTGGAGCTGATCCGCGAGCCCGAGCTCGGGGTCGTGCTGTTCCGCCGCCGCGGCTGGGATTCCGCCGCGTACACCCGATGGGCCGATCAGTTGCTCACCGATCAGGTCGCGTTCATACCGCCCTCAGCGTGGGAGGGCCAGACCGTGGCGCGGTTCGCCTTCCTGCACCCGCATACCTCGATGGACCTGGTCCGGCAGATCCTCGACCGGATGACCTGAGCAAACCGGCCCGCGTCCCGGCCTCAGACGGCGAGATCGGCCTCGATCTGCTTGAGGCTATGCCGGGCCAGCGCCGGGTCAGCCTTGGCCCGGTCGAGCACGAGGTGGAGGGAAAGGCCCTTCTCGTTGCGGGAGTTCTTGAGCAGCCGGATGAGGGTGATACTGCTTGCTGAGCGTGATCAGGATGTCCTCGATGCTGTCATCCAGCCGAAGCGATTCCATGGCCCGCATCTTGGCCCGGATTACCTCGGTGTTACCGGCCGCGGCCACATCCAAATCCAGGTATTTCCTCCGCCGAGCGCCGAGGGACATTCTGCCTTCCCAGTCGACGATACAGACGCCTACCGCCCCGCCAATCGTCATGGCTTCTTTGAGTGCCGTTGTCAGGTTAGGCGGCCGGCGGCTTGCAGGACGCGGAGCGCGTTGAGGGTGATCATCTCGTTGGGGCCTGAGCGGCCCCAGTCCACGACTTCCGGGGTGATGGTACTTGGCGGTGGGTTCCACCAGTGGCCGCCCACTGGCCAGCGGCCGTCGGGCAGGCGCCGCCGTTCCAGCTCGTCAAGGGCGTCGCTGGCGCCGGGGTCACCGGCCTTGCCCATCCGCGACAGGACCAGCAGGGCCTGCAGGATGTCGTAGTGCCAGTAGGGCGGGTAGCGGGGGGCGAGCCAGGTGCGGTTGATCACCTGGCTGGTGGCCAGGCTGCGGAACAGCCGGTGCTCCAGGAAGAGCCCGGCGGCCCGGCTGGCCGCGTCGCGGGCGGCCGGGTCGCCGGTGGCCTGCCCGTACTCGTGCAGCCCCCACGCTGGGGGCAGCGACTCGTGGAAGGAGGAGCGCCGTCCGGTGGCGGCGGTGTCGCAGTTCCATCCGCCGTCGGGCCATTGCCAGATGATCAGGGATCTGGCCAGAGATTGCACCCGAGGGTCGGTGGCCAGGCCGAGGCGGCAGCAGGCGGCCAGAGCGTTTCCCTCGATGGAGGCGTGGGCGCGGGCGAGCCCGCCGATCACCGGGACGCGCCGGCCCGGTCTGGTGAGCCAGGCGAGGACGTGATCGGCGGCGGCCAGCGCCCGCGGTTCGTGCGGGGGGATGGCCAGTTCCGCCAGAGAGACCAGCCGCCAGTGCGCGCCGGTCCATTTGCGGTAGGGGCGGGCACCGAATCCCCCGTCGCCGCGCTGGCCGGACAGCAGCGCGGTCACCTTGGCGCCGGCCAGCACCTGGCCGTCGCCGCCGCCGGCCGGCTCACCGAGGACATCGCGGCGGACCAGCAGCCGGACGGCAGGCTCGCCGGAATTCAGCAGCCAGGTCACGGCGCCACGCGTCCGCGGATCCATGGTCTTATTGTTCTCCGGCATCATCGGCCGCATCCGCTGGTGGCTGACTGTTGGCTGGGCTTTCGCTGCCGGTGCCGATCACCGAGGCTGGGCCGGTGACCGGACGTCTGCGGGTGCGTGAGATTGACGATGACGAGGGGCAAACGTAGCCAATGCGGCATTAGCTAGTGACGACTCCGCAACGAGGTTGGCGACGTGGGCCTCCAGGAAGGCGGGCGGGAAAGGTCGCACGTTGTCAATCTGCTTTGCAGTTCCCCCGCCGCCGGAAGCCACCCACTTCGACCGATGCCCACCGGGGACGGTTTACCTTGTTAGCGTGGTTGCTATGCCGGATGATCTGCCCGATCTGCGGGCATCGCATGAGGATCGCGACCGCGTCGTGGACACGCTGCGGGTTGCCGGCGGTGACGGCCGGCTCACCGCCGAGGAGCTTGACGCCCGGCTGGAGCGTGCGCTTTCAGCCCGGACGCTCGGGGAGCTGGCCGAGCTCACCGCCGACCTGCCGAGCGCGCCCGCAGCCAGGGATGTCCTCGTGGTCGAGCAGCACGGCGGCAAGTACGTGAAGGAGGGACGCTGGCTGGTGCCTGCGCGCATCGCGCTTCGCACGCGAGAGTGCCGGGTCACCCTCGACTTCACGGATGCGGTGATCACCTCGCGCGCCCTGCGCATCGACGCGGATATGGTGCACGGCAAGCTGCTCATTGTCAGCTCGCCGGGCATCGTGATCAACACCGACGGGCTCACCTGCACCTACTCCAAGCTCAAGCTCCACTCCACGGACGAGGCTGCCGATTCCCGTCTCCGCGTCGAGTTCGCCGGCAGGCTCCTGCACGCAAAGATCATCGAGCAGCGGCCGCGACGTTAGCCCGCGGCGCCTTGAACAGTTCGCTAAGGCCCGCACGGCTGGCCAGGGATCCTGCTCCACTGGACGACTTGGCCAGCTGCAGTGCTCATCACCCGGACGGCAAGCACGCCAAGGCGGCCACCCGGGTGGAAGGTCCCGCAGATCCTTTCATCAGCGCGGCCAGGTACGTTGCTGCGAAATGGCCAGCTAGCCTGCTCTGTCACCGGCATGCTGATAGTCGGCGTGACCGGTTCGTAGCGGCGACGCCGTGGTGAGCCCGACCGTGCCGGTGTCAGCCGCGCGGGGGCCGTTGCGCCCAAGCGCGCAGGTCGGCGGGCACGGCGTTCCAGGGCAGGAATCGTTCCAGGCCGAGCCGGAGAGGGGCTTGCCACCGTTGCGGCCGCAGGCGTCGAGGTAGGCGGTGAGGTAGGTCAGCACGTTCAGGCCGGCTATCTCGGCGGTGGCGGTGACGGTCCAGATCCTGGCGGCGAGCCGGGCGGCGTCACCGGTGCGGGAGCCGTAGGCGTTCTTCCTTGTCACAACCGGCCCGCGCAGCGCCCGCTCGCTGACGTTATTGTCCAGGCCGATCATCGGGTACTCGCGGTGCGCGATCAGCCCGTCCCATTCCCGGTCCAGCGTGGCGAGCGCCTTCTTGGCGGCCTCTTGCCGGCCGGGGGCGGGCATCTGCTGCTTGCGGGCCTGCTCGATCGCGCCGATCGCGTCGTCCCAGGCGGCGCGGGCTTCCTCCAGCCTGGCGGCGGCGTCCGCGGCCTGCGGCGGCGCAGGGGCAGCAGCTCCAGCCCAGGCGGCCGTCAGCTTCTCGTGCGCCGTGTACAGTGCCTTGATCCGGTCCAGCCACGCGGCGGTCCAGTACGTCAGCTGGGCCGGGTTGGCGTCCCCGGCGCGCACGAAGTACCGGCGGATATGCGCCCAGCAGTACAGGTTCATCAGGCCGTCGGCCTTCTTCCCGGCCGAGGTGCAGGCAGAGTAGAAATCGCTGGAGATCACTAGCCGCCGCGGCCCGTCCCCGTCATCGGCCAGATGCCCTGTCTCCTCGTCGATCCCGGCGTGCCGGGCCAGCACCGCCCCGGCCCGGGTGGAATCCATCACGAAGCACGTGGTGTCCGGGCCGATGAACACCCATAGCCACCACTTCGCCGGGCCATCTCCCTCTTCCGCGGAGAAGACGTGCCAGCTGGTCGCGTCGGCGTGCAGGTGCCAGGAGTCCCGCGACCTCGCGGTGATCGCCTCCCCCAGCGGGGCTAGCAGCGTCCCGGCGGCCGCGCAGGTTCCCGTCACGGTCGCCGGCGAGATGTCCGCGCCATGCCGGGCCAGGCCGGTGACCAGCGAGTTCTGGCTGCGGCCGGCCACGTAGCGCTCGGTGAGCAGCAGCGCGATGAACCCGTTGGACAAAAGGCCCGTGCCGATCGCCTTCGGCGGGCCGGGCGCTGTCACCGCCGCCGGAACCGGGCACCGGCAGGCCCGCCGGTACCGGCGGCGGCAGTGCGCGAGCACCCGTACGCTCACTTCCCAGTCCAGCTGCTCCTGCCTGGACGTGGCGTCGGTGCTGGCGGAGGCGACCGGGCGGGCCGAGCGCGTGGGTCGTTACGGGCTGAGCCGCACCACGCCCGTGCGATTGCACGATCTCGGCCGTCCCGCCGCCGTGCTGAGCCGTCCGCAGCGGGCGCTCGCCTGCGCGATCGATGGCGCCGCCTCCGCCCAGGACCTGGCCTGGCGCTGCGGCTTGGCCCTCCACGAGGCGATCGAGAACATCGGCCGGCTCATCGCGGCGGGCCTGTGCCGGTCCGAGGAGGCCGAGGGCGCCGTACCGTCGGCCGACCCGCTCACGCCCTGGTTCGAGCCCGGTCCACCGCCCGCCAGCCTGCCTCGCCGCGCTCATCCGGCCCCGATGCTGTCGGGCCCCGATGCTGTCGGGCCCCGATGCTGTCGGCCCCGCCGGTCATGGCGGCCGAGGCTCGCGCGGCAGGCGGGGCTGCGGTCGACTTCGAGATCACGCCCGCGCCGCAAGACCTGTTGCGCCGGGTCCTGGACGGGCTCCGGCGAAACGCCTAGCCCGCCCGCCTAGGACCCGACTTGGCTCACGATCATGGACTTTCGACCGGCTTAATACGTTGACCTGCGGATTTACTTCTCAAGTTGACGAAATCTGCGCACTACAGTAACCAGGTTGAACTCGTAGTGGATGGATCACCAGGGTTTGAGCTTGAGTCCCAGGTGCGGGTACTTCCGCACGGGGGAGCAGGAGGTGACACGGGCCCCGCAGCGCTGCCAGGAGATCCCGGTTGAGCAGATGAGCGGCGGGGAGCTAGCGCGGATGCGGCCGGACCTGAGCGTCGGCGCGGCCTTGCCCCCGCCGGGCGGCAACGTAGGGGGTGGCGGCGGCCCGCGAGCTTGGTAGGCACGCGCCGCCTGAGCGACAATGCCGGGATGGCTCGTGACGACAGCTGGGCCCAGGTGTTGCGGATGGCCTTGCCCATTCTGGATGGGGCCAGGCCCTCGGGGGTGCTCGGATGGGCGGGCCCGGTCGCCCCGGTTGTTACCCGGGCCGCCGTGGGGGCCGGGCACTGGGCCGCCAGGCGGCGCCGGCGGGCCCTGGCCGCGTGGACGAGCGCTGCTGGCTATGGGCTGGTGGCGTGGGGCCTGGGCACGGAAGCGCCGACCCCGGCCGAGGCGCGGCAAAACACGGAAGGTACCGAATAATTTACGCATCTTGTCAGTCGTGTCCCGGGCCATTCCCGCCGCCCGGGTCCGGGCCGTGCTCAGACAGCCGTCAGCTGAACAGGCGCTGCAGCAATTCGTCGATGACCTCGGCGCCCGCCTGCATCGCAGCCTCCTGGTCGTCCGCCCGGGCCACGAGCAGCGCCACCTCGTTGACCGACGCCAGCAGCATGGGGGCGAGCATGTCCACCAGTTCGGGTCGCGTTTGTCCCAGGTCCGCGATGATCTGCACGCCCGCCCTGATCAGGCCGAGGGCGTGCCGATCCTCCATGGCCCGCCACCGGTCCCAGCCGAGCACCGACGGCCCGTCGATCAGCAGGATCCGCTGCACCACCGGATCGCCTGCCAGCCGGATCCACGCCACGAACCCGGCGCGCATTGCCTCGACCGGGTTCGTCAAGCCGCTGGCCGCGGCGATCGTCTGCGCCCCGACGCTGGTCTCGACCTCCTCGGCCACCGCCTCGAACAGAGCCTCCTTGCTCGGGAAGTGGTGGTACAGCGAACCCCGGCTGACCCCCGCCTCGCGGAGCACCGCCTCGATCGAGGTGTCCTCGTAGCCGCGTTCGGCGAACATGCGCGTGGCGATCGCGATCAGCTGCCCCCGCGTCGCTTCGCCCCGAGCCACGTTCCGGTTCGGCCGTTCCGCAGGATCCGCCGGGTCGGCCCCGCCACTCACCCGCCCCGCCAGGGCCGGCCAGTCAGCAAGCAGCCGCTCCACCGCGCCCGCCTGACCCGCCACCCCGCTCTGACCCGCCACCCCGCTCTGACCCGCCACCCCGCTCTGGGCCGCCTCACCGGGCTCGCCTGCCGTGTCCCGCCGGTCGTCAGCGTTCGGTCGGTCCATCGCGGCTCCTCACCTTCGTCCGGACCAAAAGGTCCTTGACAGACCGACTGTCGGTTTGTTTAGCATAGACCGACAGTCGGTCTATTAAGACTAACGCACTTCCCGGAAAGGTCGAGCGTAATGCAGCTATCCGAAGTCGAGGCCCACCGCCGCACCGCCGCCACCCGCTCCGGCGAGATCAGCTACATCGATATCGGCGCCGGGCCCGTGGCGCTGTTCGCGCACGGCATCGCGACCAACGCTTATCTGTGGCGCCACGTCATCGAAGCACTGGCGGGTCAGCGCCGCTGCATCGCGGTGGACCTCCCGTTGCACGGCCGCAGCCCGGTAACCGCCGAGCAGGACCTGTCCCTGCCCGCGCTCGCGGCTGGCCTCGACGACTTCTGCGAGGCGCTCGGGCTCACCGGGATCGATCTCGTCGCCAACGACACCGGCGGGGCCATCGCCCAGGTCTTCGCTGCCCGCTACCCGCAGCGCCTGGCCACGCTCACCCTCACCAACTGCGATACCGCGGGCAACCTGCCCCCCGACGCCTTCAAGCCGCTAGTCGAACTCGCCGCCGCGGGCAACCTCGCGCCGTCCGCGGTCGCGATGCTCGGCGACCTCGAGGCCGCCGCCCAGGTTTCCTTCGCTTCCGGATACGAGAATCTCGACCGGATCGACCGGGACGTGATCCGCTCCTACCTGGAGCCGTGCTTCGGCACCATGGAGCGGGCCCGCCAGTTCGAGCGGCTGCTGGTCGCCCTCGACGACGGTGACCTGCAGGCCGTTACGCCCCAGCTCAGGGAGCTCACCGTGCCCACCCTGATGGTCTGGGGCACCGGCGACGCGTTCTTCGATGTCTCCTGGGCCTACTGGCTGCGCGACACCATTCCCGGCACCACCGGCGTGGTCACGGTCGACGGCGCCCGGCTGTTCTTCCCGGAGGAGCGCCCCATGGACCTGGTGCCGCACCTGGAACAGCACTGGGCCGCGGTCGCCGCCGCCCGGGCGTGACCACCAGGCCGCGACGGCAAGCTCCGGCGGACCACGAGCCGGCTCACGGGGGCCGCGCCCGGCGACCGGGCGCGGCCTAACCGGCCCGCTGGAACATTGAGCCGGTTACAACCGGCCCGCTGGAACATCGTGCCGGTTGGGCAATCCGCCCAGGGGCCGCAAGCGACCTGGTGCGATGCTAGCTCGTTTCGATAATCTCAGCGGGGTTTCCAGTTCCTTCGATTATATGTTTTAATAGCGGTACAAGCTTTCGAAGCTGACGAGAGTCCTCGGCCGTCACCGGCCTGGACGTACGGAACCGCTGACCGCCGGGAGTCTCGCCAGGCGACCGGTCCGATCAGGGAGACGACATGCTCGCCGCCGCCACCGCTGGCACCAGCCAACCCGTCCTCGCCGGCCTGCTCGGGCTCGGGGCCTCGGGACTCGCCGGGGCGGTGGTGGCCATGGCCTGGAGCGTGCACACCCGCCAGATCCGGCTGGCGGAGCTGCTCGCCCGGCGCCAGTTCATCCTGACCAGGGAACCGGCCGCGCCGGAGCAGCCCGTCAACGGGCACGCCGGTACCGAGGCGGCGCTCGCCCAGGTTCAGGAGACGCTGGAAACAGTCGGAGCTCGGGAAGCCCAGGCCGGCCAGAAAGCTCAAGGGGGCCAAGGGAGCCAAGGGGGTCCCGCCGGCAACGGCGGCCACGGGAACCGGGGAGCCACGGCCGCCCGACCCGCGAAGCTGGTCATCGAGGGCCCGGAGACCGTCGTCGTCGGCGAACAGGTCCGCTACCGCGTCCGGCCGTCCGCCGTCGGGACGGCGGTGACCTGGGCCGCAGGCGGCGGCTCGGTGTCGCAGGCGCCCGATCCGACCCATCCCGACGAGCTGCTCCTCATCGCCGACCGGCCTGGCACCCTGATGCTCCACGTCCGGGTCCGGGAAGGCCTCAACGAGCGCCGCGAGACGAAGTCCGTCACCGCCGTGCCCGACGTGCCCCCGGCCGCGTCGCCCTTCCCGCTGCGCCTGTTCCTGCACGGATGGGGCCTGGTCGTGGTGGCCATCCTGGTCATCGGCTTCGCCGGCGCCCTCGACGCGCTGGGCAATCTCACTTCCGCCGATTTCATCGCCCTGGTCGTCCCGCTCACCGCGCTGCTAGGGGTAATAGGCGCCGTCCGCGGCACGAGTGACCAGAGCCCCCGCCCCGCCCGGAACGCGGCCCCGCGCTCAGATCACGATGTGAGCCCCACCTGACCCGAGCGCAGACGCACAAGCAAGAGCGCCTCACGCAGCGGGCAACACCAGACGGGGGTCAGGGCACCCACGGCGGCGAGTTCGCCGACGGCGGGCCCGTCGCCGGCCACGTCGACCAGGCCGGTGCCGGTCACCGTACCGGAGGCTTCGTCGACCGCGATGGCGACGAACCCGCCGCGCTGGATCATGCGGGTCTGCGGGGTGGCCTCAGTCCTCCCAGATGAGCCGAACGTGACCGACGTCATCGTCTCCCCGAGTTCCGGCAACGCAAGGCGCCGGGCCAGCCGGCCTCCGTGCTTGGATGGGCGCATGACACCTGATCAGGAGGCGCCGCGCGTGGTCAGCTCGAGCCGGGTGATCACGGCCGAGCCGGAGCGGATCTTCGAGCTGATCGCGGATCCGGCTGAGCAGCCGCGCTGGGACGGCAACGACAACCTGGCCGAGGCACCCGCCGGGCAGCGCGTCCGCCGGGCCGGTGACGTGTTCACGATGAGGCTGACCCAGGGCGCCATCCGGGAGAACCACGTGGTGGAGTTCGAGGAAGGCCGCCGGATCGCCTGGATGCCCGCCGAACCCGGGCAGCCGCGACCCGGGCACCTGTGGCGCTGGGAACTCGAGCCGGCCG
>Ga0335073_10002600_pt1 | contig 24780 bp, 14 predicted proteins | sample Lox_Sample_22_FD_207093 | JGI IMG/M metagenome (GOLD analysis project Ga0335073, IMG submission 207093) | Soil microbial communities from Loxahatchee National Wildlife Refuge, Florida, United States - Lox_Sample_2.2 | ecosystem: Environmental > Terrestrial > Soil > Wetlands | place: USA... | reverse complement strand
CGGGCAGGAAGGCTACGTCACCGTGGGTTTATACGAAGATGGTCTGCCGGGCGAACTATTTATCCGCATGGCGAAAGAAGGCTCGACGGTCTCTGGGCTTATGGATTCCTTCGCCACCGCCGTGTCCCTGGCGCTGCAGTATGGTGTTCCGTTGCAGGTCCTGTGCAACAAGTTCAGCCACACGCGGTTTGAGCCGAGCGGTTGGTCAGGCAATCCAAAGATTGGCTACGCTAACTCGTTAACCGATTATTTATTCAGATGGCTTGAACTGCGTTTCCTGAAAGGCGAGCAGGGACTTCTGTTTGAATTGCCCAAGTTGGCCCAACCGCAGCGTGAAGTGACCAGCGCAGTCGAGGGTTTGGGAAAGGTCGTAGAGTTGGGAGATGCGCCTCCGTGTCAATTCTGCGGCTCAATGATGGTGAGGAACGGCTCCTGCTATCGGTGTATGACCTGTGGCAGCACGAGCGGTTGCTCCTAGGGCTTAGCAATGTTTCCTGCGACCGGCCGAACTGGCCAGATCATTGGCCTCGATGTTGTGCTCGCGAAAAACGTGGGAGATCGAGAAATCGAGCGACCGGGCTAGTTTCCGGCAGATCCAATTCAGCGAATAGAGCCGCGGACTACGTTATCTACAGCTGCCGCGAAAAAGTCTTCCGAGCGGAGAAGCTTGGTGGCCTGCGCGGACCGGACAACTCATTCAACGGCCTCGACCCGAGACTTCTCGCAGTCAAGAATTTCGCCGCCTCGTGAGTGGGTGGCGCTTGTATCCCGAGCCGACTGCTTAGCCCGCGTGTTCTGAGTTCGGAGCAGACGACATCTCAAAGAATAAGATCAGCCATGTCAAGTGACATTCCAAGCGGCATCGGGGCGGCCGCACCTTGTTCGTCCGGTGCTTGCACGGATCAGAGGTTCAGGGTTGTCTATACTCCTGCAACATTGCTGCAAGCCCAGAAGAAGCAGCGGTCCACCCTCTCCCTGAGCGTGCTTTCACTCGTTCCTGCGGCCATTTCTCTTCCGGCGAGCGCGAGCTTCCAACCAATCGTAGGTCACTTTGGTCAGCACGAAGAAGCAGAGAGCCCCGAACGCCAAGATGAGCACTTGTCGCATAAGATCAGGCTACACGGCCCACCTGATCCGGTCCAAATGTCGCTCGTAATAGCCGTGGTAATGGCACGAAAGATCGCCATGGCGTAAGAGCCGCAAAACCTTATGGCCCTCCTCATGGCGCTCGTCCCCGAGGAGCCTTTGACTGTGCAATCGGGACCGCCAAGCCGAACTGCTTTGAAATCCCAGCTCTTCTTTCCGTTCACATGCTCCGCCGGTTCTTCTTCCATTTTGCCCAGCGTGCACGCTGAGCCGCAGCGATTTTCTTGCGAGCGGCCGCTGACATAGGTCTCCGCACCTTGGGCGCGCGAGAACGCTTAGCGTTTGCTCCCAGACTTCCGAGACTTCCCAGGGCCGCTAACGCCGCGTTGAGCCGCTCCATTTCTCCCTGCACGCGCTGTCTTTCCTTCTGCAGTTGCCGCACTACTCCAGTCAGGTTCGTCATGATCCCTCTCGGACAGGCATTGTAGCAGCCCATCTGAACCCTTTCGCTCCGATTGCCCTACCCACCCACGACCGATCTCACCGAGTTCCACAGGAGGAAATGTCATGAGGCTTCGTCCGAATGAATACTGCCCAATCCACAAATCAATTTCCTGCTGCGGCCGGGAACAAACTCCCTATGTGCGCAGATTGCAGCCTGGGGTTCGATGTGTTGAGGATCCGCATCATCCGAGGGGATATCGGGAACTTCGATCCCCTGCTGAAATGCGGAAACTACTGAACCGGAAGATCGTCGAGCAGGACAGGAAATGTGCGATCTGCCATGAAGAGTTTACAAACTATAGCGATGTGGTTCCCGACCACAGGAATCCGAAAGGAATGGGCGGAGGGTGGAGGGACGACCACCCGGACAACTTCCAGGCAACGCATTTCTGGTGTAACGAAGAGAAAGGATCAACCAGAACGGACTGACTCACGGCCGATTAGCCGGGATGGTCGACGAGATACTAGTCTGCAATCATTTTACGTGGTCGATGTGTGTCGGCAGTGTGCCTCTTAGGCCGCATCGAGGAAGCACGCTTTCCTCCGAGCGATGTTCCTCGCTGTGAGGACGTGGGATCGGCGCGTCAGCGTAAAGCACGTCCGCTGAAGGCGGACACGCCCTTCGTCATCGTTCGTCAAACCAGACCTTGAAGTGGCTGCCGCAAGGGTCTCTTCTCAACACTCATACGGATGTTTAACATATTGAGTAATGATGCAGCAGGGAAATGGAATACGGCGATACAGCGCGGAAGAGCTGGACAGGATATTCATGGCAATCGCACCGTCGGCGGGCCTGATCGTGCCCGCGCCACCTGGCCGGCCGGCTCCGACCGTCGGGCCGGCCGTTTGCGTGTCCCTGCGCTATTCGGAAATTGTCCCGGAGACTGCCGATATTGAACAGCATTATTGGGATTTGCTGCGGCAGATCCCGGTCACAGGCGGCATCGGCGTGCTCGCGTCGCTCAACAGCGTTCTGTCCGAGCATCGGGCCGGTCATCGCGATATACACAAAGTGCTCAACGCACGGTTTCTCACTCGCGACCTCGCGGCAAAAGTGGCCGCGCGCGAGGTTGCCGGACCCGGTTTCGTCGGCGTGTTCACGCGCATCGGCTGCCTGCAGCTGATGCGGCACCTGCTGCTCTATGGCAGCCGGTCGGTGAAGCCGGCCGGGCAAAGCGAGAAACTGATCGGCGAACTCGCGCTGCTTACCAATGACCATCTTCAACTGGAAGCCATCCAGAATCCGTCGCGGCCCGAGACCCTGGAATTGCTACTGTCGTTCCTGCCGGTGTGGGACGTTTATAATCCGCGCGAGCTGGCCTATGCACTCGGTCGGATGTTCACCATTCTCACCGGCATCCTGCCCGGCAATGATCCCGAGGTCCGCAGGCTCGCATCCCGGATCGGATTGAATCCGTCGAAGATCAGGATCGGCTCGCTGTCGCTGAATGATTTCATCGCGGCCGTGTTCGGTCTGTTCGCGTACGGACGGCAGCTGAAAGGTCCGGAGCATGCAATTTTCGACGTGCGCAGAATTTTCGCCAAGGTGGGATTTCCGTCCGGCATTCTGCGCAGGCTGGTGAATGACCGCGCTTTGTCCGCGATGGCCTTCAGGAAAAGACTGAGCGGCGGCGCGCCGCCCCGGCGCGTGGCGTTCGCCAAGGAACTGGGTCGTCGCTCGTTCCTGACGGAGAGCCTGAACGTCTTCCGGCAACGCCCGCTTCTCAAGCTAGACCGGAACCGGATGCTTATTCTCGATCTCGATTTTCTGGTCGAGCTGCTGACCTCGGGCGTGTACTGGAGCATTTTCGACAGCCTGCCGAAAAATCTCCGGCCTGCGTTCAAGGAGATGTGGGGTCGTCTGTTTGAACTCTACGCTGTGGATTTGCTTGGAGCATTTTATCCGCCCTTCTCGCGAATGCTGACCGCTGACCTGAACTACGATGCCGGCCAGGTTGACGCCATGCTGGACTTTGGGCAGGTGGCGGTGCTTTTCGAGATCAAGTCTTCGCTCCTGACGGAAGGAGCCAAGCGTAGCGGCGCGGCGGCGGATTTCGTCGCCGATTTCAATCTGAAATTCGTGCGCGACAACAAGGGCAAGGCGAAGGCGCTTATCCAGCTGGCATCGTCGTGCCGGGCGATCGCGCAGGGCAGAATCCCGACCGTGATGAAACCTGCCCGCATATATCCAGTGTGCGTGAGCGACGAACCGGCGGTCGAAAGTTTCTTTTTCACGACGTACTCGAACGAGGTGTTCCAGAAGGAAGTGACGGCGGGTCTGGGCATCCAGCCCGTCACCATGATGTCGGTCAACGAGCTGGAGGAGATATTGCCCTACGTATCGGCCGGCTCGTTCAGCTGGGAGGAGCTGCTTGATTTCCGGCTGAATAACCTAAGCGGCGCATTCTCGGTTCATCAGGCGATCTACGATCTGCTGCGGCTGAAGGGGCTGCCCACAATCAGGAATGAGAAGGTGCGCCAAGGTTTCGACGAATCATGGCGCACCATAAACAGCCGCTACAAGCCGCCGGTGGCTGCTTGACAGGCGACTCAGAGGAATGGGGCCTAACCATTAGTACAGCTCCGTCTTTCTACATGGTTTAGGGTTCCCTCCGTAGTGTTGTGAATATCAACTTCACCGAGAATCTCCTGTCAATTCGGAAGGCAGTTACGTCAAGAGAGATTCCGGGATCGGGCAGGTGTTTGATTAAATGTCTTCGGAAGTCATAAGAGGTATGGCGAACGGGCTCCGAGCAGGATACACGCCCCGCAAACGTCAAAGATAAATGACCGCAGGGGGAATCTTGAATAATCAGTTCCGGCACGGAAAGGCCCACTTTGAAGCCGCTGCGGATATTTCACTGTCGTCCACCAGGTCTGCGATGCGGTTTGAAAAAGCGGTACTTGATCCCAAAACCGGCCCAGAGACAATTCTGATTCTCACCGACACGACTGCGTTTGCGTACGAGCTGGCACGCCGACAGCCATTCGAACTTCGACTCACTTCCGGTGCAGTGCGGACCAGCTTAGGGCCAGTACTTTTTCTCTTCTGGTACTTGCCCCCAGTCACCGATGGCAAACCTTTTGCCTTGTACGAGCACATTCTGAACCCCACGCATAGAGGAACATTGTCGGGATTACAAGACGCGGCACACCAAACACATCTCCACTTGGTTTTAGTGGGTCCCGGCAGCGAGCTCCTAGACGTCTACGAATTTGAAAACGTCTTTGACATAGGCAATCTCGTGCCGATCTGCGAACGGGCTTGCCGGGAATATCCTGAAATGGATTTTGCAGCCGCGAAACAGGAATACGACAGCACATACGAGATGATGGAGCTGTTTAATGAAGGACTCTCCCGGCATAATATCGGGCGAGTTTCGTTAACGCGCGTTGAACCTCAAAGGCGGATCGGCTGGATTTCGCCGCATTCAGTAAGGTTGTCGAGCAGCTTCTCAATCGCTATGGGCAGCCTTCCGCCCCGAATTAGCACACCCAATTCCATGTTTCGCTCGAGGGCGGCTTCGGTGAGATTCGCGCTAGTCAAAAACGCGACGCACGAATCTGAAACAGCGGCCTTGGCGTGCATCAGGCCGGCGTGTCCCTGATCGTCACGAAGTCGCCTTTCTGGCAACCATCGCAATATGGAGGCGCTGGATGCCACAATTTTCCCCAGCTCTTGACGCTGACGCTCCATATCAGTCTCGCCACTAGACTCGCGATCGCCCAGCACAATTCGTAAGTGGACACCCGTGGCCAACGCTTGTTCCAGGCTCATCACGAGCCGTTGAATGCGGAACACTCCAAAACTCATGATCGTCAACCGCTGCCGGGCTCCTTGAATCAGTTCAAATAGTACTTGCTCAGTTGCACGCCTTGGCACGACATTGGTGGACGGACCACTCCATACGAGTTCGGTTGTCGGCATTCCGAGCTTTGCTGCAAGGGCTACCTCTAGCATTGGGGGTAACTCCTGTCGAACGTGCTCCCATCGCCGAACAAAATCTTCGATTCGACCCTGGTATCTCGGATTTGGTATTAAAGGCGTAGCACCCGAACGAAGCTGTTGAATTAGATATTGCGCGAGACTGACCGGCACCTCTTCGACGAATCTTAGACAGGCCTCGGCGGGAGTCATGAGCGGAAGAACGCGTACTCAGTACGCTCCATCGTTGGCACTAACGTCGTCCGATCGAGATAACGATTTCCCCGCTCGCATGAAGTCTCAGGTAGAAACAGGCAATTGTGACACGCGGAACCGTGCAGTGACATAAAGGCTTGCTCCGGCTGGGTTTCGGCGCATAGGGGGTCTGACGAACAGATTTCTAAACCTTCTAATGCTTGGTCCAAATGCATTTGCAAGTTGGCCGTCTCTCCCAAGCTCACTAGTCCTCCGAGTGTTCCCTCGCTGTCCGGAGCGGCGGTGTAAATCAGAATACCCGCCATTGGCTGCTCATCTTCGACCGTAGATGAGTAAATGCGTTCTCGCAGGCTGGCTGTGGCATAACCGCATTCAACAGAAAACTGCCGTATCAAAGCATGTGCCAGCGAGTGAAGCAAAATATATCGGAGTCCGGGGAATCCCAATGACGGCTCCAATCCGCGCTGCGCACGCCACCGCCGATGAGCAGTAAAGAATTGCAGCTCCAACGAACGTGAGCGATCGACCCAATCAGATACCTTGCGTTCTGAAAGCCGCAAGAATAAGCCTTCGCCCCGCACTTCTGCCGCAGGAACCCACTCAGCCGGCCCTCTTCGAAGAGCCACAAGCTTTGCGGGGGACTCATCATCGCCAGCCTCTAATCGTGTAAAACCGGCGAGCGCTTGGACCTCACGGAGGCGTTCAATGCGCACTACACTTTCTATCAGACGCGAATACTTCTCCGGGGGTGTGCCTAACGAGATCCGCAGATCTGGACTGTTCTTCGCTGGATCGGGAGTTGAGAACAAGCTCCACTCAGGATCCTTCAACTCTTTTGGTGTCAGACTATCGGTAGTCTGCTCTTCTCGCACCTTTTGGATTGCAACCCAAATCTGCGCATCTGTGTAAAGATCGTATTTGGGCTGTCCCTTGCGCGCGAGTTTCGCATCTCTCTCGGACTCTACATCTTCGAAGAGCGACAAAAGATCCTGCTCGACAAGTTGTTCTAGCGGGTCGGACGAGGACGGAATCGACAACGCGGATAGGGTTCGCGCGAACCACACATTTGTTGCACCGAGCGTGATTGGCACTGCAAGGGATGTACATTCCTCTAGGGGAGCCACTCGAAGATGTGGGTGCCATCCCCTACATTTTGGCAAGCTGGCTTTACCTTCTTCCGAGAACGCGGGCGCCAAGGGCTTTCTCTTCTGACAATTTCGGCAGGACAACATCACATCCGCGGCCTCGCCGCTTGCACCTACGTCCCGCAATTCGAGTGGTCCAGGGCATTCGATGCCGCCTCCATGTAGGTATTCCCTCCAAGGGAAATCGTCGATGTGACCGCTATCACAGGCCACGAGAAATCGAGCGGGAATTGCGGTTGCCTTTGTCAATCGCGGGCAATTCTTGTGTATGAAACAAGATCGCTCCGGCCGGTTTGAGTCATACCGAAAGCTATAAAGGCCTGAGCGAATGGGTGCCAACAGACGGCACTGAGTGCACACTAGCCATCGCGGGAACGCAGCGACCGGAACCCCGTCAACGGCAGCCGCTCGAAAGAATGGAGTCAGCGCGGTCTCATCTTGAAGGGGGGCTGCCTTGAGCTGCCTAACTTGTGAGCCTAATACGCTACGCACGACGCGCAACAACCTGTCTTCCCGGATTTCTTCCATGCGCGAAGCCGGCCAGTCGTCCAAACCCATCACCATCGCGGAAAACTGCGGAAGATCAACTGTCGACCCGATCCCGTAGGTATAAATGAGCTGCGTCGGTCGCACCGAGCCTACACTTTGACCGCTCATTCGGTTGTCTCCCCATCCATACCACTATCATCGAACGACAAGGGAGCCTCGGGTTCTACATCTCGCAAGGAGTTCAGCACGGTGAACTCGGTCCAAGATGAAGTACCCGGCATTCTCAAAAGACCGACGGTCACACCATCACGCCCGTCTTTGTACCCCAACCTTGCGCCTCCTCGCATGCGCAGAGCCCGGTCTCTCCAATCATCGATCCGTTGCTGGAGTGCCGACCGCACGAAATCTTGAAGCGTTGCGCCACCTGTTCCAGCTTCCGCAGCTCGAACAGGCAATTCAGTAAGAACGGCCTGCACCAACGCATTCGTGGGTTGCATCTGCTGAGCGCTAGTATTTGGGTTGTAGTCAAAAGCATCTTGCCGGATTGCACTAACGAGGACACCCGTCAGTGCTCGGTCCATTGCACCAACGGAATAGGGCGTGACGCTCAGTGCTTCCACCTGGCGGTAAAACGTCGCGTGATAGTGACAAAAGCTCTCGAAATGAGAAAGATCACGCGGTCTCGCCCAGTTTGACACTGTCATAACAATGCCTGGAGTCGCACGTCCAACACGACTTGTCGCTTGAATGTACTCCGAAGTTGACTTGGGTTGACCTGCTACGATCATCACGCCTAAGCGCCCCACGTCCACACCGACAGACAGCATGTTTGTCGCCAGCAAAACGTCGATTGGTGTCTTGGTTGGCTGTTGGCCTGGAGGCGGAAACTTGGTCTTCATACGCTCGAGAACTTCCGGAATCTCGACCGCGCTCTTGCGAGAAGTCAATTCCTCTACGGCTTGCGGAAGTCGCAAATTGCGTCTCTTCAAACCACGCGCGTCAACTTGGGTCAATCTTGATCGAACATCATCGTCGACCAGCCGACGCATACCACCCAATTCGCGCAAGGAACTGAAGTAGCCCACCGCCGTCATGAATGGGTCGGCTATCTCGCCGTACTTTTCGTAAAGAGTTTGGCCGGCTGCAAGGGTTGCAACGTAAACGCGAATGAGAGCAGCTTTCAGTCGACGTCCCGGAGCGCACACGCCAACGTACAAACGCCCAGGTGCCTGGTCACTGGCTGGCAGCTCCCGAGCGAAAAAGTTCGCACCAGCATCAAGTCCTGGCGGCGGAAACACTCTGACCTGCCGGTTGAACAAAGCTGAAACCTGTGCCTGTGCACGGCGGACTGTTGCTGTTGAGGCGATTACTTTGGGCCTTACATCGTGGCCCTCCACTTTCCAAGTCGCGAGTCGATCAATTGCTCCCTCGTATATCCCGACCAAGCTTCCCAAAGGTCCACTGATCAAATGCAGTTCGTCCTGAATGATTAGATCCGGCGGTCGAAGCAAGGCATGCGGTTGCGTCGCGATTGCAGGAAATCTCCCCGCGGCCTGATGGGAGTTTGTATCCTCAAGTTCGGGTGACCTGAAACCGTGGCGAGGACAATAACCATTCACCCGGCCAAATAAAGTCTGCACAGGTCCTTGCCATGCCATTTGTGCAAATTTATCAACGGTAGCGATCAACATCGAAGGGGGACGTCGATAAATCTCCTCATCTACTACCAGCAGCGGCAGGCCTTCGTCGGGGGCTTTGCGACGTGAGTATTCGCACTGGCCCAAAGAATCACCACAGTAGATGAGAGTCCTAGCTCGCCCTCCCGGATACTGCTCCACCGCTATATGTTGACCGGGGTCGATGGGAGTACCGCACCAAGGACAGTTGGGGAACTGGTGCGGTGTCCCTACGCCGAACACTGGCCGCTTTCCACTCCGCAGTGCTTCCACAACTTCTGCAGACTGGCTAGTCCGGTTGGGTGTCGTTTTTCGTCCAACCCAAAGTCCAAGACGGAATGGCGTATGTCCCCATCTTCCTTCATCTGAAAGTCGAATCTGCTCGCACGCGCACATAAGCGTCGCCGCGCGTTGGAACTGTTGTAACGTCAGTAGCCGCAGGGTGTACCGCATGAGCACCGCGACGCCATTTTCTCCATCTCGACCGCCAATGTCTTTTTGCAGCCTCCGAATTGCCATCGCATAGGCAGCAAGACCTAAATATGCTTCGGTCTTGCCTCCGCCAGTCGGAAACCAAAGCAAATCCGCACCCGCAAAGGGGCCAACTGCCCGATCAGGGTGATTCAAGCTGGTCAAGCCGGGCAGATTGATCAAAACGAATGCCAACTGAAAAGCACGCCAACTTCGATTCTTGGCAACATCCACTTCCGTTAGCTGACGTTTCGGATCACTCTTCTTCTCCTCCATCCACACCGAGCGAATTCGTTGTTGCCACATCGCTTGATTGGCAAAACGAAAAGCCTCCTTGGCATCAGCATTCTCATTAAGCAATGCAAGGCCATCTTCGAGTCGCTGCAGAACCTCTTGAGCACGCTCGATAACTTTGTCGGATGCGTCTTTGTATCCAAGGAGGTCTGATTCACTTCCACGCCGGCTCTCGAGTTCGGCAATCCAGACAGCGTATGCGCTGGGAAGGGGCCGGAGCATCGTTTCCAAATCCCCGGTAGGATCGGCCAATTCCTTCATGTCGGTAACTAAGCCCTGAAATTCGCGCTGCTCAACCATCCGTACGACTGCCCGCGGCATTGCGCTCGTTTTGATTACTGCCGCTTGATCCCATCGTCCTTCCTCAAGCTCCCATTCGACGCTGGTGCCATGACCTCGCGCGAATTCAACTTCGCGTCGATATAGCATCTCGTTCGTCCGATCCTCCAAACGTGAAAACTGATCCAATGTGGAAACGTGACCTTGGCTCGGGCGGCGCGCAAAACGGCCACGGACTTCGAGCTGCGCCTGAAACAGCCAATACATTTCACGCGGCCGGGCTTCTTCCTGCTCGTTCGATAAGAAAAGAGTGACGCTCCAGTGATCGTCACGGCGACGAATGCGCCCAATCACAACAACCTTCGGAATCTCCGAATCAGCAGACCACGGCACCAGGTTGCCTTCGACGAGGGCAATGGTGCGGCTACTGCCCCTTGAGTACCTCTTCCAGACAGTCTTACCTTCGGCATCTTGTTCACGTTGATACTGTCCCCAGCTTGCTTGGAGCTGAAACTCTTTCTCATCACTACTCAGGCAGAAACTGAAACCCATTGCCGATGGCACCACATTGCGCTTCGGCGCGGGCGTCGAGGGTTCAGCAGTGCCTTCTTCGGGGTTGTCTTCTGAGTCGTCGGCTAACTCATCCAAAGGCTCCTCTTCCGTCTCAGACAAATTCAGGGGAGCTAGCATGCCGAGCAAGTACCGGTTACGTACGCTCTGCTCGGTGATGATCTCCTGTTCACCGGCTGCCGGTCCTAACAGGTCGCGGCGGATTAGATCTTCAAATTCTTGACGCAGAGAGGCTAGTGAGACGGGTTGGACGGATGGCGCGGACATAGTAGCTGCTTAGAATAGCTCAGGATGGGCTGTGACGCGCTTCGCTTTTTTACGCTTTGGACGGGACTCCTCGACGGGAGCCTGCTCTTGGGCGTAGCGCTCATGATTCAGACCCAGCAAACGATCGAGGACTTCCCGGCGCGCCGCCGCTGATATTGTGAAGCGAATTCCTTGCTTCGTTTCGTGGAAGCTGTGTCCCAGGTCAACATCAGTCCAACCGTACGCCGCGGCAACTCCATAATCCATTTCGCTCTGCAACGTACGCAAATTGACAATCCCGGCATCGCAGTTGGCAGGATTATGGAAGGCGTTGTAGAAATCGGTAAACCCCACTGCTCGGTCCAGCATTTCTGCCGCGCGTAACTCATGAAATTGTTCCCCAATTCGATCGAGCGGCGACGCATCTACGGGAAACGGGAAAGTTTCGAAAGTATCAGTGATTATGTAACGAACTCGCGTGGTCAGAGTTGAAGAGTACTGAAGAATCCAGCTGTAGTGCAGGCCCGATTGGATGACTGCAAACGTGCTCCAGCGATCATCAGTAAATACGATTAATGTTTTCGAAAAAATCTGCCCGTTCTCCACGAAGATCGGAGATACTGCCTCACTTGTTTCACCTATCACCAGAACACGTTCGTAAGCCTCGATAGCTCGATACAAGTCAGGTGTCGATCTACGAAACTGCCACCAGGAGCCACGTCGCTTCTCACGTGTGTGGGTGTCAACGTACCGAAAGCAGTCAGAATACAACTTTGCTTTTTCCAAAGGCCAATTGGAGAAGTAAATCGACCAGCGTTGTGTCCGTTGTCGAGCGTTCGCAACGAGATCTTCATACCCGAGGAAAGGACGCACTACTGCCTCCGCTTTTCGATCCATAGCAATAAATCCTCGGGCCTGCACCTCGGTTAGGATGAATGCCTCCATTCCACCGACTTCGCTCCCCTTTATGCACTTTCCTTGATTCGCGACCAATTGAAACGGCTTATATCGCGCCGACGTCTGCGGTGTCAGCATAGGAGTAATGCTATCGACGGATGTTTCGTCCAGAAATGTGCAGCCCCTCCAACTTCCTTTTGTCGCCCACACTGCGGCGTAATAGACGGATGCTTCCCCAGGCCAGAGGCGACTGGAAACAGCGCGATAAATAGGAAAGCTATTCGCCAACTGATCGAGACCCACCTGACGCGTATCCCCTTGACAAATGCTGTTTGTCGACAAAAGCCCCAACGATCCGCACTTCTTGAGCAGACTTGCCGCACGCAAAAAGAAATACGCCACGTAGTCTGCACTACCGCGTTTGCCAGAGGCGATGTACCCGATTAAGTAATCGCGATACGGTCCGCCGAGCGCCGCTGTGATGCGTTGTCCCCCGATGAACGGCGGATTACCCACCAATGCGTCAAAACCGCCTTGGTTAACGAAAACTTCAGGAAACTCGAGCGGCCAATGAAAAGGCCGCCGCGACACAGAAACCACGGGCAATCCTACATCGAGCAGTTCTCGTGCAACCGGCTGCATCGCTTCGAGTGCAACGCGCCAAGAGTCGACATCTTCATCGTAGGCGTACTTCTTCATCAGCTCTCGCCATAGGTCTGCTCGCTTCTTCGCGAAGCTCTCATCCTCTTGCGGGCGCTTTCCTGTGGCTGTCGCCAATGCCGCTCCGACAAGCAAGTCGCACATGATTCTTGTCAGGAATGCCGAATCCTCCGCCTGCCGGAGTAGCGCTTCTTTCTTCTGTACATCGGCCGGGGCGACGACAGCAAAGGATTCGAGTTTGAGGCGGTACTCCAGCGTGCGCTGGAAGAGAACCTTCGAGGCCTCTCTCCAGAATGTGATCTGTCTTTCTTCGTGCTCCTGGGCCGAGAAGTCGAAGCTCTCGATCTGCTCGGGACGTGTAACGCCGAGAAGCGAATCCCCACAGCGAATTGCGTGATTGAGAAATGTGAATGGCCGATTGCGCTGGAGAGTCAACAGCCACAATGAAAGCTTGGCCATTTCGACTGCCAGCATGTTTCGATCAACCCCATAAATGCAGCGCTCTACCACAATCCGGAGCGCGTACAAATAACGCTCGTCGGGATTTGTCGGGATCAGTTCCTCTTCAGGTGAACCTTTGGACGGATGACCGTAAGGAGTAATTCGAATATGTTCACCGAGTTCGCGTTGCGTAGCTGTCCATGCTTCCACGAGCCGCGCAGCAAGATATCTTGTACCTGCGACCAGGAATGCCCCTGATCCACATGCAAAATCGCAGATCTTGAGCTCAAGGAGCTGTTGAGCAGATTTCAATTGCCATGCTTCTGGCGGATTTCCCTCTGCGGGTCCGGTATACGCGACGGGTTCCAAGGCGTGCTCCACCACGGATTCAGTAAGAGAACGCGGTGTGTATTGCGTCCCGGTCTGACGACGAGCGGCACCGGCCGCGACGTAAATGCTCCCGGCCGGGATTACACAGGGATCGCCATTGTCGTCGCGGCGAACCAGACCTGAGAAAAGCGCTACCCGCTCCCATTCTGGCCAACGTAGCGGGTCGTCAACTGTCGTCTCCTTTAGTGCACTTTCGATCGCCTTGCGAGTGCGCCCAGTCTCATCGGCTAGCCAATCGGCAAAGTCCGGCGTCTGAGATCGGGTTATGAGCTCCGAAAGAGGAATTTCAGGTTCTTCTTTACCTTCCAGTCCTAAAACGATGTCAGTGGCTCGCCGGACCGTGTGATCGAGCAGACCTTCATAAACGTGCCCGATCTGTTCGATGTCCAGTGCCCGAAAACTAACGCGTCGCCTCTCACGACCACCGCCCGGAACTTTCATTTCGAGGAACTGAAGCGCTTCGAGCAGGTGAAGAATGGTCCGATTGTGGATCGGGAATGGCTGAGAAGACGTCACCTTCCAGGACGAGCCCGTCGCACGGCCTTCCAGAAACGCAAATCGATCGGGGTCAAACAGATCGCCCCCGTACGCTGGAAGGGCGAGCATGTCGTGCGCGATACCCCCGTGAACGGCTCTGAACGTCGCAAGAAGACGCGGAAATGCATCGTAACGTCGCTCAAGTACTTCCTCGCCGAGACGGTCTGCGGCTTCCCGTAGTTGGTAATGGAGCGTCGTAACCGCGTAGTTCTCCCGATAGACGGGGTTCGTAGTAGGCAGGAGATCACGTTCCTCAGCGAAGAAGAGGAACACCAACCTCATCATCAAAGACAGTGACGCTTCATAAATGTGTTCCTCAGAAACACTGGCGAGGAGCGCCCGGCTACTTTCGCGATCAGCACGATCCAGCGCAGCTACAAACATCTCAACAGCACGACGTACCTGCCGGCCGAGCGTAGTCGAGACTTCTTGCTGGTTTTCCAGGCTGAGCCTGTACAGCGCGTCTAGGGTCTGTTCTGCGGACCGGTTGAAGAGTGCGTCCGCAGACAAGAAATCCCGGAATGCGCGCAACGTAAGGCGCTCATCGAACCAGAGCTCCGCCCGGAAATCAGCGAAGCCAGTTGGCTGCCCCAGTTCTGCATAGACAACTGTGAAGCGCTCGCCATTCGTGACTAAGCCGAGGGGAACACGTGTCGCGTGCAGAAGTTCGGCCATGCGGGCCGCGTGAGAGGCGTTCCATGTTGTGCCCGGAGGACGCTTATCAGGTTGTTGAGCAGGTGGCAGGATGGTGATCAGCAGACGCGGTTTGCCATCCTCGATTAGAACAGCGTCCGGTCGGAGCGTCTCGTGGTGCAGCGCAACAAAATATGAAAGATTCTGAGGAATAGCGTTGTCTTCGGCGAACCATTCAGCAGGCCAACCGAGCAATGTTTTGAAAACCGCCGATAACCACTCGCGTTCCGCGGGGCTGACACTCGAGTGCGCTTGCAGACGAGCAACGCTCCATTCGGAGTAAAGCTCCTTGATTTCACGTGTAAGGTCTGAAGAATCCTTCGCAAAACCCTGAGGAAATGTCTCTTTGAAAACGGGAAGGCTGAGGAAGGGGCCGGAGACTTCGATGAGTTTTAAGAGTTCAGCAAATTCACTAGCAGCGGACATTACGCTAGTCCCTCCGGGACGAGGAACGTAACGGCTACTGGAAAAAGCCGTGGCTGCGGGTTTGCATATCTTTGCTGAATAGCTTCCGTCTCGCGTGCCAACTCCGCAGGAATCTCCTTAAGTCGACTGACAAGGAAATCGTGATTACGTTCAGCCTGGTCCTTTTCTGCGTCGGTGAAAAGGGCTAGCTGCGCGTCCGGAGCACGATTAACTTCCGCTTTGATACCAGCTTCCAACTCCCCTAAAACTGCCGCAAGTTTTGCTTTCTCGTCTTCCGCCCGATCCGCAAGCTGCTTTCGAATGGAGTCGTTCCGATCACGCGCTCGCGCCTCTAGCGCACCGACCACCGAGCCCTTCAGCTGTGGCCAGAGCGCAGCCAATCGATTCCGAGCCGATTCTGATACTTGGCTATTGCCCGCGCGCGCCAAAAAGTCTGTAACCTGACCAACGTTCCAACGCTCAAGTCGGCCTTCGCGAATTATCCCACCAGCGGTAATCAACTCCTCATGCAGCCGATGGCTATCACTGGAAACAATCGTGAGACGGGCATGCGCTAATACCGACGGGGCGCGCAACTCTCCATGCGGAACTGTTCGGGCGGTTACCCGATGAATCTTTTGTCGGTCTAAAGGAGCCCACACTTCCGCGCGCAACAATCGGAGACAACGCTGTACCAGTCGATGATTGAGATGTGCAAGCACAACATCGTCTCGCCCAGCAGCAGCATCTGGATCGAATGTAATCGGCCGCTGTTTTCCTGTGTGCGGGTGTACTAACCCAACAAGGCAAGGGTGCCATGAGGGATCTGTGAACCTCGGAACGTCAAATGCACGGGGAACTCCATCGAGAGCGACGGGAACGAGAGCCGGTTGACGAGCGATTGTGAGCGCAATCTGTACAACTCCCTCTATGTTGCCTGGGGTGAGGTGAAGATCGCGGCGCGCTTCCGCAAGCTGTTCCGCGTGACGACGCGACAGCTCCCGCACATTCTGCTCAAATCGCAGTAATCGCTTTACGGGTTCGTTCTCACGCTCTGCTCGCGACGTGTCCAATCGTCGGCGCTTACCAAGCATGGCCTCTTCCACCTGCTCGGCGATTACCGGCCCAACCTTGCCCAAGTCTTCGCGAATCTGCTGAACCTTTCGAGCCGCGCGATACAGAAATTCAAGGTCTGCAGCCAGGGACACTCCCGACCCCTCTACAAATTCGGTCTCCTCTTGAAAAGTGGCAGCGACAAAATGAAAAACATTCACTTCCCGTGCGTGCTGTCCGTGCCGGTCAATCCGACCATTACGTTGCTCCATTCGATTCGGGTTCCATGGAATCTCGTAATGAATAAGCCGATGGCAGTGCCGCTGGAGATCAATACCTTCGCTCGCGGCGTCAGTCGCCAGCAGAATGCGAACAGGAGACTCTTTAGGATCGAACTGGAATGCGGCTTTTACAGCCTCCCGCTCCTTGGGATCCTGAGCGCCGTAGAGAAGCTCTAAACGTCCTTGCTCTTTGAAGCCACGTGAAGCTAGATGATCATGTAGCCATTTCTGCGTGTCTCGATACTCTGTGAAAATGATGACACGCTCGTCGTTCCAATGCCCTCCGGGACGGACAATCGAATCCAGCCACCTGATGAGCTCCGCCGCTTTGCTATCCAGTTGTGCAGATGCCAGCTCTGCCCATGCGGCAAGTTCATTCAGTAACTGAGCTTCGTTTGTTGACGGCGGGCGGAATGCTCGCGCTGCGGCTTCAAGTGCTTCACTTTCGGCCTCGTGCTGCTCCGTTTCGTCCGAGAATTCTTCTTCCGCTCGATCAAAAATACGGGCCAGTGCCGCAGTAGAGCGGGCGAGTGCCTCAAAGCCACCCGACTTCCGTAAGGACGCGCGGTGCTTGTTCAGCGTATTTAAGAACGCCTGTGGGGACGAGAACAATCTCTTTTTAAGAAGTTTGAGAACGAATTCTGTGGCGAAACGTTCGGCATTGTCACGGTACCCTTCAGTACGAAGCTCCCCATATTCAGCAAGTAGCCCATGAATGCGCTGCTCTTCCGCAGTGTATTGAACCGGAATGTGTTCCAAAATGCGGCGTGGAAATTTATCAGAGCCATCCCAGTTCTTGATCTCACTCTTGAGCCTCCGTACCATCACAGCCCGCAGCTGAACTGGATCTGGATTCACTGATCGGGCAAAGCGCTGATCATCGAGCAGCTCCAAGAGGGCCGAAAAGCTTTCTGTATACCCGTTGTGGGGAGTAGCCGTGAGAAACAGCTTGTGCTCGAAGTGTTTCCCGACCTCACGCACCGCCTGCGTGCGCTGGGAGTCGAGGGCAAAATTACCAGTACCGCTCGGTGCCACATTGTGAGCTTCATCAACGATTAGAACATCAAAATCCCGCAATCCCGCTTTGCCAGCCGAATGAGCTACCGCTTCGCGAAACACGCGCAGGGGATACTCTCGTTTGAGATAGTCCATCGACGTGACAAGGCGGGGGAAGTGAGTCCATGGATTGGCGTACAAGCCCCGCTCCCGACGGAGACGTTTGACGAGCGCACTGTCAACGATCACGAACTCCAGGCCGAATTTTTCTAGCATTTCGTCACGCCACTTGATTTGGAGCGGTGACGGGCAAACAACCACTATGCGGTTCGCGCGATGCCGGAATATCAGTTCAGAAATCACCAATCCCGACTCGATTGTCTTGCCTAGACCGACGTCATCAGCAATGAGAAGGTTGACACGTGGCATCTGTACGGCCCGAACCACTGGATCGAGCTGATAAGTTTCGATTTCTATTCCGCTGCGAAACGGTGACTGAAGCTGCCGCGTATCAGCGATCGAAGCTGCCCCCCAGCGTACGGCGTCGAGAAAGGCCTCCAGTTTTGCCGGTTCATCAAAACCCTTGGGTTCAGGAAGCTCTACCTTCTCGAATGCAGCTGCCCCAGCTTCGATCTCCCAAACGACCTGCAACTCCTCCCCTAAAGCATCATCCTCGATTGAGGACAACTTAACCAAATGCTGTTGCTTGGCATCGGTCAACTGGGAAGGAATGGCACCCTGCCTGATATCCGTAACGACATAGCGCCGTTGACGGACCAAGGCAAGTTGCCCTTGTTCAGGAACAGATCGTGACTGTGGCACTTGCGTATGTTAATTCGATCAGCTATGAAAGGGTACTCTCTTCTATTCTGAAAAGGAGAGGGCTCAAGAAAGCTGCTATCGTGGAACCGCTATTCCAGCATGGGGATATAGTCGTCCGGCGAAACCGTCGCGATGAGCGGGGCGTCGTTCAAGGCTCTGCATTGAAGCTTGCTGGGCGTTACTTCTACCGAGTTTTGTTTCCTAGCAGTTCAGTCCCAGTTCAAGTCCCCGAGGGTGATTTAGAAAAAGTCACCTTCGACATGTCCATTGAAGAGAGACTCCTGAACGGTGAATTTGGAGACCATGCCACTTTCTCGCGCCTCCTGACTTACGAACGCCTCCGCCGCCCACTTCAGGACACCATATATTCTCTACGGGCAAGCCGCACCGAATTTCAGCCGTACCAATTCAAGCCGTTGCTAAAGTTCTTGCGTTCGGCCAAACAAAGGCTCCTCCTTGCCGATGAAGTTGGCCTTGGCAAGACGATTGAGGCCGGCTTCATCCTCTGCGAGATGCTAGCTAGGTATCCTCACACCTTCCGGCGAGCATTAGTCGTGTGCAAAGCATCGCTCTGCATTAAGTGGCAGACGGAGCTGTGGAAGCGTTTCGATCTCCGCTTCGAGATTTGGAAAGCACCGCAGCTTCGGGAATTCCTGAATCGGTATCGCGAAGATCAAGATCTGGAGCTTCACGCAATCTGCAGTTTGGAGTCCTACCGAAACCCTGGTGTGATGGAACAGTGGGAGGCGATGCCACCTTCCCTCGATGTACTGATCATCGACGAAGCGCACCATTTGAGAAACACGGAAACAAAAGCTCACAAAGCATGCAGGGAGGCCGCCGCATCTGCCGACGCTGTTCTTGCGCTTACCGCAACGCCGATGCAAATGGGTTCCCGCGACCTTTTCAACTTGCTTTCACTTTTGGATGAAGAAGAATTCGGGTCGTTCCCCTATTTCGAGGCCTGCATGCTTTTTAATCGTCACATCGTGGCGGCAGAACAGAAGATAGCTCAGACGGCTCAAGATCGCTTCAGGGTGGTACATGGAATATTAAACGCACTCGGTGATGATCGTGGTTATCTGCAACGGCAGGCATTACAAGAGGCAAATATCCAATCCTCCACTGCAGAACTGGCTTTGGCCTGGTCGGCTCTGAGCAAGTCTTTCCAGCGGCATCCCCTATATGCGGAAACCCTCCGATTACTCTCAGAATCCGACCCTACCAGCCGCAGGGCAACCGTTGAAATCCAACGTAACCTTGCTGAAATGAACCTGCTTTCGCGGATTTTTAGCAGAACTCGGCGTCGTGACGTCCATGTCGGAACGGAACGCGTTGCCGTAGTGAAACGAATAGAAATGACTACTGCCGAACGAGGGTTCTACGAAGCAGTCCTCGAATTCGTTCGCTCGAGCTACCTGAAAGAAGGAAAGGATTGGGCGCTGTTATTCGGTCTCATGATGCCACAACGCCAGCTAGCCAGTTGCATTCCTGCTATGGTCGAGTATTACGAACAGGAAGTGGGTTTCCAAGGCGGTCTGGATGCTGAGGAATCTGATGCTGATCCGGAAGACTGGAGCAGCGCGTCCTCCTCAGACCCTGAGAGCAGGAGACATGACCTGCGCAAAATCATCGCTGCTTGGTATCGAAACGGACAGCCAGATAGCAAGTTCGAAGTATTGCGCGACTGTTTACAAGAGCTACAGCAGTCCCAGCCTGGGGAACCCATCGTCGTCTTCAGCTATTTCAAGAAAACTCTAGAGTATCTCGCGCGGAAGTTAGGGGCGCTTGGCTATTCGAATACGGTAATCAGCGGCGCATTTCCACCGGCTGAGAGAGAAAAACGGATAGCGCAATTCCGAAAGGGACAGTTTCAGATTCTACTATCATCAGAGGTAGGCAGCGAAGGCTTGGATTTTCAGTTCTGTCACATACTTTTCAACTACGATCTGCCCTGGAATCCGATGGTTGTTGAGCAACGTATTGGCAGACTCGACCGATTCGGTCAGACGGCGGAACGAATTTTAATCTTCAATCTCTCGGCGCCAGGAACCATAGAGGACGAGATCCTGAATAGGCTGTACACCCGAATTAACCTGTTCCAATCATACATAGGCGACTTGGAAGCAATATTGGGAAATGAGATCACAAACCTCACCAAAGACCTATTCGATCCGGAGCTCTCAGACAAACAGAGGAAAGCTCGCATTGACCAAGCCGGTCTCCTACTAGAGAAAAGGAAGCAGCAATTCGAGGAATGGGAAAAATCAAGTCCTCAGTTCATCGGACACGACGAATACTACAGACAAGAAGTAGATCGCTCGCAGACGCTCGGACGATTTATTAGTGCCGAGGATCTCGCGAGGTTTGTTGCCGATTTTTTGATCCACTTCGATCGACGCTTGGAACTAGCTAGAGAAGGAGGTGCCGTCTACCGACTTGAATCGAGCGACAAACTTTTAGACTTCGTGATTAGCCAACCGGAGGACAACCAAAAGGCTGATTTTTGTCGACACCTTCATCAAAACTCGTTGCGGATAACATTTGATTCAGACGTCGCTGAAAAGGACAAAGCGATCACTTTTCTTCACGTGAGGCATTTTTTCATCCGGGCGATTGTTGAAGAATATCGGCACCATGGGGAAGGCGGTCTACACCCCGTAACTAAGGTAGGGCTCAAACAATGGGATGGACCACCAACGGGCCATTACCTTTACATATTGGCAAGGGCTACCATTAGAGCCGCACGGGAGCAAGACGCACTATTGCCCGTCATTGTGAATCTCCAGACACTGGAAATCCTGGACGAGGACGGCAGTGAGCTCTGCTTAGCTCGCATGGTCCACGAGGGACAAGACTCTGCCTGGCCATCGATAGGTACGGACGCAATCCGTTCTGGCTACGCCGCTGCCGAAACGGCCCTGGCAGAACGCTTTGAGACTCGGCGAGCTAGTGTGGAACGAATAAATAATGCGTTCGTGGAGTCACGGTTAGCAAGCGTACGAGAATCTTATCGGCTGAAGATCTCACGCAAACAAGTGCTGCTCGATAACGCACGAGTCCGAAATCAGCCTGTCTCCTATATTCGAATGCTCGACGGAACAATACGGAATCTCGCAGCTGAACAGCGCACACGGGAAGCCGAAATCGAACAACTGCGTTCCGTAACAGCAGAGCATGTCTTGATTGCAGCGGGAATTCTCACAATCTCTTGATCTTATGAAGCGCTTCTTACGGCGTCTCTGGCACTGGGTTCTGTCCCGCGAGACAGCCGCACCGCCGCCAGCTCACGACTCTCCCAGCTCTCCATTACCCACGAAAACTCAGATTCAGCCTCCTCCACTCGTCCGCGGCGAGCGGACGTTGATAGTTGGCGTTGATTTTGGTACTAGCTCAACAAAGGTTATCTGGCAGGACCTTTCAGACAACAAATTCGAGACTTTTGCTTGGCGTCCAGACAAAACGGGTCTGCGGGCATTTTTGCTACCGTCCACGATCGACATCAGCAAATCGAAGATCGATTACGGCCGCTCTTATGAAGAGCAGACTAATGGCGTTCGGTTATCGTCGATTAAGTTGTGCGTATTGTGTCGAAGTAATCCCAAAATTTGTTCATGCGGAAATTCGTTTGTGCAAAAGGGCATGGTTCATCTTCCCAACTCCGCCGAGACTTATCCCGCCAACCTGCTCGCCTGCATGTTCCTAGCCCACGTGTTTCGCACTGTCGAAAACACTTTGCAGACTCGGTTTCCAAATGATGACCTCGTCATTCTCTGGAATGTCGGATGCCCAATGGACCACTTGGATGTGTCGAAGCGTAAGAATGAATGGGAAAAGATGACAGGTCTCGCGTTGCACATTAACAAAGAAGGGATCGATCTATCTAGCACGGAGACGCTAAGCCATATCGCAGGCAGACTTGATGCGTTCATAGTACCGATCCAAAGCGAGCGGAATTTTCTGGTACTGCCGGAGGGCCTTGCTGCCGTCAAGGCCTTCCTCGAATCGGCTTATGCTGAAACCAAAACGTATGCCATCGTGGATGTGGGGGCGGGAACTACAGAGGTGTCATTTCTCTTCAACGGCCGCGACATGAAGGACCGAGGCCACCCTTTGCGTCCTTGCTATCTCGCGGATTCGACTCACCCTGCAGGAGGGCTCCAAATTGATGCGGAGCTGGCCAAAGTGTGGAACTGTAGCATGGAGGAGGCGCGATCCCTGAAGCATCAGGGCCAGTCCAACTTGCCACCTTTGACAACCGTACAGAAGATCTGCTCGCAATATGTCCGAACATGCTGGGACATTGTCAAAGGCCGGAAGCTCACCGCAGCGAGCGATAAGAAATTCGATCTGTTCGTTATCGGCGGAGGGGGTCGCTTGCGACCCTTGCATAAAGCCCTTAGCTCGCAGCACATGCCTGGTACCTTCGTGCTTGAGAATGCGCGTCAGCTCCAGGCTCCAAAAAGCCTTCGGAACCGACCTTCAGTTCAGAACGATTACGATTTCCTAGTAAATGCATGCGGGCTAGCCAGCTCGCTTCAATGGGAATACTATCCTCCCCACGAAGTTCCGCCTATGGCGGCACCGAAGCAAAAGGCGAAGATCGATCCCGACGAATACTATCCTAAGTAGTGGGGCTTGAGCTTAAGGTTGGAGGCGCAGTGGAATTGGGAAGCTTTGTTTGGCTGCCATCTTGGTGCCATATCCGGAAAGCCCACCATCCCATGAGCGACTGACATTCCATCAGTCGCACCATGAAAAACGACGGCCATAGTGCTGGCGTGTTGGCGTTCACCGGCTGTTGTGGGCTGAATGTGTGTCACCCTCTGCCGTCTTTGCCATGGGGCGTAGGAATGAAAATTCTCACCTGCAATTTGGGTAGCCAAGATCTCGCACATCATTCATTCTTCGTGCGTCCACGTCAGAGCTTTGGGAGGGTTCTGGGGGAGGAAGCGTTACCCCTCTCGCGGCGCTCCCTCGATTCGTTAGCGTTACAGAAATTTCCACATCATCAAACGGCCATGACGGAGAGGTCCGCCAGCTAGCTCACTCTAGCACCCGGCCTGTGGTTGTCCCCATGGTCTGGGGTTTTGGGGCGATTTCAAAAGTGTTTTCAACAGCATCACCTCCTCAACCGCAGTTTCATTATAGTCAAGCGGGGACCTTCGCGCGCCCACGGTTTAACGTGCTAGCATCATCCCGCGTTCGGGCGCGAACTATGCGCCCGATACATTACGCTGCTGGCGAAACCACTTCTTCCTCGTTGTTGATCGAATATCCTGGATATTTCGACAACACAGACTGCCAAACACTTTCCAACGTGCTGGGCGGCGTGTTGCCCGTCATTAATTGCTGCGGAGTATACTTCGGCCAACTCACGCCGCTCCTTCCATCGATGACCACTTCAAAACCGCCATTCTCATGCTGGAGAACTGCAACGGAAGCATCGGGGGAGCCCTCCTGCTTCAGAACTGCTCTGCGACCGCTGATGATTCTTGGTGCCATACGTTCCATTAACTCCTTTTCTCTAAAAGCAAATGCCGTTCAGAGCAATCCGCCTGCGATTTTGAAAATGGTTCCACATTGTGGACAGCGCCTGACGGCACTATCAATGAACTGGTGTCCCAGCCATGCGCCAGCGAGTCCAGCCACCAATGCAACTACTGGATTGACCTTCTTTCCAAAGTAGAAAGCCGTTAGCCCCATCGCCAGTTTCCCGCCGACTTGCTCGCCGACGGTGACACCACAACTCGGACAAATTACGCTCATACTCTCTTCCCTCCGTTTTTCTCACCAACACTCGTGCATACCAAAAAGTCCGCTGGACACTTCGCCTATAGCGCCGCAGGGTCGACGCGTATGAAGTCTCGTTCGGCAGGAATCGGTTCTGGATTGGCTGCTGGTTCACCTTGACTCATGTTGAGGAACGCCATCCAAGCGGATTCCGCGTAGGCTTCGGCTACTTTTTTGATAGCAATCGGTAACATGAACCAACCGACGTAGACGGCGCACACCAGAGAAATGCACCCCACAATCGACCCGGCGTTAACAAGGTTTTGACCGCCTCGGATCGCGTTCCCCAACGCGAAGACGAGAGCAATCAGCGACAGAACAACCCATGAGGTTCGACAACCGAGCAGGTTCCGGCAGAACCCGTATTCGATGTTCTGCTTTTGCCAAAGACCGTCGGGGTCTTTCTGGCGAAGATATGAGCGGACTCGTCTGAAAGAATCGACTATCTCTCGGTCTGCATTTTCCGCGTTTCTCGCCTCCTCGTCAGGCGATAGCAACCGCGTCCCGAATCTTCTCGTAATCTCATTCCGAATCGACGCTTTCAGGCCGTCACCAAAATGAGGGTCGCGTAAACGGAGAAAACGGGTTGAAGGCTCTCCGCCCCAAGCTGCCCACAGCTTCGGTTGGATTCCTGCACCGCGCGCCCGCGCGAAATTTCCTAACCCGTAGATCAACGCGAGGCTGAAGATTCCCGTGGCGGCAAAGATCGGCAGATTGCTCAATACCGGAGCCGTGATAACCACGTCGACCAGCACCGCAACGGATAGGATCAGCCCCGGCGCGATTCGTGCTTTTATTTCGTAGGGATCTAGAAACTTTTCGATCATGATTGCTTACCCAAGAGCACTTCCGCCCAATTAATCGGGTTCTGGTCGCCAGTCGGCTTCAGCCTAACCGCTGGTCCGTAGTCC
>Ga0335073_10002599_pt1 | contig 24784 bp, 23 predicted proteins | sample Lox_Sample_22_FD_207093 | JGI IMG/M metagenome (GOLD analysis project Ga0335073, IMG submission 207093) | Soil microbial communities from Loxahatchee National Wildlife Refuge, Florida, United States - Lox_Sample_2.2 | ecosystem: Environmental > Terrestrial > Soil > Wetlands | place: USA... | reverse complement strand
CCTCGGTGAGACCGAACGCGCCGGGCAGGTACTGGCCCGACCCGGCGACCAGGACCGAGACCTCGGACAGGTGCGCATCGGCCTGGCAGCGCTGCGGCTCGCGCAAGACAACCCGCAAGGAGCGATCGCCGTGCTCGCGCCGGTTCTCGACGGCTCCGTTCCGGTACCCTGGCCGGCCTGGCTGGTTCAGCCGTTCTTGCTGGAGGCGATCGCCCGCGACGCGCTCGGCGACCCCCGGGCCGCCGACCAGGCCGTGGAGCGCGCTCTCGACCTGGCCGAACCAGACGGCGTGCTGACAATGTTCTTGCTGCACCCGGTGCCGGGCCTGCTCCAGCGCCAGGCCCGGCAGCGCACCGCCCACCCCGCCCTGATCGCCGACATCCTCAGCCTGCTCGCCGGAAACAGGTCCGCGACGCCGCCCGCCGGGCCGCAGCCGCCGCTGGAGCCGCTGAGCGAAAGCGAGCTTCGGGTGCTGCGCTACCTGCCGACCAACCTGTCGGGGCCGGAGATCGCCGGCGAGCTGTACGTCTCGCACAACACCGTCCGGACCCATCTGCGCCACCTGTACGTCAAGCTCGGAACGCATACCCGGGCCGAGGCCGTCGCCCGCGCCCGTGCCCTCGGCCTGCTGGCACCCTCCCCGCACCGGGGCCAAGGCGCGCGTGCCGGCTGAGGGCCGGGCGGGCAGGTTCCGGGCGGCGGATTCCCGGGCCTAACGCCGGGCACGGCGAGCTGGCGTCACCGGCCGGCGCCGGGTGCCGGGAGGCGGGAGTGCGGTGCGGGAATCCGCGGCTGGCATCTGGACCTGCGGCGATGGCTGAGGACGGACGTCCGGCCGCCGGCCGGGGGGCGGGCCTCACGCCGGCGGCAGGCGGCGGACTTCTAGCAGCTCGAGGCCGAGCGCCTCGATCTCGGCGAGCACGCCGTGCAGCGCCGCGCGGTCGCGCAGCGGCCCGGTCAGCACGGTGTCGTCGCCGCTCGCCCGGGCGTGCAGGGCGGGGAATGCGGAGCGTAGCGTCTGGCCCAGGCGGCCGCGGACCCGGATCCGGTACCGATGCGGCGGCGGGTCGTTGGGTGCGCCGGTCATGTGCTCACCACCACATCGGCTGGCGGCTGCACCGTTGTCGGGACCTGCATGGGAACCCTTCCTGATGTGACGGATCGTCACCGTCAGCCTCGGCGCCGGCCGGGTGAGCGGTCACCGCATGATCGGGGTGATTCCCGGCAGTGGTCAGCGCCCGGGCCAGCAGGAGTTGAGCGTGCCCGGGGCGCGGTGCGGGGCGCGGCTGCCGGGGCCGGCGGCAGGCTCCACGGTCCGTCCGGACTGTCAAAGAGCCCCGGTTGTCCCGGACGGGCAGTGGCGGGCCGTGCCGGCACTGGTGACCGCCCCGGCCGGCGGCGCGGCGCGGCAGCAGTCCTCCGCTGGCAGTGCCGGGGTCCTGCCGGGCCGGTTCCTCAGGTCCTGCCGAGCCCGGCACGGGTTCGTGTCCCGGTCAGCCAGCGCGGCTACCGCGTCACCATCCGCCGCGTAGGCGGGCAATCGCATCGTTGATGTGACGCCCGCTCACCCCGCCAGAAGGCAGCCTGGCCATGGCGACCACGACCTGCCAACCAGCCGGACCGCACTGCCAGGGAGATCACCACGGACCTCGTCTCGATCCGCATCACCACCGGCGATGTCGCGCGCCTGGCCGGCCGCTGCGCCAAAGCTACCGGAGCGCAGGAAGGAATAAGGAAGGAAGCAATGAATATCACGGACACCATGGCCGACCGCGACCTGCAAGCCCTGCGGGCGGCTATCGCGGGCCAGGTTTTCGTCCTGGCCGAGGCCGGCTATGACCAGGCCCGCCAGGGGCGGGACCTGGCCACGGACACACGGCCTGCCCTCGTCGTGGCCGCCGAGTCGGCCGCCGACGTGGCCCAGGCGGTCCGGTACGCCCGCGCCCGCGGCATGCGGATCGCCCCGCAAGGCACCGGCCACGGCGCCGACCCGGCGGTAACGGGCCGCTCATCCTGAACGACGCGGTGCGGCGTGGCTACGGGGTGGCCGGGTTCGCCCGCCAGGCCGACGCCCTGGCCGGAGCGGGGGCACGCCCGGTGCTGCCTGGTGTCAGCCCAGTCGCTCAGCACGTAGTGCCCGCGCTCGCTCGGCGACGTGGGCGAGAACCGGAGGTATCCAATGGCTAGATCTCAGGGAGAAGAGTCATGAAGACGATGAGCGAAAACGAGAAGACAACCGTCCAGGCCGCGTCGGCCAGCCGGATGAATATGCGCCGCGAGGCCCGGTTCCAGCTCGTGGGCCTGTCGGCACAGTTCCTGCTCGGGATGGCGGTCAACCTGATCGGGCAGCCCTCGCAGACCACCGGGGCTGCTCACGCCGTCAGCACCGTGCTGCTCGGGCTGCACGTCGTAGTTGCGATCGGCCTGGCCTTTGGGGCCGTCATGGTCATCCGGGCCGCCCGCGGCGGCGGGGACCGGCCGCGTCAGCTCGCACGCTCGGGCGCCGTCCTGATCGCCCTCACTGTCATCGCCGGGGTGATGACAGTGAGCACCAAGAACAACTGGTGGTCCTACACCATGGCAGCCGGCTTCATCGCCTCCATGCTGCTATACGTGAGCCTGCTGGTGTGGGCGCAGAGCCTGGCGCCGCCGCCAGAGCAATCGAGCTGATCCACGTCCGCTCCCCGCGGTGGGCATCGCGCACCTGCCCGGCCTCGCCCATACCGGGCTGACAGAGCTGACCGCTAGGCGCGATCTATCAAAGCTGGCTGCCAGGGCCGTCCGGCCCGGGTGCGGGGCCGGGAAGGCGACGACCTGGCCGCTGGGCGGCGCGGGCTAGGATTCGCCGTAGTGCTCGCCGACGACGAACAGGCGCGGGTCGTCCCCGGCTGAGCGCCCAGGCGAAGGCGCCCCAGTCCAGGCTCACGATGTCCAGGACCTCGCCGCCTTCACGCACCCGGACGCAGCGCCGGCTGCCGACGTCGGCGTACCAGACGGCGCCCTCGGAGTCCGCGCAGATCCCGTCCGGGTGGCCGCCGGAAGTGTCCGCCCACGTGCGACGGCCGCCGAGGGCGCCGCCGCGTCCGATGTCGCAGGCGGTGAGCCGGCTACCGCAGGACTCGGCCACGATCAGCGTCGCGCCGTCCGGGCTGATCGCCAAGCCGTTGGGGAACGCGAGGCCGTCCGCCACTTCCCTGGCGGCGCCGTCCGGGGTTACGAGCGCGATCAGGCTGGGGGCGAACTGGCCGGCGGGGAAGCAGAAGCCGATGGAGCCGGCCGTCCGGCCGTGATGATCGCTGATCATGTGCCTGCGATTTATTTTCCTCCTGGTCGCGCGAGTGGCCTCATGGCTGCGGCTGTCCCAGCGTGAGGAGGCATGGAAGACCGCCAGACCCTCCAGACGAGCCGCACCCCGGCTCCAACCGCCGTTGACGCGCTAGTCTCTTGACCAGGCCTCTGCCCAGGCCAATGCTGCGCATAGCAGGCAATATGGCAACCTCGCTGGTACTGAACCAGCAGCTGAACACGCGAACCAGATTCGGCGCGCGCTCGCTGAAGAGAACGCGACCGCGAGCCCTGACGTAGTGGATCACGTGAACCATGCATGGCTATGCGCTTGCGCGCATATATGCAGCGGCGATTTGCGCACTACTTTCGGCATGACCTTGCGGGTCAGGATCCCCGAACGACCTGATCTGCGCGCTTCGGCATACGATCACCCAGACACCCCCGCAGCGCCAACGAGCAGGCCGGTCCGGGTCACCCGTCGGGCACTTGCAGTCTTGTCTTACAGCGGAGCATTCGGCCCGTAACCCTGAATTGTCGGTGCCCGCCCGGATAGTGGTCTCGCACCCCACCATCCGAAGGAGGCAGGCATGTGCTGGTTCTGCGACCATCCGGGCGGCACGCTGCGCGACTATCTCGACTTCCTGACCGACAAGATCACCACGTTCGGCTGGGCCGTTCAGGGCGTCGAGCGCGACCGGATCCACCCGCCCTGGGCCTACACGGTGGGCCTGACGCCGCACGGGCATCCCGAGCTCGTCGTGACCGGGCTGTCGCTGCGGCGGGCCGCGGCGTTACTCAACGACGTCGCGGGTCACCTCATGCACGCCGCCGCGCCCAGCCCGGGTGAGCAGATCGCCCTGACCGGCGGTCCGCTCATCGAGATCGTCGAGGTCGCGGAGCCCACCGCGCACCTGGTAATGGCCGTTGAGCTCTACGGGCCCGGCGTGCGCGCGCTCCAGGTCGTGCACGCCGACGATCGCGGGCACTGGCCCTGGGACGTCGGGTACCGCGGCGTCCGCGGCGGCCAGCCGGTCCTCGGCGTCCGGTCATCGGCGCGCCGGGACGTTGCGTAGACCGTTTCAGCCGTCTTCGACGGAACGGATGATCTTGCGGAGCAGCGAGGCGAGCTGGTTCTTCTCCCGTTCGGTCAGGCTGGAGCTGACGAACGCCTCGCCCATGTTGAACGCCGGGAACATCCGCTCGATCACGCCGAGCCCCTTGGGCTCCAGGCTCACCAGCACCAGGCGCCCGTCCGCGTCGTGCGCCCGGCGCCGGGCCAGGCCGCGCTTCTCCAGCGTCTTCAGCACGCCGGTGAGCGTTCCCTTGGTGACCCCGGCCTCCTCGGCCAGGTGCCTGGTCTGCTGTTCACCCCAGATCCAGAGCACGAACAGCACGGTGAACGCGGCCCAGGACAGGTCCTCGTCGGCCAGCACCTTCTGCTCCATGTGATGCCGGATCACGTTGGCCGCGCGGTAGATGTTCGACACCGCGGCCATAGCGGCGAAGTCGAGCTGCTGGTCGCCGATGCGGCCGCGGATATCGCGCTCGGCCCGCACGAGGTCGCTGGCGCTGCCGGCGGCGAGGCGAGGAGGCATACCGCGATCGTACGTGCCCCGGGCCGGTAAGCGCCCGCGGTCAGGGCGGGTCGAATGCGACGCTGGGCAGGTCAACCGCGGTGCCGCCGCCGTCGACCGTGACCACGGCCCGCCTGCGGATCCGGTCATGGAGCACCTCTTCGCTCTCGTTGCGTCACGGGGTTGGCGTCAGGGGGTTGGCGTCAGGGGGTTGGCGTCAGGGGGTTTGCGTCAGGGGGTTTGCGCGAGCCGCTCGACGCGGGCGTGCAGCTCGCCGAGATAGCCCTCGGCCTCGGGTTTCATCAGCACGCTTCGCAGGATCCTGGCCGCGTCCCTGTCCCGCCCGACGCCGGGGTGACGGCGGGCGAAGCCGTCCGCTGCGATGCGCAGGGTGCTGAGGAAGACCGGGTGGTCCGGGTCGGCCATCCCGGCGGCCAGCATCGCGGCGCTGGCCCGGTCGATCGCGCTCAGGCTGCGCTCCGGCGTGGCCGGGAAGTAGGAGACGATGTCCAGCTCCGGCGGCTGGTACAGCTCCAGCACCCCGGAGGCGGAGATCAGCCGTGCCCACTCAAGCGCGGCCCGGCGGCCGCCGGCCAGCACCCGGCCGAGCCCGTCGGGCGTCGGCGGCAGCAACCGGAACGTGAGCCACAGCGCGGCGGCCGCCGCCCCGGCCCTTGAGCACTCCAGGCTGATCTCGCCGAGGTGCAGCTCCTCGGAGGTGAAGTAGGTGTAGGGGGAGTCGTGCAGGTAGAACCGCCCGACGTCCGGATCGCGGAACAGCACGGCGCCGCACCCGTAGGGCTGCAGCCCGTGCTTGTGCGGGTCGACCACCACCGAGTCGCACTCGGCGATGGCTCGCCACGGCGCCTCGTCCAGGCCGGCCGCTCCTGGCGCGCCCGCCAGCAGCGTGAAGAAACCCCCGTAGGCGGCGTCGACGTGCACCCGGACCCCGTGCCTGCGGGCCACGGCGAGCACCTCGTGCACCGGGTCGATGGCGCCAAGGCCGGTCGTGCCCGCGGTAGCGACCACGGTGCCGATCCTGCCCCCGGCGAGCAGCGCGTCCAGCGCGCCGGGATCCAGCCGCCCGGCGTCGTCCGCCTCGACTGCGGTGCCCTCGACGCCGAGCACGCCGCACATCCGGGAGTGGGTGTAGTGCGCCTCGGCGCTGTAGGCCACGCCGCGTCCCGGGTGCGACTCGCGGGCGACGTAGAGCGCCTCGAGGTTCGCGATCGTGCCGCTGGTCGTCAGGTGGCCCAGGTGGGTGGCCAGGCCGAACATCCCGGCCAGCTGCGCCACGACCTCCTTTTCCATGGGGCCGGTGACCGGGCCGCCGTCCAGCGCGTGGTTGTTCGGGTTGATCAGCATCGCGGTGAGGTAGCCGACCATCGCGGCGGGATGCCCGGGCTTGAGCATCTGCCCGGCGTAGGACGGGTGAAAGAACGGGTAGTTCCCGCGCAGCCGCTCGGTGAACTCGCCGAACGCGTCCGCGAACTGCTCGTCGGTGATCTGCAGCGAGGCGTGGCGCTCGAACGGCCCGAATCCGGCCTGCCAGTCCTCGACCGCGTCCACGCCGTCGATCAGCCAGCGCCGCATGTCCATGTGCACGCTCCCCGCCTGGATCCTTCGTGGATTCTGCCGGATGCGGCCCGGGTCACCGGTGCGGCGGCGGGACGTAGCGGTCCAGCAGGTCGTTGCGGAACTTTCCGGCCGGATCGTACTCGTGGGCCAGCCGCCGGAAGTCGTCCAGCCGCGGGTACAGGCCGCGCACGACCGCCGGGCTGGTGGCGAACAGCTTCCCCCAGTGCGGCCGGGCGTGCAGCGGCGCCAGCCGCTCCTCGACCTCGGCCAGCACCGGCTCCACCGCCGCCCAGTCCTTGACCCAGGTGAAGTGGAACCCGACCGTATCGCGCAGGTAGCTCGGGCTCAGCCACAGCTGGTCGGGGGCGACCGTTCGGATCTCGCTGATCTGCACCACGGGTGCCAGCCGGCCGGCGATCGGCCGCAGCGCGTCCAGCGCCGCGATCGCGCCCGCCCGCGGCATCAGGAACTCCGACTGGAGCTCCTCGCCGCTGCTGGGGGCGAAGTCCGGCCGGAAATGCGGCAGCCGCTCGTGCCAGGGCCCGGGCGCCCCGAGCTGCTCGGTGCAGTGCTCGGGCGGCATGCCGGGCACCGGATGCCGCGGTCCGTCCGCGAGGCGGCCGCCCATCCACCGCGGCCGCGGCGCCCACGCGTCCGCGGCGTCGGCGCGGCGCTTCAGCCACGCCTGGCGGATCCGCGGGGCGCGCCAGTCGGTGAACAGGCTCACGCTGTACGCGCTGGACATGATCTCCTCGAAGTGCCGGCTGACCTGCTCATAGGGCAGGTCCTCGTACACGTATTGCCGGATGTAGAAGACGGGAACGGTGTCGAGCGTCAGCCGGGTGACGATGCCGGCCGCGCCGAGTCCGACCACGATCCCGGCGAACCGGGCCTGGTCCGCGGCGCGGCTTACGGTCTCGACATGCCCGTCCGCGGTGATCATCTGCACGGCCGCCACCGCGGTCGCGAGGTTGCCGTTGCCGTCGCCCGAACCGTGCGTGGCCGTGGCGCACGCGCCGGCCACCGAGATGTGCGGCAGCGAGGCCAGGTTGCGCAGGGCGCGTCCCGCGCGGTGCAGCGCCGCGGCGACCTCCGTGTAGCGCACCCCGGCGCCGACCGTGACCGACGCGCCGGCGGGGTCGATCTCGATCAGCCGCGGCAGCCCGGCCAGGCTTACCAGGTCGCCGGGGGTGTCGGCCAGGCGGTTGAACGAGTGCCCGGCGCCGAGTGCCCGGATCCGCGTGCTGCGGGCCACCAGCTCCTGCAGTTCCGGCAGCGACGACGGTCGGTGGAAGCGCTCGGCGCCGAACGTCACGTTGCCGGCCCAGTTCGTTCGGTTCCCGGTCATCCTGGCCGAAGTTTAGTCAGTCACGACTCCACATCGATGCCCGCATTGCGGGCGCCTCACCCGGGCCGGCGGTGAATGCGTGCCACGATGGTGCCTATGGCGACCCCGGCCCCCCTGCTGACCGGCGACCCGCGCTGGCTCGGCGCCTACCAGCTGATCGGGCGTATCGGGCAGGGCGGCCAGGGAACGGTCTACCTCGGGCGCACGGCGGGCGGTGAGCCGGTCGCGGTCAAGTTGCTGCGCGCCGAGTGGACCAGGGAGCCCGCGGCCCGGGCGCGCTTTGCCCGCGAGGTCGCGGCGGCGGAAAGGATCGCCCCGTTCTGCACCGCGCGCATCCTCGACGCGCGCCTCGACGGCGACGAGCCGTTCGTGGTCAGCGAGTACATCGACGGCCGGTCCCTGCACGACGAGGTCGCGGCCGGCGGCCCGCTGACCGGCTCGGCGCTGGACCGGCTCGCGATCGGGACCGCGACCGCGCTGTCGGCGATCCACCAGGCGGGCGTGATCCACCGGGACTTCAAGCCCGGCAACGTGCTGATGGGCCCGGACGGACCGCGCGTGATCGACTTCGGGATCGCCCGCTCGGTCGACGCGACGACGGTCACCAGCCAGCTGTTCGGGACGCCGGGGTATATGGCGCCGGAGGTCGTGCGCGGACAGCCCGCGGGTCCGCCCGCGGACGTGTTCGCGTGGGCGGCCACGATCGCGTTCGCCGCCACGGGCACGCCGCCGTTCCACGCGCCGAACGTCGCCGCGATCGTGCACCAGCTCACCCAGGGCGAGCCGGATCTCGGAAGGCTGGCCGGGCCGCTGCGCGACATCGTGGCCGGCTGCCTGGCCAAGGATCCCGCCGCCCGCCCCACCGCGCTCGACCTGCTGGTGCGGCTGCTTCAGACATCCGGCCAGGCCGGGCCGGTGCCGGGCCTCGTCGCGGGCCAGACCATGCCGTGGCTGCCCGGACCTGCCACCGCCGAGAGCGTTCTGGCTATGGGTAGTGTCGCGGGTCAGGCGGCGGTGCTCTCCCCGACGCGGCCGGCCGAGCCGGCGCGGTGGACGACGCAGCGATTGGCCCCGGGCGGGCCGGTTCCGCCGCCCGGGCAGTGGCCTGGCCCGGGCCCGGGGAACGGCCGCCGGCCCGGTCCCATGCCGCGGCCCGGGCCTGGCGGGCGCGGCGCGGCCGGGTGGGTGATCGTGATCGCCGGGGTGGTTGCGCTCGGCATCGTCGGCGGCCTGCTCCTGCCCGTGCTGCTGGCCCGCCATCCGGGCACGCCCGGGTCGCGGCCGTCGACGCCGGCCCCTTCGCCCGGCGCCGCGCGGCACCCGTCGTCGGCCGCCGGGGCGACCTCGGCGCCGCCGGTCGCGGGCAACGGGCCGCCGGCGGCCGGGCCGGACACGGTCACGGAACGGTTCGCCGGCACCTGGCGGGGCCGGGCCGACGAGCCCGGCGGCGTCGTGCCGCATTGGGCCGCGGTTCTCCAGCTGCCCGCGGGCGGCACCGGCGGCACGTTCACGATCACGACCATGCCCTGTCACGCGACGGTCAGGGTCCTGGACGTGAGCAAGAACGCGATCGTCATGTACGAGACGGTCGGCCCCGGCTCCGCGAGCACCTGCGCGCCGTCCGGGTACATCCTGCTCGACCGCACCGCGGGCAACCGGGCCCTGCTGCACTGGCAGGACGGCAGCGATCAGTCCACCGGCGCCGCCGGCATCTTCGTCCGGGTCTGAGTCACATGCCGCCGGCGGGCGCGACGACCAGGCGCCGCGTGGTCTCCAGCGTCCCGACCACGACGTAGCGGCCCACGGCCCCGACCGGGGGCAGTTCGGCCGCTGACGCGACATAGGCGCGGCCTTGGCCGAACCGGATCCAGTAGCAGCAGCTTTCCGGGAGGACCCTGGTGACGGTCGCGGTCACGACCGTTCCGATCGGGTAGCGGCTCCTGACGCTCAGCCACTCCCGCGCCGAGAAGCCGCCGGCTCCCGGCCCGGCCCGGCGAAACCGCGGCTCCGCCGGCCACAGCCGCACCTGGCAGGTCCGGCGGCGGCGGGAGAAGTCATGCCGGAGAACCTCGAACGTCGTCCGCGTGCCGATCCGCGGCCAGCGCTGCGGGTCGTCGGGCAGGTGCTCGGCGCCGACGAACCCGCGCCCTCCGTCGCCCAGGTCAACGAACACCCCGACGCGGGCTCGCGCCGGGATCGCGACGACCGTGCCCGCCACCAGGCCGCCAAGCGGGAAACGCCGCAGGGCGGCGTCGGCCTCGTCACGGGTCAACATGCCCTCACTATGCCAGCTACCTGGCACTCTTCCGAACCTGGCGGGGGCGGGGCGGCCGGGCGGGGGCGGCGCTGGCGGGTGCAACCTGGGTCAGCCGCGGCGGCCCGGCTAAAATGGCCCTGATATGAGCAGGTTGCGGCGGACGTCGGATGACGGCGCGGCGCACGTCGTCGTGGTCGGCATGGGCTTCGCCGGGCTGGCGACGGTGGCCACGCTGCGGCGCGCGGGCCTGCGGGTCACGCTGGTGGACCGCGACATCTACAGCACGTTCCAGCCGCTGCTGTACCAGGTGGCGACCGGCGGCCTGACCCCGAGCGACGTGGCCTACCCGCTGCGCGGGTTCGCGCACAGGTACGGCGCCCGGTTCATCCGCGGCGAGCTGGTGTGCGTCGACGACGCCGCGCGGAAGATCGTCCTGGCCGACGGCGAGGAGGTCGGGTACGACTACCTCGTGCTGGCCACCGGCGTCGCGGCGGCGTACTACGGGGTGACCGGGGCGGACAAGCACAGCCTCGCCCTGTACACGCGCCGCGACGCGGTCGCGCTGCGCGACCAGATCATGGCCGGCCTCGAGCGGCTCAGCGCGGGCGAACATGGCGGGGACGCCTCTATCACCGTGGTGGGCGGCGGCGCGACCGGCGTGGAACTGGCCGGCACCCTGGCCGAGCTGCGCAACATCGCGCTGGCCACCGCTTTCCCCGACATCGACCGCTCGCGGGTGCACATCAGGCTCGTCGAGCAGGCCCCCGCGCTGCTGGCCGGCTACACCTCGTCCCTGCGCGAGTACGCGCACCGGCAACTGCTCGACCGCGGCGTCGAGGTCCGGCTGAGTGCCACGATCCGGGAGATCACCGCCGACCAGGTGGTGCTTGCGGGCGGCGAGCACCTGCACAGCGACCTGACCGTGTGGGCGGCCGGGGTCAGCGCGCCCGGGGCCGCCCGGGCCTGGGGCCTGCCGCAGGGGCGCGGCGGCCGCATCGAGGTCGGGCCGGACCTGCGGGTCACCGGGCACGAGCGCATCTTCGCGATCGGGGACGTCGCGCTGACCGGTGACAAGCCGCTGCCGCAGCTCGCCCAGCCCGCGCTGCAGATGGGCCGGTTCGCGGCCGAGCAGATCGTCAGGCTCGACGCTGGCCAGCCCACCGGCCGGTTCGCCTACCACGACAAGGGGATCCTGGCCACGATCGGCCGGCGCTCCGCCGTCGTCCAGCTACCGCATCACGTGCGCATCCGCGGCACGCTGGCCTGGTTCGCCTGGCTCGCGCTGCACATCGTGACCCTGCTGGGGAACCGCAACCGGATCTCGGCGCTGATCAACCTGTCCTACCGGTACCTCAGCTGGGGCCGCGGCGGGGCGGTCCTGGTGGACAGCGATCCGCCCGCGCCCTGGGCCGAGCGCGACAGCGCCTCCGGCTGAGGCCGGCTCCGGCTGCAGCGGTCAGCCGGGCGCCTGGCCGGCGTGGGCGGACTTTCGGGCGACGCCGCACCAGGCCATCGTCGGCGCGCTGGCCTCCATCTCGTTGTCCGGCCGCCAGTCGGGCACGCGGACCACGCCGGGGTCGGCCAGTTCCAGCCCGCTGAAGAACCGTGACACCCCGGCATGGCCACGGTAGGTGCGCTTCTGCGCCATCAGCTGGTTGAGGCTCGCGGCCATGCCGGCGCTGGCCTCCGGCCGGATGTCCGAGGCCGGGTGCACGATGACCAGCGCGCTGCCGGGTACCGCGGCGTTCATCAGCCTGCCCACGATCCCGTAAGGATCATCGGCGTCCGGGATGAGGTGCAGGACCGAAGAAAGGATGACAGCGACCGGCTGGGCCAGGTCCAGCGTCCGTCCGGTCTCGGCCAGCACGGCGCCGACGTCCCTGAGGTCGGCGTCCACGTAGGCGCACGATCCGCCGAGCAGCGCCCGGGCGTGGGTGAGCACCATGGGATCGTTGTCCACGTAGACGGCGCGGCAGCCCGGCGCGAGGGACTCGGCGATCTGGTAGATGGTGTCGCCGGTCGGCAACCCGGTGCCAAGGTCGAGGAACTGGCGGATTCCGGCCTCGCTGACCAGGTACCGCGCCGCCCGCCTGCGGAACGCCTGGCCGGCCCGGATCGCCTCCGGCAACGCGGGGAACGCCTTGAGCGCCTGTTCGGCGGCTTTCCGGTCGGAAGCGAAGTTGTCCTTTCCGCCGCGCCAGTAGTTGTTTACCCGGGCTGAGTAGGCCACATGGGTGTCGAGCCTCGGCGCCGGCCCACGGGCTTCCCCCGCGGCGTCCGCGCCGGGACGAACCTGGTGCAACCACGCGTCTTCCCGTGCCATGTCCCTACCCTGCCCCGCGTTCCCGGCCGGCCGCAACGCCGTGGCGCCGCAACGCCGTGGCGCCGCAACGCCGTGGCGCCCGCCGCCGCGCCCGCCGTTTGCCGCATTAGCGGCGGTGGACCGTTGCTGCTGCTCTATTCGCGGCGTTGGGACTTCGACGTCATTGGCCAGCTTGGCGGCGAGGGCCGATCGTGCCCGATATGGGAATATTTTCCCGATTGCCTAGTGGCTTATCGGCGTTTAGGTCAGTCCTCGAATTCCGGGCAGGCGATTGCTGGTTCCGGCCACGTCCGAAATCAGGGGGCGCCGCGGCTTGAGGGCGCGCGGCGGCCCTGGGCCGCGCTGGCGGTCAGGAGGACCGAAGGCGGCGGGCGCGGACCGAGGCGTACGCACAGAGCCCGACGGCCACCGCGGCGCCGATCACCACGGTCCGCAGCAGCACCCCCGGGCTGGTCGAGTCGATCGCCCTGGTCAGCAACAGGGTCATCGCCCCCACCGCGAGCACTGGCCCCCACACCAGCCAGAACACGACGCTGATCGCGGCCGTGTTCCCCACCGGCGTCTCGAACCCGCCGAACAGGTCCGGGTGGTTGCGCGGGCGGAACACGTTGACCAGCGCGCCGGCCACCAGCACGGGGACGGTCACGGCCAGCCAGGCCAGGAGCCTCGGGTCGCCGGCCGCCAGCGACGCCGCCAGCACCGGCACCCCCGCCACGACGAGCAGGACCAGGCACGGCACGGCCGCGTGCCACCAGGCCAGCGACTCGAACCGGAACGGCAGGTTTTCCGAGCGGCGGGTGTCCTCCGCGTCCAGCCGGGCGCCCTCGCACAGCCAGGCCGCCGCCAGGTAGCCGAGCGCCAGCGCGCTGGCCACCGGCACCAGCGACGCCTGACCCCCGTGGCCGGCCACCGCGATCAGGCCCACGGCCAGCAGCGCGAGCGCGGTCGCGCCGGCCAGCCGGGACGGGGCCCGGGCCAGCGCGAGCAGATCGCGCCACAGCAGCACCAGTTCCCGCCGGCGGGGCGGGCGCAGCCGGAGCCTGGCCCGGCTCGCCGCGCCCCGGCTGCCATAGGCCCGGGCCAGGCCGCGGGTATCCATGCTCAGAACCGCCGCGGACATGGCCCCGATCGTCTGTGCCCGGATCCGCAACGCCGCGCCGGGGACCCCGGCGGCCGCGCGGTCCCCCCAGGCAAGCGCCGCAACGGCCAGAGCGCCGAGCAGCCCGGTCGCGAGCGGCCACCAGGGCGCCGGGCCGCCGGCGAGGGCGGTCATGCCCTGCACCGCCCAGCCCCACGGCCCCGACCATAGCGCTACGGCCGACAGCGCGCCCGGCGGGCGGCCGAGAGCCGTCCAGGCGGCCAGCCCGCCGAAGAGCGCCGCCACGCCTGCAAAGGCCGGGGTCAGCCGGCGCAGCCGGAGGGCGGCGGCCGGGTAACGCTCGATGAGGCCGGCCGCGCCGGTCCCGCAGGCGAACAGCAGCGCCGTCGACAGCATCGCGGCGCCGATCAGCCGCAGCACGCTGGCCGAGCTGTGGCCGCCGAGCCCGAGCCCGACCAGGGCGGCGCCGGGAACGATGCCGACCGCGGCGCCCGCCACGACTGCGGCCGCCGCGGACGCCCGGAACCTCGGCCGCAGCAACCGGCCTCGGTCGACCGGCGTGCCGAGCACCCAGTCCACGGTGACCTGCGGCAGCGTCACCGGGCCGCGCCAGAGCGCGTCGCGCAGCAGGACCAGCAGCACGATCACCGCCAGCGCGGCCAGCCCGGCCGGGGCGGCGTGCAGGACCCTGGGCGTCAGCGCCGTGGGCGGCGGCGGGTGCCGCAGGGCGTGAAACGCCGCGGCGATCTGGGCTCCGCCGTAGACCGCCACGACGAGCGCGATCAGGTAGATCCAGTAGGCGGCGCTTGCGGCCTGCCTGCGGGCGCGGCCCCGGCGCAGCACCCGCAGCAGCGCGATCGTCTGCCCGGTGCTGTCCGGTACGGCGATGGCCTCGCGGGTGACCGTCATCGCAGCGCCGCCGCGGCGGCGTCCGGGGTTCCCTGCCCGATCACCGCGCCGTCGCCAAGCACCAGGACGTGGTCGGCGGCCGCCGTGGCCAGCTCGACGTGGTGGGTGGCCATCAGCACCGCGGCCCCCGCCCGCTTCTGGGCACACAGCAGCTCGCCCAGCCAGCGCCGCCGCCCCGGGTCCAGCCGCTGCTCGGGCTCGTCCAGCACCAGCAGCCGGCGCGGCCGGACCAGCATCGTGGCAAGGTGCAGCGCCTGCAGCTGGCCGCTGGACAGCGAGCCGGGCAGGGCGTCCCCGTGGTCGGCCAGGCGGCACTCCCGCAGCGCCGCGTCGACCAGCTCATCGCGGTCGCGGCCGGCTCCGTGGGCCACCGCGACCAGCTCCAGGTGCTCGCGGACGGTGAGGTCCGGATAGGCGCTGACCATGTCGCCGACGACCGCGATCTCGGTGCGCACCGCGAGGTCGTCCTGGCTCAGCGCCCGCCCGGCGTAGACGACCTGGCCCGTGGTGGGCACGTCGCGGCCGGACGCGATCCGCAGTAGCGTCGACTTGCCCGACCCGTTAGCGCCCATGACCGCGACGCAACGCCCGGCGGCCAGCGCGAGGTCCACGGGCAGCAGCGCCCGGCGGTCGCCGTAGGTGCGGCTGACCCCGGTCAGCGCCAGCAGGGGCGGGGGAGGCGGGGGATCGGGCTGCGACACGCAAGCCAGTTCACCACATCGCGTACGGTCTAGCCCATGACCGATCCCCTTCCCCCCGCCGGCCCCGGCGTCGTGCTGCGGGCCGACGCCGTTGACCTGGTCCGCGGCGACCGGCTGCTGCTCGACCGGGTGAGCGTGACCGTGCGGGCGGGCGAGCACTGGGCGCTGCTCGGGCCCAACGGGGCGGGCAAGAGCACCCTGCTGCGGATCATGGCCAGCTACGCCCACCCGACCCGGGGGCGGATGGAGATCCTCGGGCACCGGCTGGGCCGGGTCAACGTGTTCGGCCTGCGCCCCTGGATCGGTCACGTCAGCCCCCACCACCGGGTGGAGCCGGGGCGGACCGTGCACGAGGTCGTGCTCACCGGCGTGACCGGCACGCTCGAGATCGTGCCCCGCTGGGCGCCCGCCCCGGCCGAGCTGGACCGGGCCGCGGCGCTGATCGGCCTGCTGGGCCTGGGCCCGCTGGCCGGCGCGCGCTGGCACACCCTGTCCCAGGGCGAGCGCGGCCGGGCGCTGATCGCGCGGGCGCTGATGCCCGAGCCGCGGCTGCTGCTGCTGGACGAGCCGGCCGCCGGGCTGGACGTGGCGGGCCGCGAGCAGCTGCTGGCCAGCATCGACGACCTGCGCGAGCACCACCCCGGCATGTCCTCCGTGCTGGTCACGCACCACCTGGAGGAACTGCCGGTCAGCACGACTCACGCCCTGCTGCTGCGCGGCGGCCGGGCACTGGCCGCGGGCCCGGCCGCGGACGTGCTCACCACCGAGCAGGTCAGCGCGTGCTTCGACTACCCGGTCGCGATCGCGAGGAACGCGGGCCGCTGGGCCACCACGGCCGGCCTTGCGAGCTGACCGGATGCCGGGCGCCTAAGACCGGCCCGGCATGATGCCGTTCATGGCCATGTCCACCACGTCGCGGACGAACCGGTCGCTCAGCGGGGCGTGGCCGTGCAGCAGCCGGTGGTACAGCGGGCCGTACAGCACGTCGAGCGCGACTTCGATCTTCGTGTCGGCCGGGATCTCGCCGCGCTCGATGGCCCGGCGGAACACCTCGCCCGCCTGACTGCGGCGCGGCTCCACGAACCGGGACCGGTACTCGGCGGCGAACTCCGGGTCGGTCTGCGCCTCGGTGATCAGCGCGGCGATCACCCGCCCGTACGGCCGGCTGCCGGCCAGCCTGGCCCACGGGCGCAGCAGCGCCAGCAGGTCGCCGCGCAGCGAGCCGGTGTCGCGCGTGGCCGGGGTGGCGGCCGCCCACTCGTTGAACAGCGCGTCGAGCGCGAGCGTCTCCTTGGTCGGCCACCAGCGGTAGATCGTGGCCTTGCTGACCCCCGCCCGCTCGGCCACGGCGTCCATGCTCACCGCCGACAAGCCGCGGTCAAGGAGCAGTTCGGCGGCGGCCTCGAGGATGGCCCGGCGTGCCTTCTCGCTGCGCGGCCGCCCGCGCTTCGGCGCCGCGGCACCGGCGCTCACCGCCCGCTCCCGCGACAATCAGCACCCTCAACGCTAAGGCCGCCGGCGGGTCGGGCCCGAAGGCGACTGTCGGTCCGCATTAGCTGCACATCGAACCACGGTTGCCCCGGCAGGTCGAGGAGCAGGCGGGTGCCGACCAGTCAGGGGAGCGGCGTGACGCGGTACAGGGCGACGCCCTCGGCGGGCACGGTCGCGCTGATCGTTCCGGCCGAGGAGATGTCGAACGTTGTCTGCCCGCCGACCACCACCGACTGCCCGCCCCACAGGTCCTGCACCAGGTATCCGTTGGGGTCGGCTGGCAGGCCGATGGCGGCGGCCGTCGTCGAGATCGCCACCGGGCCAGAGCTCAGCTTGGTCGTGGTGTTGAACAGCCCGACGATCGCGTCGCCGCACGGCTCGACCTTGGCGAACACCTGGTCGCCCGGCTTGCCGCCCGGCGTGCCGGAAATCGCGATCCGGGACGCGTCGATCGCGTCCTGGTCGACGCCGATGACCTGGCGGTTCGTCAGCAGGCTGTAGTCGGTCGGGTCCAGGCCGGAGCTGGTGCCGTACGCGTTGGTCACCGCGCTGGTCAGGTCGCTGCCGAGGATCAGCGGCGCCGACCCCAGCGACCACAGGCTGAGCTGGGTTTCCGACGCGGCCAGGGACATCCCGGAGTTGGCGCTGCCGTCGCCGACCTCGATCGAGTCGTAGTCGTTGAACCCGCCGGGGCCGCCATAGGGCTGCCACTTGGCCACGTCGGCGAACCTGTCGTCCCAGTGCGCGTAGCTGGTCAGCGGGAAGACGCTCAGGCAGCCGGTGTAGGGCGGGGCGTTGCAGCTGTTCGCGGAGCCCTCATCGGGCCCGTTGATCTCGATGTCGGGCGCGAACTCCCACTGGTTGGCGTATTCCTTCAGCGTGGGAGCGAGCTTGATCGTGTAGCTGCCCTGGGTGATGTTCAGCACCATCGGGCGGCCGGACTGCTGGATCGCGGCCTGCCAGGCCTCGACGTCGGGGCCGTTCTTGTTCGTGATGCCGTCGAGCTTGATGTAGTCCACGCCCCAGGACGCGAGCTCGTCCACGACGGAGTCGACGTAGGCCTGCGCGCCCGGCGCGCTGTAGTTGATCCCGACCATGCCGCCGCAGTTGTAGTTGTTCTCCGAGGTGGTCGTGGCGATCTGGTCGGCGGTGTAGGAGGTGCCAAGGATCGGGGTGTTCTCGGCCACCGCCTGGCTGGAGATGCCCGGCGTCTCGTAGATGCCGAACTTCAGCCCGAGGCCGTGGACGTAGGCGGCCAGGGCCTGGATCCCGTTCTGCGAGCCGGCGTCCGGGTAGTTGGCGGTGTTGACCACCCAGCGGCCGTACGCGTCGACGTTCGGGCCCTGCGGGCCCGGGCACTGGTACCAGCCGTCGTCGATGTTGACGTACCGGTACCCCGCCGCGGCAAGGCCGGTGCTGACCAGCGCCGAGGCCTCGCCCTCGATCTGCGAGGCATCCGCGCCCAGCCGCAGGAAGCTCCAGCCGCTGAAGCCCATCACCGGCGTCTGATCGGGCCCGCCCGGCGGGTAGACCGTGGCGGCCAGCGCGGCGGGGGCGGTGACGCCGGGGGCGGCGCAGATCGCCGCCAGCGGCGCGGCCAGGGCGACGGCGGTTAAGGCGCGCGCCCACCTGCGCGTGAACGGTCGCGGGTACCTGCTCATGTGCCCTCCAGAAGGGTTGCGCGGCCCAGATGCCATGATGACCGCAGGCGGCAGGTCAGCCAATAGCGCGCAGGAAACGCGCATAAATTTGGGCATTCTATGTCCATAACGTGCACCAATTCGCGTCAGGTCTGCGCGTCGCGGTCGGCCCCGGGTTCGTGCGCGCAGATCACGCGGCAGCCCTGGCGGCGGATCTGGTCCAGCGCCGCCCGCTGTGCCCGGCCGTCGGTGATCAGCACGTCGACATCCCGCATCCGGCATACCTGGGCGAGCGCGACCCGGCCGATCTTCGTGGCGTCGGCCAGCACGACCCTCGTCCGCGCGCGCTGGAACAGCACCGCGTTCACGCGCGCTCCGGCCGGGTCGTAGTTGGTGCAGCCGGCCAGCGCGTCCACGCCGTCGACGCCGAGGAAGGCCACGTCGGTGTTGTATCCGGACAGGAACGCCTCGGCGCTGTGCCCCACGGCTTCCTGGCTGCTCACGCGCACCTCGCCGCCGGCCACGAAGACCCGCATCCGCGGGTTGTCCAGCAGGTCGGTGGCGATGTTCAGGGCGTTGGTCACCACCGTGAGGCCGTCGTGCTCGCGCAGCAAGCGCGCGAGCTGCGAGACGGTCGTGCCGCCGGTCGTCCCGATCACGCGCGCGCCCTCGAGGAACTCGGCCGCGCGCCGGGCGATGCACTGCTTCTCGGGCAGGTCCTGCGCGGTCTTGTAGCTCAGCGGCAGGTCGTTGAACGCCGCGTGGATCGTCGCGCCGCCGTGGGTGCGGCTGACCAGCCGCTGCTGCTGGAGCACCTCCAGGTCCCGCCGGATCGTCGCCTGCGACACCGCCAGCTCGCTGGCCAGCGTCGGCACGTCGACCTGCCCGCGGATCAGCACCGCGGACAGTATCTGGTTGAGCCGTTGGCGGCGACGTTGCACGGCTGATCATACGTGTCGTAGAGTCGAGTAAAACAGGCTAGACCGTGCAATATTTATCATCAATATCTGCGCACTTCTGAGGGGAATGGTCGGCGAGGACGTGGAGATGAGCCGGCCGGCACGGCGAAGGGAACCAACCGGTGCGTGGGTCTGAAGCGTACGTCCTCGCGGAGATCGCAAGTCAGCCCGATTGCTGGGCCAGGGCGCTGCGGTCCGCCGGCGAGGCGGCGGGGATCCTCCCCCGTCCCGGCGAGAAGGTCGCGGTGATCGGCTGCGGGACGTCCTGGCACGTCGCGGGCGCGATCGCGTCCGCCCGGCAGGCCGCGGGGCAGGGCGAGACCGATGCGTTCCCGGCGTCAGAGGTCGCCGCCCGCGACTACGACGCGGTCCTCGCCGTCACCCGGTCGGGAACCACCACCGAGGTGCTCGACGCGCTGGCGGCCATGCCGCGCTCGGTCCGGAGGATCGCGATCACCGCGGACAGCTCCGCGCCGATCGGTGACACGGTCGACCAGCTGCTGGTGCTGGACTACGCGGACGAGCAGTCGGTGGTTCAGACCCGCTTCGCGACCACCGCCCTCACCGTCGCGCGCGCCCACGTCGGGCACGACCTCTGGCCGGTCGTGGAGCAGGCCAGGTCCGCGGTCTCGGCCGACCTCGACGACCGGCTGGTCGACCGGCCGCACTACGTCTTCCTCGGCCGCGGCTGGTCGGTCGGGGTGGCCCGGGAGGCCGCGCTCAAGGTTCAGGAGTCCGCGTCGGCGTGGAGCGAGGCCCATCCCGCGCTGGAGTACCGGCACGGCCCGCTCTCGGCCGCGACGGAGAACTCGGTGGTCTGGATGCTGGGGGTGCTGGACGCGGGGCTGGTCAGCGACGTCAGGCGCACCGGAGCAACGGTGATCGTGGCCGACCGCGACCCGCAGGCCGAGCTGGTGCTGGCGCAGCGCGTGGCGGTGGCCACCGCCCTGGCCCGCGGCCTGGACCCGGACCGGCCCCGTTATCTCGCGCGCTCGGTCGTCAGCACCGGCACGTGAGCGCGGCGCCCGGTCACTTCACCGATCCGGTGGTGATGCCCTCGACGATGAAGCGGTTCAGGATCAGGGCCAGGATGCCGGGCACCGCCGCCGCCAGCACGCCGCACGCCATCAGCAGCGTGAAGGGAACGATGCGCTGCTGGTTGAGCGCGGCCACGATCACGGTGACCGGCTGCGTGGACAGGTTGGTGGTGAGCACCAGCGGGAACAGGAACTGCGCCCAGCCGAGCAGGAAGGAGATGATGGCGGCGGCGGCGATGCCGGGTGCGGCCACCGGGATCACCACGCGCACCAGCGCCCGCAGCGGCGTGGCGCCGTCAACGAAGGCGGCCTCCTCCAGCTCCCTGGGTATCCCGTTGAAGTAGTTGTAGAGGATCCAGATCGCCAGCGGCAGAAACCCCGACACGTATACCAGGATCACGCCGAGGTAGGTGTTGACCAGGCTGAGGCTGGCCATGATCCGGTACAGTGGGATCAGCGTCGCGTAGGCGGGCAGCAGCAGCGTGGCGAGCACGCTCACGAAGATCGTCCGCTTGAACCGGAACTGCAGCCGGGCGAACGCGTAGGCGGCGAGGATCGCGATGACCACGGTGACGATCATCGCCACGCCGGACTCGATCGCCGAGTTGAGCAGCGACCTGCCGAGCTCTCCCGAGATGCCGTTCCCGGCGCCGCCGATCCCGAACACCGCCCGGTAACTGTCGCTGACCAGCGGCGAGGGGAAGTAGTGCGCGGGTGTGCTGTCCGCGCCCGACAGCGTGCTCAGGCTGGTATTGAGCGCCCAGTAGATCGGGAACAGCGACCACAGCAAGATGACGACGATCGCGACGGTGTGCCCGAGCAGCCGGGCCGGCCTGCGCGACAGCGCCCGGCCGGCCGGCCCGGTCGCCGCCCGGGTGAGCGCCCGCGCCGTCCGCTCACCCGGCCCGCCCGCCGCCATCACGCAGCCTCCGTCCTGCGGTAGAGCAGCGCGAGCATGCCCATCGACGCCGCGGCCGTGGCCAGGGTCACCAGCAGCGACAGCGCGTAGCCGCCGCCAAAGTTGAGGTCCTCAAAGGTGGTGACGTAGGTCTGCAGCATCACCGAGGAGCCGAGCGGCGCGATCCCGTTCAGGATGTAGACCTGGTCGAAGATGTTCAGTGACAGCACCAGCGCCTCGACCGCGCACACGGCCAGGGCGGGCCGGATCAGCGGCAGCGAGATTCGCCGGAACGCCTGCAGCGGCCCGGCCCCGTCCACCCGTGCCGCCTCGTAGAGGTCGGGCGGTATCGCCTGCAGCGCGGCCAGGATGATGAGCGCGGACAGCGGCGTTATCTGCCAGACCTGCACGATCTCGATCAGCACGATCGTCAGCCACCGGTCGAGGCCGAGCCAGACGTGGTAGCCGCCGATCAGGTGCGCGGAGTGCAGCGCGCTGTTCATGACGCCGAAGGTCGGGTTGTAGATCCAGTTCCAGATGACGGCCTCGACCACGGCAGGCAGCGCCCACGGAAGGATCACGAGCGCGAGGACGACGCCGCGCAGCCGGAAGCGCTGCTTGAGCGCGACCGCGATGGCGGTGCCGAGCACGACCGAAGCCGCCACGCCGACAACCACGTAGGCCGCGGTGTTTATCCACGAGGTGGTGATGGCCGGGTCAGCGAACAGCGCGCGGAAGTTGCCGAGGCCGATGAACCGGTTCGGCGGGTTGAGCGGCATCACCCGGAAGAACGCCTCGACCGTGGTGTCGGCGGTCGGGACGAACGACAGCGCCCCGATGAACACCACCAGCGGCGAGAGCAGGAGGTAAGGCAGCATCCTGCCGCGGCGCGCCGCGCTCAATCTCACGCCTCCCTACTGCGTCGTGCTCGCCGGCTGATGCGATGGCGATGGGCCTTAGCCCGAGGATTTGAGCTGGTTGACCTGCGCGGCTATCGCGGTTACCGCCTGCTGGACGGTCTCCTGCCCGGCGGCCGCCTCGTGGATGTTGGTCTGCACCGCCGCGCTGAACTGCACGTACCACGGGGGCGCGCCGTTCGGGAACGGCGCCTCCGCGTGCGCCTTGATGATGTTGTCAAGCTCGGACGCCTGTGCGATGTCGCCAGCCTTGATCATCAAGTTGAAGCTGGCCAGCCTGGCCGGCAGGGGGAACGTGCTCACCACGTTCTTCGCCCCCTGAAGCCCGGCCCAGGTCGCCTGGTTCTCGGCGTTGGTGAACCACTTGATGAACTCGACCGCGCCCGCCACGTTCTTGGCGGTCTTCGGGATGCCGATGCCGTCGGGGTTGGCGACGTTCTGGCCGACTCCGGTGGCCCCGGGCGTCGGGATGTACTCGGTGTCGTTCACCACGCTGGACGTCGACGGCACGTTGTAGATGGACGCGACGCTGCCGGAGTAGTCGCACATCTCCGCGGCGACTCGGTTCCTGGCCATCTCGGTGGTGAATCCCTGGTAGTCGGTCTCGTTGATGTTGCCCTTGGGCACCAGGCCGCTCTTGTAGGCGTTGACCATCCAGGCCATCGCCTGGTAGCCGGGCGAACTCGGCGAGGTGAACGCCGGGGCGTCCTTGGCGGTCAGGACCTGGCCGCCGAATGCGGCGGTCATCTGGTACCAGCAGGTCGACAGTCCCTCGGCGGTGGCGAAGTGGATGTCGAGCGGGCTGGCCATGCCGTTCGCCGCGCCGACCTTCTTCAGGTCCGCGGTGAAATCGGACAGCGTCGTCGGCATCGTGGTGATGCCGGCCTTGGCGAAGTCCTTGGTGTTCACGGTCGTGACCAGGAACGACGAGTCGAACGGTATCCCCATCAGGTCGTTGTTCGAGACGAACGTGTTGAGCTGCGGCATGTCTGACCTGAGGCTGGCCACGTCGAAGTACTTGTTGAGGGGGTAGAACCAGCCGGTCCGCTGGTACTCCCCGACCTTGGACCAGTCAACGTCGGCGGCGTCCGCGAAGTAGGTGTTGGCGGACGCGGCGGCTGCGATCTTGGTCTGCAGGTCGTCCCAGCCGATGTTCACCCAGGTGACCTTGATGCCGGTCTGCTTGGTGAACTGTTCGAGCAGTGCCTTTGGCGGCGACGGGTAGGCCACCGCCACCGTGATCGACTTGGGGCTCGAGCTGGCGCCGCTGCCGCTGTTGCCCGAGCCGCAGGCGGCGGCGGACGTGACCAGTCCGAGCGCGAGCGCGAGTGTCCCTGCCCGCCGGCTTAAGGTGCCTAGGTTCATCTGTCTCCTCTTTCCGTGAGGCGCCCCGGTCCGGCGGGATCGCCCGGCGCGTCAGCAGGCGCGGGCGATCGGGGCCCGGGCCGAGAGGAAGCGTGCCGGGCGACGTCGCAGGCGGACGTCATGATCGATTACGCTCATAATCCGCCAATGTAGAGTGGATTCGGTCATTCTGACAAGCCTAAACGTGCGCTATGGCCTGCTAATCGCTCATAACTAACCACGCTGTGGCGCACGATGCACCGGCGGTCAATCCTAGACAACCCAGCGACCAGCGACGATATGCTGTTTTGCTATGAACAGAGCGGCACGGCTGAGCGCGATCCTGGAACGGCTCGCCGATGGCGGTTCACTCGCGGTGACCGAGATCGCCGACGACCTCGCCGTGTCGCAGGCCACCGTCCGGCGGGACCTGGTGATGCTGGAGCAGCAGCGGCTGCTGGCGCGCACGCACGGGGGAGCGATCGCGCACGCCGTCTCCTACGAGCTGCCCCTGCGGTACAAGGGGGTCCGGCACGCCGACGACAAGCGGCGCATCGCGCGCGAGGCGGCCACGTACGTGTCGGAGGGGATGGCGATCGGCCTGACCGGAGGGACGACGGCCACCGAGGTCGCCCGGTCACTGGCCGACCGGCAGAAGCTCACGATCGTCACCAACGCCCTCAACATCGCATCCGAGCTGGCAGTCCGGCCGAAGCTGAAGCTGATCGTCACGGGCGGGGTGATCCGGAGCGAGTCGTATGAGCTGTCCGGGCCGATCGCCGAGGCGAGCCTGGCCGGGCTCAATCTCGACATCGCGTTCATCGGCGTCGACGGCATCGATGCCAAGGCCGGCTGCACCACGCACCAGGAAGTGGAGGCGCACACGAACGGGGTGATGATCGCCCGCGCCCGGCGGGTGATCGTGGTCGCGGATAGTTCCAAGATCGGCAAGGTGGCGTTCGCCCGGATCTGTGAGATCACCTCGGTCAGCGGCCTCATCACCGATCATCCCGGCGACAACGATGCGGTCCGGGCACTGACCGACTCCGGGGTAAGCGTCAAGTTCGTGTGAGGCGGAAATGGGTCAGCGATCCTGCGCCGCCCGGCCGGCCCGGCCGGCCCGGGACCACGGGGCCGGGCCGTGATCGTGGCGGTGGCCCTGAACCCGGCCCTGGACGTGACCCACCTCGTCGACGGCGTCGACTGGGCCGGCGTCAACCGGCCGGCCTGGGTCCGGGCCGAGCCGGGCGGCAAGGGCCTCAACGTCGCCAGGGCGCTGCGCCTGCTGGGGGCCGAGGTGCTCGTCGTGGGCCTGCTCGGCGGCAGCACCGGCGAGGCGGTGCGGTCCGCCCTGGGAGCGTCGGGGGTGGCGTCCGCCTTCACCGCCATCGCCGGCGACACCAGGAGGACGTTCGCCGTGA
>Ga0335073_10002598_pt1 | contig 24789 bp, 22 predicted proteins | sample Lox_Sample_22_FD_207093 | JGI IMG/M metagenome (GOLD analysis project Ga0335073, IMG submission 207093) | Soil microbial communities from Loxahatchee National Wildlife Refuge, Florida, United States - Lox_Sample_2.2 | ecosystem: Environmental > Terrestrial > Soil > Wetlands | place: USA... | reverse complement strand
GGGCAGCGCGCCTCGCAGGAGCTTCAACATCCCGAGATCCTGACCGCCCAAGCCCTACAGCGGACGACCGCGGGGGAGGGACTCCTCGTGCATACCGACCAACCACCCACCTTCTACCGCCAGCGCCGGTATTACAAGGACGGCGCACTCCGGGCGCTGGTGGCATGACCAGGCAGCAGCGGCTCGAGGACCGCTTGCCCCTCCTCCTCCTGGCGGCTATAGAGCTGATGATGATCGCTTTGGCGGTGAACGTGAGGCTCGCAGTGGTCGCAGCAGCCGCGGCCGGTGCGGTCTCCTCTACGCGAATGCGCTACTCGGCGCTCGCCGCAATGGCCTTGCTGGGAGCGGTTGGTTGTTGCTCAGTCGTGTGGCCAGGTCCATGAACGCGCTAGCGGCCGCGCTGCTCGCAGAGATGGACGACGAGACCCTCGCGAGGCTCGCCGATCGTCTCGCGCCGATCCTCGTGTCGAAAATCGAAACGAACAGCCAGGCTGTGCCGTGGCTGGACGTCCACGGCGCCGCCCGGCACTTGACGTGCCCTCGCAGCCGAATCTATGCGCTCGTCAGCGCAGGACGGATCCCCCACCACCGCGACGGGTCTCGCCTGCTGTTCCGGCGCGAGGAGCTCGACGACTGGGTCAGAACGGGCGGCGGGATTCGACCATGACCCGGTTGAGACGGTCAGGATTCCGGTGAGTCCGAAACGGGAGTTACGATGGCCCTGTTGATCAATTCGGCCCGGCAGCGCGCTAACGCTCCGGGCCTGGCACCGAAGGACTAGCTTCGATGCGGTTTCGCAGCCTACTTCACCGCGCACGCTCGCTCGCGCTCGACGCGCCGGGCAGCGGAGGCTGTGCTGGCTCGCCGTTTGGCAACGGATGGGTCGGCGGCTACTTCGGCGAGACGCGCGCGAGAGAGGGGTTGTCATGGCTGTAGCCAAGCGATGCAGGGCGAACGTCGGTACGCGTGGGACGCCGCGCCCGTGTGGCGAGCCAGTCGCCCCAGGCATGCTCGCGTGCTGCGCAAGCCACTCACGAGTGCTGATCTCGGTGCCCAGGAATCCTGGGATCTACTACCGAGGCAACTCGTATGTCGTTCGCTGGAAGGACCGGGGGGTGACGCACAAGCAATTCTTCGCGAAGCTCGACCTCGCGCGCGAGTTCAAGGGCGGCCTCGACTCGGGGAAGACGACGCGCCGGCCACTCGCCTCCCAGGCTGTCGCCGACTACTACCCAGAGTGGCTGGACAACTACCGTGGGCGTACATCTCGCGGCCTCGAGGAATCCAGTCGGCGCGAATACGAGATCAGCTTCCGTCGCCACATCCTTCCGCTGCCGATCGCCCGCATGCGGATGCGAGATGTCGGAGCGCGAGACGTGCGCGACTGGCTCGGCGAGCTTGAGCGTCGCGGCTGTTCGCCGACAACGATCCGCAAGGCCAAGGCCGCGCTGGCGGTGATGTTCGCGAGTTCGGTGCAGGACGGAGAGCTCGCGGCCAATCCCACGGCGGGCGTTCGCTACGTCCCCTCAGATAAGGCAAAGCGTGCACACCCGAAGCGCACGCGGCGCAAGCTCACTGCCGGAGACGTCACCACGATCCTCCGCGCGATGGACGAGCGCTGGCAGCTGTTCTTCCTGGTGCTCGTCCAGACTGGCGTGCGCGTCTCCGAGCTGCTCGGGCTGACCTGGCGGAACGTCCACCTGGGCGACGACCCTCACATCTTCGTGGCCGAGCAGGTCTACAAGGGCGAGCGGAAGCGGGTCAAGACTGACGCCTCGATCGCGAAGGTACCCCTGTCCACGACCATGGCCGCATGGCTCGCTGAGCTGCGACCGGCGGATGGGTCGCCGGATGCGCCCGTCTTCGCCTCCGCAGCCGGGACGCCGCTGATCTACTCCAACGTCTACCACCGAGTCCTCCTGCCAGCCCTGCGCACCTCCGGGATTGCGGTCCAGGTTGGCATGGATGAGCGTGGCCGCGAGAAGTGGGACTACCAGGGGATCGCATTCCACGCCTTCCGCAAGGCGTGCGGATCACTGCTGCTCGCACAGGGCAGAACGCTCAAGCAGATCCAGGCGTGGCTTCGGCATTCGCAGCTGACGACGACCCTGAACGCCTACATCCATGAGACGGACGAGGGCCTTGGGACCGCCGAGATCTGGGACGGAATCCTCGGGGATGGCTGGGGCCACCGTGGGGCCACCGAACACCCGGAAAAGGACGCGATCAATGCGTCGGCGTCGGCTGCCGAAACAAGCGCTTTGCAGGGCAAAACAAGAAAGGTCAGGAACAGCCGCGAGCCCTGAGTCGGACTTTTAATCCGAGGGTCGCAGGTTCGAATCCTGCCGGCGGCATTGCGTAGTCCCTGCTAGGCAGGGGTTTTGGGGTCTCGCGCGTTTCCGCGGAAACGTTTCGTGTCCCCAATCTGTCCCGAGATGGGCGTACGATTTGCGCGTGAGCGCGCTTCGTCCTCCCACTGGTCATGTGTTCCGGGTTGAGCGCGCCCACCGGCCGGTGTGGTACGCCAAGTACCGGCTGCCTGACGGGCGCCAGGTCCAGAAGAAGATCGGGCCGGCGTGGAGCGAGCGCGGTCGGCCGCCGGTCGGCTGGTTTACTAAGCGCACCGCCGAGGTCTGGCTGCGCGACGTGCTGGACCAGGCGCGCCGCGGAACGTTGCCGGGGATGGTCCGAACCGGCGCGACCTTCGCCGACGCCGCGGCCGAGTGGCTCCGGTTCATAGAGGAGGACCGGGCGCGCAAACCGTCGACGCTTACCGACTACCGGTCGGCGTTGAACGCGCATCTGTTGCCGGCGTTCGGGTCGCAGCCGCTCGAGGCGATCACGCCGGAGCAGATCGATGCCTGGCGCCGCGGCCTAAACGGGCTGTCGAACCGGAGCAAGAACAAGCTCCTGATCCAGCTCCACGGGATCTTCCGACGGGCGCAGATGGCCTGGGGGCTCGAGGCCAACCCGCTGGTCCGAGTCGAGAAGCACCCGATCCGAGCGAGCGGCGACATCCAGGTCTTTTCACCGGAGGAGGTGTGGGCGCTGGTCCGCGCCGCCAGCTCCGACCAGGACGGAGCGATCTTCCTCACCGCCGCGTTTACCGGGTTGCGGATGGGCGAGCTGCTTGCGCTGCGATGGCGAGACGTCGACTTCGCCGGCGCGACGATCCGGGTGCGGGGGAGCTACGCCGCTGGCCACCTCACGACGCCTAAATCAGGAAAGGTGCGCGCGGTCCCGATGGCTCCGGACGTAGCCACGGCCCTGGCCCAGCTCGGCCGGCGCGAGGACTGGGTCGGCGACGACGACCTGGTGTTCGCCGGCGAGCTCGGCCGCTATCTCGACGGCTCCGCACTCCGCCGGCGCTACAAGGAAGCTCTGTCTCGAGCCAGCCTCCGTCCGCTCCGCTTCCACGACCTTCGCCACACGTTCGGGACGCGGATGATCGCCAAGGCGGACATTCGCAGGGTGCAGGAGTGGATGGGCCACGCGGACATCCAGACGACGATGCGTTACCTCCACTACGCACCGCACGCCGAGGACGCGGCGCTGGTGGCCGAGGCGTTCCGCGTCGAGGGCCTGGACGGCCAGACATCTCGGGACAAGTCCGGACATCTTGGGACAACTTCGTAGACATCTCGGGACATCGCGACTCTTTCCCCGCGTTCCAGGCGGGTCGGCGCCTCATCCCACCCAGCGGCAGCGGTTACCGCGAGCCCTGGGCTGGGCGCGCAGCCGTCCCGAGGGCTGCAGCGGCCGGACATCTCGGGACATCTTGGCGTCAGCACGCCAGTGCGTGGAGTGTATTGCTGCCCGACGATCGGCCGCGCTACCACCCCAACGGGTTATCACGCCGATACCTAGGGAAACGGCCTGCTCACGGCGAATAACCCGGACGGGTGACGGACGCTCCACCGCGATGTACGCTCCTCCCGTGGCCTTCCCAGTTCCCATCGCCTCCGTCCTTTCGGGCGCTTCGGTTGACCAGCTTGCGTACTGGCGCAAACGCACGCCATCGGCACCGCCCCTACTCGTGCCGGAGGCTAAGCGGTCCGGCCGGTTCCTATATAGCTGGTCGGATGTTGTGGCCTTGCGCTCGATTGTCTACCTGCGGCAGGAAAAATCACTGCCCCGTGTCCGAAGTGCCGTCCAGTTGTTGCGTGCGCTGGAGGCCGACGAGTGGGAGCACCTTGCCCGCTACACGCTCATTGGCACCAAGTCGTCGATCCTTGTGCAAACGCCATCTGGGCAGTTGCTCGACCTCGAGCGCCAACCTGGCACGGTCTTGAACGAGGTCCTGATGCGCGACGTCTTGGGTCCCTTCACGACCCGCGAGGGTCGAACCGTCCCGGGGCTCGAGAGGCCACGCCGCCTTCTGAGCGTGAACCCGCGCGTCCTCGCAGGCTATCCGGTGATTAGGGGGACGCGAGTGCCATTCGACGTCGTGGCGGGCCTTGCAGACGATGGGGTGCCGACGGCCGAAATCATCGAGCTGTATCCGTCGGTGGACCCGGAGGCGATCGACGACGCCCAAGCTTTTGCCGAGCAGGTGGCCAAGGCGGCTTAATTGCAGATCCTCGTGGACGAGGGGATGCCGGTGCAGATCCTCGATCCCCTACGGATCAACAGAGGGCATCGGTTCGACCACATCAGCGAGCTGCGCTGGAAGGGCCGGCTCGACAGGACCCTGTTCCGTGACGCAGGCGCCCGCGGCTACGACGCGATCCTGACGCTCGATGTCAACCAGCTGAGCGACGCCGACGAATGGAGGGCGCTGCGGCGGTCCGGCCTTCACCACATCAGTCTGCAGCAAGGCCGAACCGTGCGCGGCGTAAAGGGGCTCGCGCGAGTGATGGCATCCGTGGTCGTTGCGATGCCGTACGTGCTCGAAGATCTGGAGGAAGCGGATGGTCAGCGCATCGTCGAGCTCTCTTTGCTGTCTGGGACGCGCCGGCACGAACTCTTCGACCCAACCCGGGACCGCAACCGGTACCCGTAGCGACGGTGAGGTTGACCAGCGGAGTCCGGCGTTCTTGAGGTGGCGGATCATCGTCGAGTGAAAAAGCAGATAAGCGGCGTGTCCCCAGATATGTCCCGAACTCGGCAATTCTGACCCGCTGCAACCTGCTCTAACTAGAAAGAATCGCCCGTTTCTACGCCGAATGCCCTGCATGTGGGCAACTTTTAATCCGAGGGTCGCAGGTTCGAATCCTGCCGGCGGCATTGACTGTTATCACGGGCCAGCTGTTCCTGTGACGTCGGACCGCCGGAACCCATCTACCGGATCTTCCCCGACGTCTAGGTGCGGTCGCCGGAGCTGTGGTGTCGCCAACCGTCGGGATATTCGGCGTCGTGCAGCCGGGATAGCTCGTGGGTGTAGTGATCCAGACGGTCGGCGGCGGCCTGGGCCGCGTGGTAGTCCTTACCGTGGTCGCGGGCCGGCGTCTGCTCCTCGGCGCGCTTGCGGACGACGTGAAGCTCCTCGCGGGCCAGTTCTACGACCTTCTCTAGCGTCTCTTCGAGATTCATCGCTTCCCTTTGGTGGCGGGTCGATCGGCGTGCTGATGTTCTCACGCTGGCGCGTGGTCGCGGGTATCGCCAACGCAGGAAAGCGCGCTGTCACACCTCTGCTTGATCAGCGTTCATGGCGGTGTGGCCGAGATGCGGGAACCATGCGGCTGGGCTCGGGCGGCGGCGGGCGAGCGGGACCGAACACGCGCCCATGAGCGCGGCGACGACGGCAGCGCCGCCGTAGATCGTGGATAGGCGGACGCCGCCGTCGACGAGTGGGCCCACGGCGAAGGCCGCGATCCCGTAGCCGACTTGGTAGAACGCAATCACACCACCCGCGACGCGTGTGGCAAACCCGGTCAGCTCCTCCTGTCCGAAGCTGATGGTGAGCGGCAGGAGCGCCGAGCAGCCGACTCCGGCGAGGCCAAAAGCAAGGACACCCAGGCCGACCTCACCGTGGGGGAGCACAGCGACGATCACGAACGCGCCGGCGAGCAGGAATGGAAGGAAGTGGTAGATCAGGCGTGGCGGCAGCCAGCGTTGGACCTCAGCGAACAGGACTCGTCCCGCGGTGACCATCGCCCAGAAGGCTGTGAGCGCCAGTGACGCTACCGTCGTGGAAGCGCCGAGTTCCCGGGTCATGTCCAGCTGCGACCAGTTCCCGCTGACGGTCTCACAGATGCCGTAGAGGACGGCGAATCCGGCATAAACCCAGAACCGCGGGGGGATGGCAGCGGTTCTCCTGTCCGGCTTGGTCGCCGTGGCCGGGGAAGCGGCTGCCTGGACGCGGAGCGGCAGCCGCAAACTGGCGACCAGTAGCGCCACGAGCAGGCTTGCCGACGTCAGCGGGAGGCCCTGCCAGAACCCGACACCAACGAACAGCACGACGAACACCGGCGCGAGCACCGTTCCCAGTCCGAGCAGGGCGTTTAGGACGAGAATCGAGCGGTCGACCCTGGCGGGGCTGAGCGCGGCGGCGAGGGTGTTCAACGCGGGCACGGCGAGACCAAAGCCCGTGCCCAGGCTCGCGGTGGCAGACAACAGGAGCCCGTAGGCGAGCGGTTTATTCGATGTCAGTAGCGAGCTGACGATGAGCAGCGCCATCGACAGGAGGTCAGCTGCGAGTCCGGCCAGGTAGACGCGCTTGGTACCGAGCCGCTTCGAGAGGTCAGCCCCGAGCACGGACGCGGTGATCGCGGCAATGACCTGGGGCAAGAAGAGGATCCCATACTGAGCGCTGGTGAGGTTGTAGTACCGGGGATTGGTGAAAACCGTCCCCGCGGCCGGGAACGTGACGAGCGCGATGCCCTGGACGACACCCGCGACGTGGACGACTCTGATCTCGTTCCTGGTCGCCACGCGTCTTCCTACCTGGCGTCACCGAGCGCGCGACGGTGCACCCTCATGGCGGCGAAGTCGGCCGCACTGGGGCCGCGCGCCCAGCGCGTTCCAGCTCGGCCTGCTCGGCCCGGATCATCCGGTCGGCCGCCTCGATCAGAGCGAGGTGGGAGAAGGCCTGCGGGAAGTTGCCCAGGTGGCGGCCCGTGGCGGGATCGAACTCCTCGGCATACAAGCCCAGCGGCGAGGCTGACCGCAGCAGTCGTTCCATCAGGTCGTGGGCCCGTTGGGTCTCGCCAACGATCGCGAGCGCCGAAACCAGCCAGAAGGAGCAGATCAGGAACGTCCCTTCCTTCCCGGAAAGCCCGTCGTCGGTCTCCTCCGTGCGGTAGCGCAGCACGTATCCGCTCTCGGTGAGGTCGCTCTCAATCGCCAGAACGGTGTTCCGTAGGCGTTCGTCATCCCCTGGGAGCAAGCCGAACGTCGCCGCCAGCAGCATCGAGGCGTCGAGCGCGTCCGTCCCGTAGTGCTGGCGGAACACGCCCCGGGCGCTCACGCCGTGGGCGAGAATGTCGGCGCGAATGACCGCCGCGGTGTCGGACCACTCCGATCCGAGACGCGCGTCACCCCGGATCTGTGCGAGGCCGGCGGCGCGGTCCATCGCGACCCAGCACATGAGCTTCGATGAGACGTAATGCTGGGGTTTGCCCCGGGACTCCCAGATGCCTTGATCGGGCTCTGCCCAGACCGCGGCGGCGCGCTCTGCCTGCGCCCGCACGATCGGCCACAGGCGGCTCGGGAGCCGCTGGGTGTGCGTCGTGTGCTTGAGGATCGAATCGAGAACCGCGCCGTAAACATCGTGCTGGCGCTGGGAGAAGGCGCCGTTGCCGATTCTCACGGGTCGCGCTCCTGCGTAGCCCGAAAGGTCCTCGCGCAGCGACTCGGTCAGATCCCGCCGGCCATCGATCCCATACATGATCTGCAATCCCCCGTCGGGGTCGCGGTGAACATCCGCCACGAATTGCATGAAGTCCTCGGCTTCCTCGTCAAGTGCGAGGACATGGAGCGCCTCGAGCGTGAACGTCGCGTCCCGCATCCAGGTGTAGCGGTAGTCCCAGTTGCGCTCGCCGCCGGGCGTCTCCGGCAACGACGTGGTTGGCGCTGCGACCGTCGCCCCGGTAGGCCGGTAGGTGAGTCCCTTGATCGTCAAGGCGGAGCGCTGGATGGCCTCGCGCCACCGGTGGTCGGCGAGCGGCCGGGTCCGGCCCAGCCAGTGACGCCAGAACTGCAGCGTCCTGTCGAGACGAGCGGTCGCCTGTTCGACGTCGGCCGGCCCGCGGAGGCCTTCGCCCCAGGACAGCGCGGCGTACGCCCGCTCACCGACTTGGAGCGTGTGCCGGGCGCGAGCTCGGGTCGCCTCGATGCCGAGCTGCAGATCCGTGTACAGCCGGATTGTCTGGCCGGCGCCGGTGGCATCAGCGACCCGGTGGCCGCCGTCCAGGAGCGACCACTCGGCCGCGGTTCGTCCGTAGTCGAAAGTGGGCTCGCAGATCAGCTCGATCTCCACTTCGCCCTCGAGACAGGTGATCGTCCGGACGATCATGTGGTCGGCGTCGCTGTCGGACGGGGGTCGCGTGTGGGGTGTAACCGCATCCCCGTCGGCGGCAGGGCCGATGGTCAGTGCCTCGCGCACCTCGATCCATCCCTGGAGCGCTTTCCAAGTGGTGATGAGCACGTTGCTTCCGGGCTCGTAGCCGCGCGCCGCCGGGCCCGTGATTCCGTACGGGCCGACGCGGAATGTCCCCGCCTCGCGGTCGAGCAGGGACGCGAACACGCTCGGGGCGTCGAAGCGCGGGACGCACAGCCAGTCGATCGAGCCGTCGCGGGCGACGAGCGCGCCGGTGTGGCAGTCGGACAGGAACGCGTAGTCGGCGATAGGCGGGAACGGAGACGGCGCTGCGGCACTGGTCACGACGACACCCATGGGCCGCGCCAGCGATCGGTTCCAGCGAGCAACTGATCCGCCTCGGGCGGTCCCCAGGACGCCGGGGCATAGGCGTGTACCGGTGGTGGCTCCGCGAGCAGAGGGCCGACGATCCGCCACGTCTCCTCGACCCCGTCCTGCCGCGTGAACAGCGAGCTGTTGCCGATGATCGCGGCGTGCAGGAGAACCTCGTACGGAGTCGGGCCCTCGCCGCCCTCCTGAGCGAACTCGACGTCCAGCGTGACCTCGTGTGGGCCGGGAACGTCGGCGCGCTCGGCGTCGATGACCAGGCGGATGCCGGTGGTCGGGTCGATCTTGACCACGAGCTGACTCTCGACGGGCAACCGATCTCCGTGAGGCGTGATGAATCCGAGGCGGGGAGGCCGGCGAAATACGAGTCGCAGCTCAGTGTCCGTGACCGGCAGGCGCTTGCCGGCTCGGATGAACCACGGCACCCCCGCCCAGCGCCAGTTGTCGATCTCCAACCGCAGGGCGGCGTAAGTCTCCGTGGTCGAGTCCGGGTTCACCCCGGCGATCTCGCGGTACCCGTCGTACTGCCCCCGGACGTAGTGCGTCGGGTCGGCATCCGGGATCGAGCGAAACAGTGCCACCTTCGCGTCTTTGCTCGCCGAGGCGCTCGCGTCGGCGGGAGGGTCCAGCGCAGCCGCGGCCAGGACCTGCAACAGGTGGTTGACGACGACGTCGCGGAGCGCCCCGACCGGATCGTAGAAGTGCCCGCGATCTTCGACCCCGAAACTCTCCGCCAGCGTGATTTGCACGTTCGCCACGTAGCTACGGTTCCAGACCGGCTCGAGAATCGTGTTCGCGAAACGCAGATAGAGGAACTCGCCCACGCCCATCTTCCCGAGGAAATGGTCGACCCGATAAAGCTGCGACTCATCCACATAGCGGTGGATCTCCGCGGCCAGCGCTCGCGCCGACTCGAGGTCGTGGCCGAAGGGCTTCTCGACCGCCACCCGCGCGTTGCTGGTTAGCCCCGCCTCGGACAGACCCTTGATCACGGTGGCGAACAGGGACGGCGGGGTCTCGAGGTAGAAGATCGGTAGCTGCGCCCCTCCGAGAGCGTCGCGGACGCGCGCGTATGTTCCGGCGTCGGCGAAGTCGCCCTGGACATAGGACATGCGATTGGCCAGTCGCGTGAACACGTGCTCATCGATCGAGTCCTCAGCGCTCGCGATCGCAGTGCGCGCATGCTCGCGGAGCTGATCGACCGACCAATCATCGACGGCCACACCGATGATCGGCAGGTCGATCAGTCCACGCGCCTCGAGCCGGTACAGGGAGTGAAACGTCATCACTTTCGCCAGGTCACCTGTAATCCCAAAGATCACAAGGACGTCGCCTGCAGCAGGGGCCTTGCTTGCGCTCACCTGTCAAACCTCCTGGGATGCGTGCCGTTGACCATGGCGTTTTCCTCCACGGCTGAGGTGACCTACTGGGCGGGCTCCGATGGTGCGAGGCTCGTCGCCCATCTCGCCTCGAGCCACCCGCGGAGGTGCAACTTGGTGCTCAGCACGCCGATGAACTCGATCGCGCCGATCAGAAATGCGACGGCGATCGACAAGCCGGTGACAGTCAGGTCGTAGTAAACCTTCCTGACCGGCCGCGCGAACGCCCAGCCGTAACCCGAGGAAGAACATCTGCCAGGTGTGGTTGATCGACCGCATCCAGCGTCCGAAGAAACGGTACATCAGACCGCGGGCCTGGAGCTGGGCTTCGAGTTCCGCCTCGTTCTAGAGGCCCTCCCGCGTGGCCCGGAACGCCCGCAGGATGCCGGCGAACACGACCAGAGCCGGCGCACTGCTCTCGACCGCGGTCGGCGGCCCAGCGCTTTTCGTCGCCTCCGCACTGGTCTCGGAGCGGCGGCCCGCCAACGGCGCGTGGCTGAGGCCGCGGGAGCTACGTCGAGCTGTCCTCGCCGTTGGTGCCGGGGCTGACCGCGGTAGCCGTCGAGCTCTCGGTCGGTGCCATCGCGATCGTGGCGATCCGGCTCTGACCGTCGAACCAGGCTTGACGCGGCGAGGCGGTGGGCCCGGCGCGCGCAATGGTCGGAGGGCGACCATTCACCATGCCTTGCTGGCGGCACGGTTCAAACAGCGAGTCGGTCCAGCGCGGTGCGGTCCACGTCGATGCCCAGGCCGGGACCCGTAGGAACGGTGAGCCGCCCGTCTTTCATCCTCAGTGGTTGGCGCACGACATCGTCGCGGAACGGGTGCCGCGACTGGTCGAACTCGGCGAGGGGCTCGTAGGCGCCGCGGGATTGCGGGCATGGGGGAACGAGCGCCGCTGCGTGCAAAGAGGCGGCCAGTCCGATTCCCGTGCCGAAGATGTGGGGGTTGACCAGGAGGTTCGCCGCCCCCGCAGCGGCGATGATCTGTTTGATCGCGGTGAACCCGCCGGCCGCCGCGACGTCGGGTTGAAGGATGTCCACGGCGCGGCGGGTGATCCAGGGCCAGAAGCCGCTCAGGGTGTACTCAAGTTCGCCGGCGGCGATGAGAGTTCTGGTCCCGAGGGCACGCAGCTCCACATAGCCGTCAATGTTCTCGGGCGACACGGGCTCCTCGAACCAGAACACGTCGAGCTCGTCCAGCTCGCGCAGCAATCGGCGCGCCAGGCCGGTCTCGTAGGCGTGGTTGGCGTCGACCATCAGGAGCACGTCGGGGCCGATCGCCTCGCGGACAGCGGCGACATCGAGCGCGTCTTGACGGACGCCGAACCCGATCTTCACCTTCATGGCGCGAAAGCCGGCCTCGAGATGTCTTTGCGCCTCCTCGACGAGTTCGTCCGGGTAGACGCCGTCAGGGCGGCGAAAGAAGCCCGTCGCATAGGCCTGGAAGGACTCGCGAAACCTGCCGCCCAGCAGCTGGTAGATCGGTAGCCCGAGAGCCTTACCGGCGATGTCGTGCAGCGCGATGTCGACGGCGCTGATCGCGCCGATGGCTGCGCCCTTGAAGCCGAAGTCCTTGACGCGGGTGTACATCGCCTCCCAGAGAACCGCGTAGTCCAACGGGTTGGCGCCTTGGATGACATCGACGAGGACAGCGTCGATCACCGTCTGCGCGATCTTCCCCGGCTGGCGGTTCTGGCAAAGCGATTCGCCGAATCCGGAGATGCCTTCGTCCGTGACGATCTCGACCACCGTGCTGTCACGCCCGGTGATCAGACCCGGATGAGAGCTGTATGTGGGAGTCGGCACGTCGGCGTGCAGCGCCCATGTCCTGACGTCGGTGACCTTCATTTGATTGGTGTCGGAGGTTACTTCCCGGCAGCGGCGAGCCGGCCCACCGTCCACGATCGAACCGGACCCGAGTTGCCGGCGACGCGTCCCCGCGCTTATCCGCGTCCGGACGCGCTCGGCCTTATCGTAAGGGCTGTGCCCAGCCCGAACGCGGCTTCGCCGGTCACCCAGAACCGGGAGTTCTGGACGCTGGTGGCTTACGCGGTCGTGCTCGGAGTGTTCGGGGGGTTCGCCAGCCTGGTTGTCCTCGGGGTGATCAAGGTGGGGGGCAGGTGGTACACCGATTCCCGTTCCGGCTGGTTCGACGGGTACTGGTGGTGGGTGGGGGTCACCGCAGCTGCGGGGCTCGTGGTTGGCCTGCTGCGGCGTCTGAGCCGGCTGCCCGAGCAGGTTCCCGACCTGTTCGAAGATCTGCGAGCGGGGAACGTCGATCCGAGACTGGTACCGGGGACCGTGGCCGTCTCGATCGTGTCGCTGATCGGTGGTGCGAGCGTCGGCCCGGAGAAGGTGCTGGGCACGGTGGGCGGCGGCGCCGGCGGCTGGATGGCGCGGCGAAGACGGCTGAGCCAAGAGGACTCCGACGTGAATACCCTCGCCGGGATCGCCGGCATCTTCGGTGGGGTGTTCTCTAGCCCGGTGATCGTGGTGATGCTGATCCTGGAGGTCGTCCGTCCGGGCGGACAGCGGTTCAGCAAGACCCTGGTCGCGGACATCGTGGCGGGGAGCGTCTCCTTCGGGATCTACTTCGCTGTCGCCGGCGCCGTGTTCTTGGGCGCCTACCAGGTGCCGGCATACGCGTTCCGGGACTGGCAGCTGCTGGCTGCCATCCCCCTTGGCCTGTTCGCGGCCCTGGTGACGACCCTGGCGGCTTTGTTCGTGACCCTGGCGTCGCGGTTGTTCGGCTGGTTGAGTGTCCCGTCCATCGTCAAATCAATGCTGGGCGGCATTACGTTCGGCATTGTCGGCGTGGCACTCCCGCTGACGATGTTCTCGGGTGGCGACCAGCTTGGTTCAGTGCTGAAAGGCGCAGGGTCGCTCGGCATCGGTCTGTGTGTGGCGATTCTGATCGCCAAGCTGCTGACTTACGCGGTTAGCCAGGGGAGCGGGTTCGTGGGTGGGCCTATCTTCCCGTCGCTGTTCATGGGCGGAACAGCCGGGGTCATCGTTCACCAAGCCATCTCTGGCGTTCCGCTGGGGCTGGCGTTCAGCTGCCTGCTCACCGCCATCCTGGGGTCGATCGCAGCCGCACCACTCGCGATGGTATTGATGGCGGCATTCCTGACCCGCGGAGGGGTGCTGCAGACCGCGCCTGTCCTGATTACCGTCGTTACCACCTTTCTGACGGTCGAGGGCTTGAAGTACTTCCTGGCAAGCCGCGGGCAGCGCGTGCCCCAGGCCGAGCGCACCAGCGGATGACGGAAGAGGGCGGTGGAGACAGTCGCCGGCAAGCTAGATTACGAGCTGCCAGACCAAGACCGGCAGGACCTCGAGCTCGCTCGGGTCGTGCTTCGGGTCGGCGTACTCCTGGATGTCGAGGTCCTTCTGCACGCGCCGGAGCCCGGGCTGGTCATCATCCAGCGGTCTACTGACCGGCAACAATTAAGGAGGTCATTGTGAGCAACATCGACGAGGAGCTGGTCTTGGCCCACTTCATCGTGTCAGACGATGTCGAGCGCTCCCGCCGTTTTTACACCGAAGTACTCGGCGGCCGGGTGATCTTCTCCGGGCCCGGCGGCCTGACTTATGTCGCACTGTCCAACAGCTGGATCATCATCAATGTCGGCGGGGGCCCGACCGACGACAAGCCGGCGGTCACGCTGGAGACGCCACGCGATCCCGACCGGGTCAGCAGCTTCATCAACATCCGAGTCAAGGACATCGAGGCCGTGTACGCCGAATGGAGCGCCCGGGGTGCTCAATTCCTGACGCCGCCGAAACACCACCAGTACGAGATCCGTTGCTACATCCGCGATCCCGACGGCCATCTGATCGAAGTGGGGCAAACCACGGATCCAGAGGGAGACTGGTCGAACTGGCCAATTAGTACGCCCGTCGACGCGTCCGCGTGAACGACGAGATCAGGTTTCGGTCGTGACCACCGCGATCATCGGCACTGGAGGGCTCGGATCGGCCATCGCCCGCCAGCTCGCCTCAGGTGGCGAGAACCTGAGGCTCTCGAGCGCCGACACTGAGTCGGCGCGAACGTTGGCTGAACAGATCGGTCCAGCTGCCGTTGTCGCGGTCGACAATCGCGACGCGTTGCAGGGCGCCGATGCCGCCATCCTCGCGCTGCGGTTCCCCGTTTTGAAGGGCGTCATAGACGAGATTGCCGAACCGCTAACCGACAAGCTGTTGGTCGTTCCGAGTAACCCAGTCGGCCTCGATGCACAAGGTAAGGTCGTCCGTCTCCTGCCGCAAGGGCAATCCTCCGGCGAGGTTCTAGCCGGGTGGTTGCCGGCGGGGGCGCGCCTGGCGATGGCGTTTGGAAGCATGTCGTCCGATCTCTTCGAGTCCTCTAGCAGGCGGTCACCGGAGCCGGCGGTCCTTTTTTACGTGACCGACGATGAACGTGCTGGCAGAGAAGTCGAGCGGTTGATTCGGGCCGCCGGCTTCGAGCCGGTGAAGGTCGGCGGGATCAAACAGTCGGGTCGGCTCGAGGTGGGCGGCGACCTTCACGATCTCGTAGTCGGCCCGGCTGAGGCCCGGTCATTGGTCGGGGGGGCCTGACCCGGCACGCCTGCGACTGCTCCGGCGGCGCGCCTGCCTTCGAGGAGCCACAGCGGTTGGCTGGTCCGCCGCGGCGGACGAGCCGTCAGTCAGGTCGGCCGGCGCTCGTCTGTGGGCTGGCTCGCGACCGGGTGGTTGCTTGGGTCGCTCGAGCGTCGGCGCGGGTGGGATCGGGCATCGCACGGGGTGAGCGGTGGGCACGGTCACGGGCTGTCCGTGGTGGTGGATGTCGACCGCTTCGCCCATCAGCAGCGTGTACGTGGCCTGGGTGGGTTCGACTTCGATCCGCAGCTGCGCGCCCTTGCGAAAGCGGAGGCTGAACGCGATGCGGGTTAGCGCTTGCGGGAGACGTGGGGCGAAGCTGAGCGTCCCAACGTGGTCGCGCAGCCCGCCGAGGCCGGCGAGCGCGGCGATGCACGCCCCCGCGAGCGAGGCGATGTGAACGCCGTCGCGGGTGTTGTGCTCGAGGTCGTCGAGGTCGAGCAGCGCGGCTTCGGCGAAATAGTCGTAGGCCAACTCGACGTGCCCGACCTCGGCGGCAACGATCGCTTGAATACAGGCCGACAGCGACGAGTCGCGGACGGTCAACTGCTCGTAGTAGGCGAAGTCCCGCGCCTTCTCCTCGGCGGTGAACGCCTCGCCGGCGAAGAACAGCGCCATCACCAAGTCCGCCTGCTTGACGACCTGCTTGCGGTAGAGATCGAAGTACGCGTAGTGCAGCAGCAAGGGATAGTTCTCGGGTGGGGTAGAGTCGAAGTCCCACACGTCGTGTTGCGTGAAGCCATCCGCTTGTGGGTGCACGTCCAGTGACTCGTCGTACGGGATGAAGATCGCGTTGGCGGCGTCCCGCCAGCTTGCGGCCTCTTCGTCGTCGACGGCCAGCCGCTTCGCCACGTCGGCTTGTCGCTCGACCGCGTCGGCAGCGGCGCGGAGGTTCCGCGCCGCCATCAGGTTCGTATACACGTTGTTATCGGCGACCGCACTGTATTCGTCCGGCCCAGTGACACCGTCGATGCGAAACTGCCCGGTCGCGTCGTGGTGACCGAGGGAGCGCCACAACCGGGCGGTCTCGACGAGCAATTCCACGCCCGCCTCACGCTCAAAGGCCACATCTTCGGTGATCATCTGGTATCGCTCCACGGCGGTGGCAATCGCCGCGTTGATGTGGAAGGCCGCTGTGCCCGCCGGCCAGTATCCGGAGCACTCCTCGCCGTGGATCGTCCTCCACGGAAACGCAGCGCCGCGAAGCCCCAGCGACCGTGCGCGCTCGCGCGCCAGATCCAGCGTCTGGTGGCGCCAGCGCAACGCGTCCGAGACGGAGCGTGGCCGGTGGTAGGTGAGCAGCGGCAGGACGAACGCCTCGGTGTCCCAGAACGTGTGACCGTCGTACCCGGGACCGGTCAGCCCCTTGGCCGGAATCGGCCGGCGCTCGCCCCGGGCTCCCGCCTGGAGCGTATGAAATGCAGCAAACCGCACCGCCTGCTGAAGCTCCGCGTCGCCGTCGATCTCGATGTCGGCAACTGCCCAGAACTCGTCGAGATAGTCGCGCTGCTCCTGCAGTAGACCGTCCCAGCCGGTGTGCATGGCGCCCGCCAGCGACGCCGCAACCTGGTCGCGTATTGCCGGAACGGTCCGCGCGCTCGACCAGCCGTAGCCGACGAACTTCGTCACGCGCAGCGGCGCGCCCGGCGCCGCTGTCGCGGTGATCGTCAACCGAGCCAGATCGGGGCGGGCCGTCATCGCGGTCCCGGTATCCGCGGGTCCATCGATCCGGTGATCCATCGCCGCGCCGACGGTCAGGTCGCTGGACCTCGTGGTGTGGACGAGAATCGCTTCAAGGTCCTGTCCCTGGAACATGTCGGACACCAGTGGCGAGCTCAGGGCCGCCGCCGCGCGCGGGTCGCGCTCGGTCACCGGCACCGTCTCGTTGGTGACAAGCTCGGACTGGACGACTACCTGCACCGTGTCGTCGAGCGGCTCGACCTCGTACGAGATCGCGGCGATCGAGCGCTGTGTGAACGAGACCATTCGCGTCGAGGACACGCGGACCAGACGGCCCGTCGGCGAGACCCACTCGGCTACGCGGCGGAGCACACCGGCGCGGAGGTCGAGCACCCGCTCGTGCTTGCGCAGCTCGCCGTACCGGACGTCGAACGGCTCGTCTTCGACTAACAGCCGGATGATCTTGCCGTTCGTGACGTTGACCACCGTCTGTCCGTCCTCGGGATCGCCATACCCGGCCTCCGCGTACGGCAGCGGTCGCGTCTCATAGAACCCCGCCAGGTAGGTGCCCGGGAGCCCGAACGGCTCGCCCTCGTCGAGGTTCGCGCGCATGCCGACGTGCCCGTTCGCGAGCGCGAACACCGATTCGGTCTGCGCCAGGCGCCCGAGATCAAGCGCAGTCTCGTGGACCGCCCACGGCTCAACCACGAATGCCTCGTGCTGGATCATGCCGCGTCCCGAAGCGGCCAGGCGCGGCCGCCACCCACCGCCAGAGGATTCACACCCGGCTGCAAGCTCGGCACCCGCGGATTCCTACCACGAATGCACCGTGGCGCGACGGCTGCGCCGAGGCGGAACGCACATAGAGGCCTTGGCAACATCGATCGTCCCTACCCTGCGCAACCTCCGATTTCAAGGAGTGACCTCGCGCAGGCGTTTGGTCCGGAAACGACGCTCAGCGTCGGTCCGAGCCAGGGTGATCGTCGATCTCCTCGAAGTCGGCGGGAAAGTCGTGGTGCCCGCTCAGCCGTGCTTAGGCCGGCTCGTCCGCGCCGGCGTCGTGGACGACGAACACGGGACATTGGGCATGCTTCACGACACCCTTGGACGTGCTGCCCTCGAATCTCGCCCGGAGACCGCTCAGGCCGCGAGAACCGACGACGATGGTCGTTGCCTTGTGGTCACGAGCCACTTCCACGATCGTCCGAGCGATGTCGCGAGCGTCGGCCATGGCGAGCGGTTCGGCCTCCAAACCCAAAGATCTCGCCAGCTCGGCTCCCTCGTTTGCCACACGTTCGGCGCGGCCGCGTAGCGCTTCGTCGACCGTCAGCACGGTCGAAGGGTCGACGGTCGGCGTCATTCCCACGTCGGGCGGCGCGGCCACGGCGGCGTGGGCGAGCGCCGCCTCCCAGACAGTGAGCACGAGCGTCACCCGCGGCTTCAATAGCGTGGCCGCCGCGGCCACCGCCTGACGCGCCGCGGCCGATCCGTCGAAGGCGATCAGAGTTGGGCCGTCGTCAGGCTGCACTCGACCAGGATATTCGACGTAGGGTCCCATAGCCGGCTCCCGTCTGGATCAGGACGCCGATGGTCTCGTGTTAGCGGCCCGAGCCCATTGGTCATATTCGGCGCGGGCTGCGCTGCGAGTTAGCAGTGTTGCGATCGCTCGACGCTGGCGTTCTGTAAGCGAGCCAATCGGTTTGTCCTCTCGGATCGCGGCCTGTGCGAGGAACGCGCGGGACCGAACCTTGCCCCAGCCGCGTTGGCTTGCCAGCAGCTGGGAGAGTGGCATGCTCGCGATCTCCGACGGGCAGGTCAGGATCGCGTTGGCTGCGGACAGCTGCCCGTCCGCAATTCGGGTTTTCAGTTCCGAGCGCGCACGACGGACCTCGTTTGCCAGCCGAAGCGCCTGGACGGGCTGCGAGCCCGCGGCAGCCGTTCTCGACTCGCTCATGGGTGTCCCTTGTTCATCGGTCCGCTCTCGCTCAGCTGCGCCACCCGGAAACTACGACCGGCCGGGCGTTATGCGCAATGCGTAATCGGCCGCAGACGCGCGCGCGACTTGGCGCTATTTGGGCGCTTTCGCAGTGGGACGTTGGTATCCAACCCCGCGGCCGCAATCACGCAAAATGGAACGATTAGTTCTCGTCTCGCAATCGGTCAATAACGGCGAAGCCCTGGGCAACGAAGGAGGGTCCGTGCTGATTTACTCGATGGGCGTCTCGGTGGACGGCTTCATCTCCGACCGCGCGGGCGCGTTCGGGTGGACGGCCCCCAGCGAGGAGCAGTTTCGCTTCCACCTCGCGCAGGTACGCGAGCTTGGCTGCCATCTGTGCGGTCGCAGGCTTTACGAGACGATGCTGGTGTGGGAGACGGATCCGTCGCTGCGCGACAACGAGCTTGGGGCCGCGTTCGCCGACGTTTGGTGCGCGATCCCGAAGGTCGTCTTCAGCCGGACGCTCGAAAGGGTCGAAGGCAACGCCCGGCTCGCGGAGGCGTCACTGGCCGAGGAGATCGCTGTGGCGCTCGACGCGACCGACAAGGACGTCTCGATCGGCGGCGCCAGCCTGGCTGCACTGGCCGTCGAGCTCGGCCTCGTCGACGAGCTGCGCCTGTTCCGCCACCCGGTCGTCGTCGGTGGCGGTACGCCTTTCCTGCCGCCGGTGAGTGAGGACGTCACGCTCGACCTGATCGAGACCAGGACGTTCGGCTCGCGCGTGATCTACGAGCGCTACAGGCGCGTCCGCGATGACATGGACTGACACATCTAAGGGAGCGTCCCGGCGAGCACCACGCCTGGCTTTGCACACATCCTCGCCGCCCGCTGGAACGCCGGTGAGTCTGGGTTGAACCTGCCGTTGAACTCTTGGTCGATCGATCCGTCGATCAGCTTAGGGTCGGGGTAGAGTCGGGCGCCCGTTTTCGACTCGGACGGCAGGACGGAGCTGGAACTCGCCCCGGCTGTTGGGGTCCGGGAAGTCGGGCACTCCGTGCGATCGCATGCAGTCCGCCTAGGCGAGCGCCCGCGACATCACCTTGCTCGGCGAGCTAGCGTGTGCGCCGCCGCCGCAGCCCGCAAGCAGTCCGGCGCACGGCAGCGCGATCGCAACGGCACCGCGAGCCAATCGGTGACTGCGTCCGTCGCGCGGCCGGCGTCGGATCATCACCAGACTCAAATTGGGAAGTGGCCTGAGCGACAACAAGAACGCGCTGGTCACAGCGGGCGGGCGACGCTCAGGATCGGATGTCGTAGCTGACGAGCGACCGCGGCGGCAGGGGCGCGATGAAGGCGCTGTTCTTCACGGCGATCGGGGTCTGCGCGGAGAGCCCGTGGGATGTGTCGGTCAGGTACGGCGTGACGCGCGCTGCGCCGATCCCGCGCAGCGAGAAGGTCGCGACCTGGCGGCTGCGGGCGCTGTTCAGTACGACCACGGCGATCGACCCATCGCGGTTGCGAAACGCGCTCACCTCGAGGCCCGGGCGGCTCGTCGTCGTCCCGATGCGCACCGCGCCCGGGCGGATGAACCGGCTGAAGCTCGCGAACGCCCACAGCCGACCGGAGGTGGCGACGGTGTCGCCCGTGACATCGACCAGTCCTGTGTTCGGGCCGGTCACGGTGGTCGTGCTCGTATTCGCGCCCCATAAGTAAAGGAACGCGCCCAGGTTCGCGGCCGTGAGGCCGGTGTAGATGTCCTGCGCCCAAGTGAACCCGGACTCCAGGGAGCCGTCGTCCCAGGCCGGATCAAACGGCCCGGTGTCGAACGGCGCCCACTCGGTCTCCCACACCGGCTTGGTCCACCCCTTCAGCGGCGAGCCCGGCGCCACGAAGTAGCCGTGGCTGGTGAACAGCGCCGTCGCCGAGTTCGCCGAGTCGTCGGCCTCGATCGCGGCTGCGTACTGCTGCGCCCAGTCCCAGCTGATGCTCGCGCAGCACTCAGCGCGCGTCGAAAGACCGGAGTCCGCGAGCGCCTGGCCGAGGACCTGCATGAAGTTCGTCGTCTGCGCTGCGCTCATGCTCATGCTGTCCTGGGGAGGCGAACCGCCCCCTGGCTGCGCCCCTGGGGGCAGAGGATTTGCCTCGTTCTGCGGGCCCACGTAGGTGAGCGGCACGCCCGCCGCCGCGTAATCCTTGGCGTACTGCACCAGGTAGTTGGCGTAGGCCTGGCGCCAATCACCGCGCCGGCAGCTCGCGCCCGGGACCCCGCACACCGTGCCGCGGTAGAACGGTGAGTCGTTGGTCTTCATGAACCCCGGAGCGCTCCACGCGTCGGCAAACACATCACTGACGCCATAGTCGGCCTTGATCTGCTTTGCGAACCACAGCTGCCCTTGATCCTGGTCGACCTGGGCGAGCGTCAGATACGACGGCTTCGCGTTCGGACCGCTCGGCGCCCGCGGCTCGATCGTAAACCCCTTGTCGGCGCTGATCTCATTGCGCAAGATCGTCAATCCCGCCCCACCTGTCGGGCTGTAGAGCAAGCTCAGCACCTGGTTCTGGACCGACGCCGGCGCGGTCATCAGCGCCTTGGCCTGCCCGAACCCCTCCGACACACCAAAACCAGCGATGCGCTGGTACTGCTTGGCAGCGTCAACCGTGACTTTGGCCGTCGACGACGGGGAGCCGCCACCGCAGCCGCCGGCCAGGAGCGGGGCCGTGGCCGCAGCACACCACGCAACCAGCCGCCCAAAGATTCGAAGCGCACGCGGGAAGGCTTCCGGGATGGCGAGCATGTTAAGGAGTTGTCGGCGGCCGGAGCCATGGCGGCAGGCCCTCGCTGACTGCGTGCACGGCGGCTGTTGCGGGTTGATGCGCCGCGCCTCGACCATTCCGCTTGGGGGCGCAGATTCCCGCCGCGGTAGCCCGGCCCGATGTGGTCAGGTGTGGCGCGGCGCCCATTGGAAGCGGCGAAAGGCGACCGCGGCGGCCACCACGCCCCAGATCACGACGATCAGCAGGTCGTGCCCGGACCATGCCGAGGCCCCGGGATGGCTGAAGGTCCTGAACACGGCGGTGATGAAGTGGCGGATCGGGAAGAAGGTCGAGATGTTCGCCAGCGCAGAGCCGGATTTGAGCGGGAACCACAGGCCTGAAAGGAACAGGAGCACGAAGAACACGGTGCTCGTCAGAGGACCGGCGGCCTGCTGGTTGGGGATGAGCGTGCTCATCGCGATCCCGAGCGCGGCGAAGCTCAGCCCACCGAGTATGAGCACGACCAAGAGGGCGCCGATCCCCGATGGGCCCGATGGCAGTTGAACCGCAAACGCCCAGCGTCCGACTGCGAGCATCAGCACAACCTCAGCGAACGCGATCAGCAGCGTGCTCAGCAGGATCGAGGTCAAGAGCGTCCAGGTAGGCAGCGGACTCAGCCGCAGGCGCTTGAGCAGCCCGGTCTCGCGGCGGATGACGAGGCTGATCGCGAGGCTGTTGAACGACGCCGCCATCACCCCGTAAGCGATGAAGCCCGGAACGTAGTACTGGACCAGCTTGATGTTGTGCAGATAGCTAACGCGCGAGGACCCGGCGCTCGCGCCCAGCATCAGCAGGAAAAGGAGCGCGAACCCGACCGTGAAGATCGCCCCGATCGGGTTTAGCCAGAAGGACAGCTGCTCATAGCCGACCTGCCGAACCACGAGGCGCAGCTCGGCCAGCGGCGAACGCCGCGGCAGGATCGATTCCCCGCGTGTGCTCAACCTCGGACCGGCGCCTCCGAAGCCGAGTCGGTCTGGAATCGGTCGGGGTCGGCGCCGGTCAGCTGCAGGTAGACGTCCTCGAGCGTGTGACGGCTAACCGTCAGGCCGGTCACCCGCACCTCGTGCTCGAGCGCCCACCTGGTTAGTTCGTAGAGCGCCTCGAGTTCACGATCGGTGCGCAGCTCGACGGACCGCCCATTGCCGGTGACGGTCATGGGCAGATCGTCGGGCGTGACGCCAGTGGGTAACTGGAAGCGGATCGTGGCCGCACCCTGGTCGCGGCCACCTAGCGATGCCGGCGGACCGTGGGCGACGATCTTGCCCGATGCGATGATCGCGACTTGGTCGGCCAGAGCCTCTGCCTCCTCCATGTAGTGCGTAGTGAGGATCACCGTTGTCCCCTCGCCGGCGAGCCTCCGCACGAGCTCCCACGACGTTCGCCGCCCCGCCGGATCAAGTCCGGTGGTGGGCTCATCAAGGAACAGCAACGCCGGATTGCCCACAATCCCGAGGCCGACATCGAGCCGTCGCTGCTGCCCTCCCGACAGCGTCTTGACCTTCGCATCGGCCTTCTCGGTGAGGCCGACCAGCCCGATCACCTCGCCCACCGGCCGCGGCGCCGGGTAGTAGCCCGCGTTGCGTTCCAGCACCTGGCGCACCGACAGAAACGGCTCCACCGCAAGCTCCTGCAAGACGACGCCTAGCTGGCTGCGCAGCCGCTGCCCGGATCGGCGGTCACCGGGGTCGATCCCCAGCACCCGCACCTCGCCCGCGTCGCGGTCGCGGAATCCCTCCAGGATCTCGATCGTCGTCGTCTTGCCCGCCCCATTGGGACCCAGCAAAGCGAATACCTCACCAGCCTCCACCTCGAAGCTCACCCCATCAACGGCGTGGACCTTCCCGTAGGACCGAACCAGTCCACGAACGCTCACTGCCGGCAAAGTTCATCTCCCCGCCGGAGATCCGCCTGGATGCCCGCTGCGTGACCCAACACGACCGGCACCCCACCATACCGAGCGGCTCATGCATGAGCCGCGTCCGCGCCGGCGCACCGCCCTCGAGGTCTAGGAGGGGCGGAAGTAGGCGCCCGGCGTGAGCCCGGTCTCGCGCCGAAACGCGGCGACGAACGCGCTCGGGGTCCGGTAACCGACCCGATCGGCGACGACGCTGATCGGCTCCCCGGACGCGAGGTGAGGGAGGGCGGCGCGGAGGCGCACCGCGGTCCGCCAGCGGCCGAACGGAATTCCGGTCCCGGCGAGGAAGGCCCGGGTGAGCGTGCGGCCGCTGGCGCCCACCGCGCGTCCCCACTCGGCGAGGCTACGGCCGTCCGCTGGATCGGCGAGCAGCCCACGCGCGACGTCGAGGGCACGGTCGTCGGTCGGCATCGTGACCTCGATCGTCGTGGTGGCCACCGGCTGAAGCAGATCGAGCAGGACCGCCTCGGCGCGCGACCGCTTGGCCGGCTCGAGCGGAGCCTCGCTCAGGTGCAGGATCAGTTCGGCCAGGAGGCGCGTCGCGGCCACGGGCTGGGGGGCAGCCCAGGTGATCGGGCAGAGCTTTGGCTTGAGATACAGCGTTCGCATGGTCGCTTTCTCCGCCGCGATCGTCTCGTGGACGACGCCGGCCGGGATCCACAGTGCGCGAGTCGGCGGCAGGACCCACGTATGAGCTTCGGCAACCACTGTGAGCACTCCGTCGGCCGCCCACGCGAGCTGGTGCCGGTCGTGCGAATGCCAGGAAAAACGCTTCCCGGACTCCATCGGAAAGGTGCTCAGCAGGATTGCCGTGGCGTCGCTGTCCGACCCTGTGCCGGGTTGTCCGTTTGGCGACATCGCTTGGAACCATACGCTCTTGAGGAAACGACGGTCAGGCCTTACGGTGATCGCCATGAATGGGAACCACGCCCGGCTCTGTCCCAGTCCCGAGTGGGCGGAGCATCTGCACAGCGATGTCCTCCCGCAGATCACCGCCGGCGTCGCGCTCGGCGAGGAGCTGCTGGAGGTCGGGCCCGGTCCCGGAGCGGCCACCGACTGGCTGCGCGCACGGGTCCGTCGCTTGGTCGCGGTCGAACGGGACGAGCCGACTGCCGACGCGCTTGCGCGGCACTTCGCGCACACGAATGTGGAAGTCCTGCACGGCGACGCCACCGCCCTCGGGTTTGACGACGCGTCGTTTGACTCGGCGGCGTCGTTCACGATGCTCCACCACGTCCCCACCCGCGTGCTGCAGACGCGCCTGCTGGCCGAGGTGCTCCGCATCCTGCGTCCGGGCGGCGCACTCATCGGTTACGACAGCCTGCACAGCGACGAGCTTCACCACTTTCACGAGGGCGACAGCTACAACCCCATCGATCCGCCGGCGCTGCTGACGATCTTGCTGGCACTCGGCTTCTGTGATGTGACGATCACCGTCGATTGGGCGCTGAAGTTCGTCGCCCACGCGCCTCGCGCATAACGCACCCACACCGCGAAGGAGTCACACCATGCACCCTGAGCTTGCCTCAGCGATAGCCCGTGCCCGGGAACAGGACCTCCAGCGCGCTACCGGCCCGCAC
>Ga0335073_10002595_pt1 | contig 24802 bp, 19 predicted proteins | sample Lox_Sample_22_FD_207093 | JGI IMG/M metagenome (GOLD analysis project Ga0335073, IMG submission 207093) | Soil microbial communities from Loxahatchee National Wildlife Refuge, Florida, United States - Lox_Sample_2.2 | ecosystem: Environmental > Terrestrial > Soil > Wetlands | place: USA... | reverse complement strand
CGTCGCGGTTCTTGAGCGCGATCTTGAGGCCGCTCGAGGCCATGTCGGCCTTGAACTGGGTGCGGCGCGGCCCTTTCGATAGATGCGCGCGCGAGTCCATCTCGCAGGCGAAGCGCTGCAGAGTCTTTGCACCCTGAAACTCCAGCGCCATGTTGATGATTCGCTTGTGGGTGGACAGGAGCTCCGCATCGATGCAGCTGATGCGACGCGCGAGCTCGTTCACGGCGGCATCGAGCTCGGCGACCGGCACCGCATCGAGCACGAGGCCGATGCGCGCCGCATCGCGGCCCCACAGGCAGTCACCCGTCATCATCAGGCGCTTCGCCCACTGCGGACCCACGTGGTAGATCCACATCTGGTTCGGGGGCGTGCCGTTGGCGCGTGTCGCCGGAAAACCGATCTTCGCCTCCTCGGTACAGATGACGAAGTCGCACATGAGCGCGAGATCCGTGCCGCCCGCCATGCAGTTGCCCTGCACCTTGGCGATCACGGGCTTGTGCATGTCGAAAAGCACGAGGGTGTGCTTTTGAGTCTGTTCGAGGTTCCAGGCGTCATCGTCGACGGTGCCGTTCTGGGTACGGTACTTCGACTCGTCCCAGGGCGGCGTCTCGCCTTCCTTGAACCCGGCGTAGGCGCCCACCAGATCGTAGCCCGCGCAGAAGTCCTTGCCGGCGCCTTCGAGGATCACGACGTTGACCTCGTTGAGGCCGTCCGCCTCCTGCAGCGCACTAGAGAGCTCCGCCAGCATCGCAGGCGAGAGCGCATTGCGCTTTTCCGGCTTATTCAAGGTGATGCGAGCGATGCGATCCTTGACCTCGAAGAGGATGTGATCGGTGGAATGCAGATACTTGCTCATGAGAGCCGTCATCTCCCCACATCAGATGTAAGTATTTGAACGCTGGTCAACAATATAAACACGGCGAACGGCAGGGTCAACCGCAGTCAGCCCCCCGGCCGATTATCCGCTCAAGTCCTCGACTCCGTATCAGACAGAGCGCCGCGCCTTGCGCCCCGTGCGGCGATCCTCGAGCAGATCGACCGATACTTCGCCGCGCCCACCGTGAACCCGGCGCACAAGCTCGAGATGAAGCCGAGCGAGCAGTGGGCTCGCCAAAGCTTTGCGGCAGGACCCCTCGATGCCCATGAAGTCCGTCAGTTGGATGAGGTCGGCGCCGCGAACCTCGCATTTAGGGTCCAATGACGTTCACACCGAAGGCACCTGGCCCAATACTCGGCCGCACCGGCCACGTTGCTCGGCAATTTGAGCCGCGAGAAGCAGCTGGCGGTCGTTGCGGGCAATGCGCAGCGTCTCCGCCACGCATTCCCGCGCCGCTGTGCGCCGTTACCATGTGGGTCCGGACAAGGACATCCCGCATCTGTCCCGCGAGTTCATCTTGAATACCTGGGGGACCTGCGGCACCTTGGCCTGCTCTGAGCGCGCGTCTTCTCCGACGGGAGCTTGGCCGTTGACTGCGCACGGTATATTATTCGAACATCATACATATTTGTGAACGACGGCGACCAGGGCGCGGGAGGAATTCATGGCGCAGCAGGGCAAGGTATGGCTCATCACCGGCGTCTCGAGCGGGCTCGGCCGGGAGCTCGCGAAAGCCGCAGTCGCCCGCGGCGATACGGTCGCTGGAACGCTGCGCTCCGAGGCGCAGCTCGCTGATTTCCGTGCCCTCGCGCCTGGTCGCGCCCATGCGCACCGGCTCGATGTGACCGATCTGGCCGCAATTCCCCGGCTGGTGAGGCAGGTCACCCATGAGCTCGGCCAAGTCGATGTGCTGGTCAACAACGCGGGCTACGGTCAGATGGGTCTCATCGAGGAGCTGAGCGAAGCCGAAATCCGCCGCCAGTTCGAGACCAACTTCTTCGGGCTGCTCGAGCTTGTGCGGGCGGTGTTGCCCGGCATGCGCACGCAAAGGACCGGACACATCGTCAACATTTCCTCGATTGCGGGCTCCTCGGGCTTCCCGAGCTTTGGCATCTATTGTGCGTCGAAGTTTGCGGTCGAGGGACTCAGCGAGGCGCTCGCGGGGGAGGTCGCGCCCTTCGGTATCAAGGTGACTATCGTCGAGCCCGGCGGCTTCCGCACGGAGTTCTCCGGCACATCGATCGGCAAGGCCCAGCGCGTGATGGCCGAGTACGCGGATTCGCCGGCCGGAAAAGTGCGCGAGATGTTTGCGGGCTACCACGGCCATGAGTCAGGCGACCCGGCCAAGGCCGCTCAGGCGATCCTTCGCGTGGTCGATGCAGCTCACCCGCCGCTGAGACTCGTGCTGGGCCCCGATGCGCTCATCATGCTGCGGCAGCGCATGGCGTCGGTCACCAAGGACTACGACGATTGGGCCGAGCTGTCCGCGAGCACCAATTACTAGAGCCTCCATCGCGGCGGCGGCCCCGTCCGCGTCTGACTCGAAGGAACCTTGACTCCATGCGCGACCCAGATGGCCAGGTGAAGACCGAGACGCGCGGCCACGTGCTCTTGATCGGCATCGATCGACCCGAGAAGCGCAACGGCTTCACACCCAAGATGTTCGCCGAGCTAGCGCGAGCCTGCAGCACGCTCGAGCGAACGCACGACTTGCGCTGCGCGGTGCTCCATGCACAAGGCGATCATTTCACGGCCGGCCTCGACATGCCGAAGATCGCGCCGCTTCGCCAGGCCGGCGAGCCTCTCTATCCGCCCGAGGAGGTTGACCCGTTCAATCTGCGGGCGCCCTTTCGCGCGAAACCCCTCATCATCGCCCTGAAAGGCATCTGCTTCACGGTCGCGGTCGAACTGATGCTCGCCTCGGACATCGCGATTGCGGCCGATACCTGTCGATTCTCTCAGCTCGAGGTGAAGCGCGGCATCATGGCCGGTTGTGGCGCGACCTTCCGGATGGTCGAGCGTGCCGGCTGGGGCAATGCCATGAAGTTGCTGTTGACGGGCGATGAGTTCACGGCGGCGGAAGCTCTCAAGTGCAACTTTGTCCAGGAGGTGGTCCCAGCCGGCGAGGAGCTCGAGCGTGCATGCGCCTACGCGGAACGTATCGCCGAACAGGCCCCGCTTGCCGTCTACGCCATGATGCAGAGCGCCCGCCTCGCGCAGGATGAAGGCTGGCAGGCAGCGGTAGCTGCGATTCCGGTCGCGCAGAAGCGTCTCTACAACACCGAAGACGCCAAGGAAGGCATCCGGTCATTCATCGAGAAGCGCGCGGCCAGGTTCCAGGGTCGCTAGAGAGCCCCGCCCAGGTATTGGGAACGCAATGCTCAAAACCCGAATCACCAAGCTGCTCGGCATCGATTATCCCATCATCCAGGGTGGCATGCGCTGGGTGGCGCGCGCCGAGCTCGCCGCTGCGGTGAGCAACGCGGGTGGCATCGGCTTCATTTCCGCCCACACGCAGCCGACGGCAGCGGCGCTCGCCGAGGAGATCTGTCGTACGCGCGCCCTGACCCAGCGCCCGTTCGGCGTGAATCTCACCATCCTGCCTTCGCTCGCGGGGCTCGACTATGACGGCTATGTCGCCGCGATCATCGAGAACGGTGTGGCTGCCGTCGAGACCGCGGGAGCGAATCCGGCGAGGTACATCGAAAGGCTGAAGCGGGCGGGCGTCAAGATCTTTCACAAGGCGACCGCAGTCCGTTACGCACTCAAAGCCGAGCAGCTCGGCGCGGATGCGGTGAGCATCGACGGATTCGAGTGTGCCGGGCACCCGGGCGTGGACGACATTCCGGGCCTTGTCCTGATACCTGCCGCGGCGGCCAAGCTCCGTATCCCGATACTCGCGTGCGGGGGCCTCGCCGATGCACGCGGCCTGATCGCCGCGCTGGCGCTGGGTGCCGAAGGCATCAACATGGGCACACGTTTCATGCTGACGGCGGAGTCGCCGGTACCACTCGCCTTGAAGCAGCGGCTCATCGCGGCGAGCGAGCGCGACACCGTTCTCGTCGGGCGCAGCCTCGGCGACCCGAGCCGCGTCGTGCGCAACGCCGTCTCCGCCGAAGCGCTCGAGCTCGAGAAACGACGCGACGTGACTCACCAGGATCTCGCACCGCTCGTCGCAGCGCCGCGCTGGATGAAAGCGCTCGCCGACGGGGACTTTGACGGCGGAGCGATCCCGGCAGGTCTTTCGATCGGTCTGATCGATGACGTTCCAACCTGCGCCGAGCTCATCCGGCGGATCGTGAGCGAGGCGCGGACACTCGTCCGTACGCGCCTCTGCGGCATGCTCTCCCAGCAGTCGTCGTGACCAACGGCCGGCCAGCCGGCCGTTATCAGTGAATCGATCGCACCAGGCTCGCGTTTCTGCCATCGATCGCGTTGACGATCACATCCTCGCCGGTCTTGAAGGTGCTGGCGATCTCTGCGCCCTCCCGCTTCTTGCCGTCGATGCTGCGCACATAGGTATCGACGTTGATCGTATAGCTTTTGGTAAGGCCGCTCTTCGCATCCACCACGGTCACCTCTGTCTCGTTCAAGCTCACCAGCCGACCGATCGTCGGTGTGGATCCCGATGCCTCGGTGACACGGATATCCATGGTCATGCGGAACCGGTCCTTTGAAATATTGGTGAGGCCGCTGTGCGGCGTATTGAGGTCGAAGATGACAATGTCGCCCGGCTCGTAGTTCGCTCGTTGCCAACCCTCGATGGGCACGAGCTCCCGGGGGATCGGAAAGAGGGGCGGATTATTGACGTCATGCAGGATCGGGCCACGATGCGCACCACCGACCCAGGCGCAGCCGCCCACATCCTCATCCACGAAATCGATCGGAATCCAGCAGATCTTCATCGGCATGCCGCGGCTGTAGAATCCGTCCTGATGCGGGTAGATGAACCGGTCCCTCGCCGGATCGTACCCGGGTGGGTTGGCACGATACTCGGCGATCGGCAGCCAGAACGGGTCATCGCCCAGAATCCGCTTCATCGTCGCGTTGATCTTGGGATTCTCGGTCAACAGCGTGTGAATGTTGCGCTCGTTGAACTCATTGATCCGGCTCAAGGAACCCGCCGTGAGCCGCGCCTCGGCTTGTGCATCGAAATACTGCGGGTCGAGCAGCTTCGAGCCCGTGTATCGGTTTTCATTGCGGTCGGGGTCGATCATCCCCGCGCGCTTCAAATAATCGAGCCACACGGCGCGCATCGCAGAGATGACATCGCGGTCCAGCACCCCCCGGAAATACCAATACCCGTCGCGCTCCCAAGCCTGCTTCAGCGCGTCGCGATTGTCGAGCAGATGATTGGATACATTGAGCTGACCCATGTTCAGCTTTCCGGAAGACATCTTCTGCACACTTGGCATTGAATACTCCGACTTGCCCGCCGCCGATGCCGGTGATCCGGCACCTTCCCGGTCTCATGCTCGCACCTGGAACCCTGGCAGCGCAGGGTCGATTGCGACATTATGTGGGTTCGAATTCAACACCTCTCCCCGGGAACCCCCAATGAGTGGCTTTGCTGCGATAGCGCTCGAGAATGTCTACATGTCGAGCCTCGGGATATTCCTCGATGCGTTCGAGCTGGTGCGCGGGCATGTGACGCGGCGTTTCGGGACCCGCGCGCGTTTTGCCATGGAATCGCCGATCCGTCTCCTCACGTCCAATGGTCGGGCAGTGCGGGTCGCGGGGGGCCGACGCATGAGCGCCGATGGGGGTCTCGATGACGATGCGCGTTATGCGCTCATCCATATCCCGGGATTCGTGGTTGGAGGTGAAGATGCATTGGATGCTCGGCTGGCCGATACGAGTCGTCTTTGCGAGTGGCTGCGCCACCAGTATCAAGGCGGTGCCTCGATCTCCGCGAGCGGCTCCGCCGTGTTCGTGCTGGCGCACGCCCAGCTTTTGAAGACCGGCGTCGCCGCCCTCAGCCGCCCGCTGATTCCGCTCTTTCGGCGGCGCTTTCCCGCGATCCGTGTCGACCATCGCAGGCCCTTGGTCGAACAGCGTCGCGTGATCACGGCAACCGGACTTGCTGCGGACACGCAGTTGCTGGCACGGCTTCTCGAGCTCGCGACCACGCCGGAGCTCGCGCGCTGGTTCGGCGATGTCGCCGGGCTCAACCAGATCGCGGAAGATCAGCTGGCGCAGGATGAGCTGGTCGCGCGCGCGCAGCTGTGGCTCGAGGATCGGGTCGCCCAGCCCCTCCTGCGGATTGCCGAGCTGGCCGACGCCATGGCTGTGAGCCAGCAGACGCTGCTTCGCCACTTTCGCCGGCACCTCGCGATGACGCCGCGGGATTACGTGCGCAAGATCCGGATGGAGGCGGCTCAGCAGCTGCTGCTGCGTACCACCCGGCCCGTTCAGCAGATAGCCGGGCTCGTGGGCTATGAGGATACCCACGCCTTTGCCAAGGTGTTTCGCAGGTTCGCGGGCATGAACGCGCAACGATTTCGGATCTCCGGAAAATGATCGCCTTCCCAACAGGACCGAGGACATGTTGGTCGCACAGATACCGTGGACTCGCCTGGGTTCGGGCCACACGCCACGCTCGATGGTGATGCGCGCGACATCGGCGAGCTCCGCGGCCACGGTATGAGGCTCCGTGAAACCACTACGATCCTCGATCTGCGCAAGGTTCGCCGCGATCTCCTCCGGCGTGGGCGGCCGAGCGGACGGCCCGAGCCAGCCGCGCGTCACCCCGACGAATGCCCGGGCGTAGCGGCCCGCGGTGGCCGACCAAATCCCGTGGGTGCTCGTGCACCGCTTGCTCGCCAGATAGAGCACGAGGGGCGTCACGTATCCGCCCGAATCCTCGCGCCGATGCGCTCGATACCCGAAACCCTCTGAGGTTGAAACGCCTCCCACTCGGAGCGAATCGCGTGCGCCGGGGCCTGCCCGAGACGCGATGCCGCGGTCGGCAACAAGGCGTTGGCGAGCACTCCTGCGTAGGCGCCCTCGAGTGCAAACGAATGCATCAGCCCGACGAGACCTGCCTTCGCAGCGGCATAGTTCGCCCGGATATAGTTGCCGAACATGCCGGAAGCCGAGGAGGTAAAAATCAAGCGGCCGTAACGCTGCTTGATCATCTGTTTGTAGGCCGACTGACTGACGTAGAAGGCGCCGTCCAGGTGCACTGCGAGCACGGCGTCAAAATCCTCATCCGACAGCTGCTCGATGCGTCCCATGGCAATTCACATATCTGAACAACCTACACATAGTTGACTAAGCGACAGCTATCGCATTAATCTTTTCCGCGTGGCTGGCGCCTGGTGGCCGGCCATTCGATATAAACATTCCGATTCCGGGGAGGCATCGACTCATGAGCATGAAATCCAGGGCATCCATATAAATTCATCAGATTGCGGGGGAGCATCGCTCATGAGCATTAGACTCTGGAAGTCGAGATCCATTTCGCCGGGACTTATCGCGGCAGCCGCCCATGTCGCGTCCGCGCGACGGTCGGCATCGGTCTCGATTCGATCACTGTTCCTTGTTTTATTCGCCACTTCCGCAGCGACGCTCGCTGGAAGCGCAGCGCGCGCCGATGAAGCGGCTACGGAGCCGGCTGGCGCATCGCTTGAAGAGGTCGTGGTCACGGCACGCAAGGTCGCCGAGTCGGCACAAGACGTCCCCGTCACCATCTCCTCGCTGACGGGCTCCGAATTGCAGAGAAACGTCGTGTTGAATCTTTCCGATCTGCAGCAAAGCTTGACCGGTATCGCGATCGTTCCGGACACGCAGGGGCTCTCGCCATACATCGCGATCCGCTCTTCGAGTACCAGCGGCGTGGCGACATATATCGACGACGTGCCGATGGCCAACAATACGGCGATCACCAATGCGCTGTACGACATGAACTCCGTGGAAGTTCTCAAGGGCCCGCAGGGCACCTTGTTCGGCGTCAATACCACGGGCGGTGCCGTCGTGTTTCGTCCGAACAAACCGACCGATACGCTGGAAGGCTTCGTCGATCTCAACTACGGCAACTTCGATCGGCGCGAAACCACTGCCATGATCAATGTGCCTGTGACGGACGTCTTGCAAATTCGACTTGCGGGGGACCTCGTGAGACGCGACGGCACGATCACGAACCTGGTGCCGGCTCCCGGCATTCCCGCCGAATTGAACGATCTGGACTACAATTCCGGCCGCTTATCGGTGCGATTGAAACTCGCCAACGTCACCGACGACTTGGTGGCGGACATCTACCAGGAAAACGACACCGGCAACCAAGCAGTTCCCGTAGCCTTGGACGTGACCAACGCGCTGATGATCCCCGTGCTCACGAACGCGAATGTGTATGGCGACCGGACGGTTTCGCTGGGTGGCAATGCTTCTGGCGTCAACCTGCCCATCTTTAATCAGGCGCACATGTGGGGAATCCAGGACACGTTTGTCTGGGATATCAGTGATCTGTCGTCGGTAAAAAACGTGATCGGTTATCGCAGCGATGACACGAATACCTTTCAGAACAACGGCGGTGAAGTAATCTACCTCGTTGATGGCCACACCCAGAATCTGGATAAACAGTGGACCGAAGAACTGACGCTGCGCCTCAAGAACGCCGATGCCTCGCTTCGCTACGTGGCCGGTTTCTTTTACCTGCATTCGGATATTGATTCCGGCAATGCCTATGACCTCGCGCAGGATGTCTTCTACGGCATTCCGCCGCCGGCACTGGGCTATTTCCCTCCGGACGCCCCGAACTCGGTGGCGGAGCTTTCGGCTGCGTACTACCAGCGCACTGCGGAGTCGAAAGCGCCCTACATGCAGCTGGAATGGGATTTCGCCGCACGGTTCACGCTCACCGCCGGGGCGCGATACAACTGGGACAATCTTTCTCTGATCAACAGCCAACACGGATACTCGGCGGCGCTCGGCCAATTCCCGCCGCCCGATCCGACCGGCAACTTCTATGCAGGCCCGTGTGCCGCAGAGATCTTGATGTATTATCAGAATTTCAATCCGGCGACCTGCACCGCGACCGCTAGCACCAGCAGCGATGCGCCCAGCTGGAACCTCGTGCTGCAGGACAAGTTCACCGATAAGACCATGGCCTACCTGCGAGCCGCCGGCGGCTATATCGCGGGCGGGCTGAACAACCAGATTCGTGAAGCCGAGTACCAATCGTACGCGCCGGAAAAGGTAACGGAAGGCGAAGCGGGCGTGAAGTCCGATTGGAAGGTCTGGGACCGGCCGATTCGCACGAACTTCGATGTGTTCTACGGTCAATATCGAGACAAACAGGAGACCGAGAACGGCGCGTACGCGGACGGAACTCAATGGGTCGCCAACTTCAATGCGGCCAAAACGACGTATTACGGCCTGGATCTGGAGACGACGCTGATCGTGACCGACCAATTTTCACTGTCCGCGAATTGGACCTATGTCGACGCGAGGTTCGATACGTTCAATTTCCCGGCGGTCGGCATCATTCCTGCGCAGAATATCTCGGGTGCGACGCCTGCGTTGACCCCCAAGAATACGGTCAATTTTTCGGCGACGGAGTACTGGCCGGTACCATCCCAGCTGGGTTCATTGACGTCAACGCTGTCCGGCTATTACCGCAGCCTCACGCGCTTCACCGATGTCACCAATCTGGGGTCATTTCCGGAGAGCGTGGCGGTTGGACCCGGGTACCATACGATTAACCTTACGACTGATTGGAGCCACATCAACGGGTCGGGATGGACCGTTGGTATCTGGATCCGGAACGCTTTCAACACCACGTATGTGATCGAAACGGGACCCCAGGCCGCGCTCGGCTACGCTTCGACCTACTTCGGCGACCCGCGCACGTTCGGCGGACATGTCCGCTACTCCTTCTGAGATAACGGCATGTCCGACGAGGTGCAAATGACGCGCCGAGCCGTGGTGGCGAGCGTAGCGGCCGGGAGCCTGCTGCTGAAAGTGGGAACCAGCGGCAGCGCGGCGGCGGCCGGGTCGGCGCGCCTGCCGGCGCCACATTATGCGCCGGAGGACAAGTTTTTCGGCGCCGCGTACATCGATGTCGACGAGTGGCGCGAGAAACCGACGCGCTTTCGCTATGTGCACGGCGGATTTGAAGGGACCGATGCGCGCTTCTCGTTCTACTTCCCGGAAAAGGAAAAATACCAAGGCAGATTTTTCCACACCTTGCAAGGTGGCACCGGAGGCAGCGAAACCACCGTGCTCGATGCCATCGCAGCCTATAGCGACTTCGGCGTGGTCGCGCCGCAAGCGCTGCTGTCAGGGTTCGATTGCGGCGGATTCATCATCGAGTCGAACCAGGGTCACCTGGGCGATGACCTGTCCGGGGTAAAAAGCGACCATACGATATTGTGCTATCGCACGAGCGAACAGACGGCCAGGTTCGCCCGCCTGGTCGCGGCGCAGATGTACGGCAGCCCGCCGAAGTACGGATATCTGTACGGCGGCAGCGGTGGCGCGGTGCGGACGATCAATTGCCTGGAAAACGTGCGCGGGATCTGGGACGCGGGCATGCCGTTTGTTTGTCCGCACGAATCCTCCGGTACATTTTTTTCCATGCAAGCCGACACGGTCCGGTTGTTGGGCCGCGAAAAGCTCGCGCTCTACAACGATGCGGTTGAAGTGGGCGGCAGCGGCAGGCCGTTCGACGGTCTCAACGGCGCCCAAGCCGAGGCGCTGAGCGTGATGTATAAATCAGGCCACTCGCGGCACATCGGCTTGGACAACCCGGTCGAGCAAGTGCTGGTCTGGGCGTACACGGCCTGGGACATGGATCAGGGCGATCCCGGGTACTGGGAAGACTTCTGGACGAAGCCGGGTTACATGGGGCACGACTCGCCCCATGAACTCGAGGCGGATCACATCGAAGTGAAGACCCGCGTGCGCCGGGTGCTGAGCGCCCGCGAGTTGCAGGACTACACGCCGGCGATGCACGTCACGGACGAGCTGGGTATGGGACCGCAAGTCGTGCAGCTGATTCTGCGTCTCAATCCTCGGGGTCCCCACGCGCCTGCCGCTGTCATCCTGGAGGGCGGACATGATCGACTCGCGCGCACGGGCTGCGCCAGTCTCATTTTCACGAGCGGGGCGGCCAAAGGGCGCGAGCGCTTCGTGTTCGGCGTGATCGGCGATGCCCTGGTGGCCGGCGGCAACGGAAAGGAGCTGCTGGAAGGGGTAAAAGCCGGCGACCAAGTCACCCTCAATAATCGCAAATATCTGTCGTTTTGCCACCACTGGCGGTACCAGGTCGAACCCAAGTTTCGCGAGTGGGCACACAGCGTTGTCGACGGCCGGCCTATCTATGTACAGCGGCCGAAACTGCCGCGGATCACCTCGATGTACCCGCATTCCTATGATTTCGGGCCGCGCAAGGTCATGATCATGGAGAATTTGATGGACCGGGGGACGTGGCCCTCGTGCGCCGCCGCGGTGCATGATCAATTGTTGACCGTGCGTGGCGAACAATGGGTGCGCGATAACTGTCGCATCTACTACAACGATCATGCTTGGCACGGCGCGGTCACCGCCAATATCCCGGGTGCGCCGCCGCCGCAGCTGACGACGATATTGATCGACTACCAGGGGATTTTGTACCGCGCCTTGCGCGACCTGGTTTCCTGGGTGGAACATGGGACGACACCGCCGCCGGCCACGCGCTATGACTACACCCGGGATTGCAACATCGTGGTGCCGGTTACGGCCGCCGAGCGTTTGGGGCTACAGCCGGTAGTCGCCTTGACGGGCAACGGCCAGAGTGGCCGCGTCGAGATCAGGGCCGGCGAAAGCGTGAATTTCGTGACCGACGCGGAGGTGCCTCCCGGGATCGGTGGCATCGTGTCGGCCGAGTTTGATTTCGACGGAGCAGGCCTATTCGCATACAAGCACGCTGTCGACGGGAAGTCAGCCAAGCTGCAGTTTCAGGCGGCGCACCGCTACACGCAGCCGGGCACGTACTATGCCTGTGTGCGGGTCATCAGTCAGCCCGCCGGAGACGTCCATTCGCCGCTGTACCGTGCGCCCAACTTGGGGCGCATAAGGGTCGTCGTCGCGTGATCGAGGTGGATCGGTTGTTGTTTACGGCTCGTCGCTCGGCCGCTCAGCGCGCAGGTTGAGGATCATGGGACATGACAATTCCTGGAGCCGCCGCGAATTTCTCGCCGCCGGCTCTTCCCTCGCTTTGTCGGCGGCAGGCGGCGCGTTGAGCGCCGCAGCTGCCGAAAGCTCCGGCAGGTTTCCAAGCGGCTTTCTCTGGGGCGCAGCGACCGCTGGCCACCAAGTCGAGGGGAACGACGTTTATTCGGACGTTTGGCTGCTGGAGAATGTCACGCCGACGACTTTTATCGAACGCGCCGGAGATGCCTGTGACAGCCTTGATCGCTGGTCCGAGGACCTCGATCTGGTCGGCGCAATTGGATTGAATTGCTACAGATTCTCGCTCGAATGGTCGCGCATCGAACCCGATCGGGGCTTTTTTTCGAACGCCATGCTGGACCACTACAAAGCCATCATCGCGGGCTGCCGCCAACGGGGCATTATGCCGGTGGTTACTTTCAATCATTTCGCGGCGCCGCGCTGGTTTGCGGCTTCGGGAGGATGGGAGGTGGCGGACGCTGCAGGTCGATTTGCTCGCTATTGCGAGCGTGCGGCGCGGGCGCTCGCGGACGGCATGGGCTATGCCACTACCTTGAACGAACCGAATGCGTTGCGATTACTGCGCTGGCTGAGACTGCCGTTCCCTGCGGATTACAAGGCGAAACTGCAAGGCATGCTCAAAGCCGCCGCAAAGGCTTGCGGATCGGAGCAATTTTCTTCATTCATAACTGGTGATCCGCAGCGAATGCTCGACAACACCCTCAACGCACACATTCAAGCTTACGCGGCAATCAAAGCAGTGCGGCCTGATTTACCGGTGGGCGTGAGCCTTGCGATGACAGACGACCAAGCCGTGGGACCCAACAGCAAACGGGACGAGAAACGCCGTGATGTCTATGGGGCTTGGATGCAGGTATCCAAGGAACATGCGGACTTTGTCGGAGTGCAAAACTATACCCGACAGCTTCTCGACAAGAACGGACCGCTACCGCCGCCCGCCAACGCCGAGTTGGGGCAAACCGGGGACGAGGTCTATCCGGCCTCGCTGGAGGGAGCCATTCGGTACGCCCACGAAGCTTCCGGCAAGCCAATCATCGTGACCGAAAACGGCATCGCTACGGCCGATGACGCGGTCCGGGCACGCTATATTCCACGGGCCATCGCCGGCGTGCATCGCGCAGTCAGCGCTGGCATCCCGGTGCTCGGGTACATCCATTGGTCGCTACTGGATAATTTCGAGTGGGTTTTTGGCTACCGGCCCAAGCTGGGACTCGTGGCCGTAGATCGTGATACGCAAAAACGAACTCTCAAGCCGAGTGCCGCGGTCTACGGCGCGATTGCACGCAGCAATCGCATATGAACGTCGCTCCAGCACGAGCCTAGGCGTTGACCCGAATAAACGTGCGCCTGGGTGAGGAGCGCGTGGTCTTTCAATTGCAGGCCCGTTGGCGAGAACGATCCCGCGTCGCATGGCGCAGCGCCAGGCTTATAGCGGCCACCCACCATGCATCAGCCAATCAGCACACGCAATTGTCAACTTTGTGAACATCGTTCTATTATATTAATAAGCCCCTACGATGACGGAACCCGTCGATGTCCCAAGCACCCTACTCGCTCAGCGAAGATCAGCTCGCCATCCGCGAGCTCATCCGGCGCGTGGCGCGCGACAAGGTTGCGCCGCGCGCCGCTGCGATCGACCGAACTGCCGAGTATCCGCACGATATGTTTGCGCTGCTGAAGGAGCTCGGTCTGTTCGCCCTGCCGTTTTCGTCGAGCTACGGCGGCACGGGGAGCCTCTTGACCGCCTGCCTCGCGGTCGAGGAGCTCGGCCGGGTCTGCTACAACACGGGTTACCTGCTGGTCGTTCAATGGGTGGCGTTCGGCGCGCTCTACGCGGCCGGCGACGAGGAGCAGAAGGCCCGCTTCCTGCCCGGCCTTGCGGCCGGGGAACTGCGCGGCGCCTTCTCGATCACCGAGGCGCAGAGCGGCTCGGACGTTTCGGGCATCAAGACCCGCGCCGAGCGGGCGGCGGGCGGCTATCGGCTCAGCGGGGCCAAGATCTGGTGCACCAATTCCGATATCGCAGATTTCGTGCTGGTGGCCGCCAAATGCAAGGGCTCCGATGATCGCGACAGCATCAATCTCTTCATCGTCGAGAAGGGGACGCCCGGATTCACGGTGGGGCGCAAGGAAGACAAGATGGGTGCGCGCGGCGTGCCTTCGTGTCCGCTCTTCTTTGACGGCGCCTTCATTCCGGAGGCGAACCGTATGGGCCCGGAGGGCGGAGCCGGCTTCAGGTTGGTGATGGAGGCCTTGAACACCAGCCGGCCGATCGTCGCGGCTCGGGCGGTGGGCCTCGCGCAGGGCGCGATCGATCATTCCCTGGCGTTCGTACAGAATCGCAACGCCTTCGGGCGTCCGATCGCGGACTTTCAGGGACTGCGCTGGATGCTCGCGGACATGGCAATGCGCACCGAGGCGGCGCGCCAGCTCACCTATCGAGCGGCCTCCCTGGTCGACGCGGGGGTCGCCGGCCAGGAGCTGGCCGCGACGGCGGCCATGGCCAAGTGCTTTGCCTCCGATGTGGCGATGCAAGTCGCGACGGATGCGGTACAGCTGTTCGGCGCGGCGGGGGTCTCCAATGAATATCCGATCAATCGTTACTTTCGCGACGCCAAGGTGGTGCAGATCATCGAAGGCACCAACCAAGTTCAGCGCAACATCATCGCCAACACCCTGCTCGGACGGGAGTCAAAGCGCTAAAGTGCCCGCACGGCGCGCCGCTGCCCGCACGGCGCGCCGCGAAGAGCGATGCGGACCCCAAGGAGCAGCCGATGGACCTACGATTTACCGCCGAGGAGCTGAGCTTTCGCGAGCAGGTACGCGAGTTCTTTCGCACCGCCCTGCCGGCCCCGATCCGCGCAAAGTGCGTTCTCGGGCAGCGCTTGACCCGCGAGGAGCTCAAGCGCTGGCAGCGCATTCTCTATGAGCAGGGCTGGGCCACGCCTGCCTGGGCGACCGAGTGGGGCGGCACGGGCTGGAGCGCGGTCAAGCAATACATCTTCAAGGAGGAGCTACAGCTCGCGCCGGCGCCTGAGCCCTTGTCCTTCAACGTCAACATGATCGGGCCGACCTTGATCGCGTTCGGCACGCCCGAACAGAAGCGGCGCTTTCTGCCGAACATCGCGAGTCTCGATTACTGGTTCTGTCAGGGCTTCTCCGAGCCGGGCGCCGGCTCCGACCTCGCCTCCTTGCGCACCCAGGCGCGGCGCGAGGGGGATGAATATGTCGTCAATGGACAGAAGCTCTGGACCTCCACCGCGCACTTCGCCGATTGGTGCTTTCTTCTGGTGCGCACCGACCCTCAAGCGAGGAAGCAGCAGGGCATCACCTATCTTCTGATGGACATGAAAACACCGGGCATCACCGTTCGTCCGATCATCACGCTGGATGGGCATCACGAGACGAACGAGCTCTTCCTCGAGGAGGTGCGCGTCCCGGTCCCGAACCGCCTCGGCGAGGAGAATCGAGGGTGGGACTACGCCAAGTACCTGCTGGGACAGGAGCGAAGCGGAATCGCGCGCGTCGGCGTCTCCAAGATGCGGGTGCGCCGGGCGAAGGATCTGGCCCAGCAAGTGATGTGCGAAGGCCGCCCCCTCTCGGAGGATGCACAGTTTCGCGAGCGCGTGGCGGCGCTCGAAGTCGAGCTCAAGGCGCTCGAGATCACGCAGATGCGGCTCATCGCCGAGAGCAGCGCCGCGAGCAAGGCGCCCGACCCCAAGGCCTCGATTCTCAAGATGAAGGGCTCGGAGTTGCAGCAGGCGGCGACTCAATTGTTGCTCGAAGTGGCGGGCTACGATGCGCTCGAATACGACCGCGAGTTCCTGCGGGGAGAGTCCGCAGCGTCGCGCGCGGAGGCCGAATGGGCCTTGACGATCGCGCCCAACCATTACTGGACCCGGCACGTGAGCATCGTCGGGGGCTCGAACGAGATCCAGCGCAACATCCTGGCCAAGCAAGTACTCGGCCTGTAGAACACCCGCGATGGATTTCGTCTACAGTCCCGATCAGCAGCTCCTCGGCGAGAGCGTCGGACGGCTGCTCACCGATCACTACGATTTCGAGGCGCGCAAGCGCATCCTGCTCAGCGCAGGCTTCAGTCGCGATATCTGGAGCCGCTTCGCGGAGATGGGACTTCTCGGCCTGCCGTTTCCCGAGGCCGAGGGAGGCCTCGGCGGCGGTGCCGTCGAGGCGTTGATCGTCATGGAGGCTTTCGGGCGGCACCTCGTGCTCGAGCCCTACCTCGCCTCCGTCGTCCTCGGCGGCGGATGCCTGCGCAACGGCGCCTCGGCCGAGCAGCGCCGGCGCCTGGTGCCACGCATCATCGATGGATCGAGCGTCCTGGCGCTCGCGCACTCCGAGCGCGGCGCCCGCTTCGAGCTCGCCCATGTGGCGACCAGCGCGCAGCGCGAGGGCGAGGGATGGCGACTCGATGGGGCCAAGCACTACGTATTGCACGGTCAGTCCGCCGACGTCCTGATCGTCTCCGCGCGAATTTCAGGCGCGCAGCGCGACCCACGGGGGCTGGCGCTGTTCCTGGTGGATCCGAGCGCCCCGGGTCTCGAGCGCCGCGGCTATATGACGCAGGACGGCACCTTGGCAGCGGATCTGCGACTTTCCCGGGTGCGCGTCGAGAACAGTGCCTTGATCGGGGAGCCGGGCGCGGCGCTGCCCCTCCTCGAGCGGGTGGTGGGCGATGCACTCGCGGCGCTCTGCGCCGAGGCAGTCGGCGCCATGGCGCGGGCTCTCGAGATCACGGTCGAGTATCTGAAGGTGCGCAAGCAGTTCGGTACCCCGATCGGTTCGTTTCAGGCCCTGCAGCATCGCGCCGTCGATATGCTCGTCATGGTGGAGCAAGCCCGTAGCATGGCGCTCTATGCCGCCATGATGAGCGGGGAGGAGGACCTCGCCGAGCGCGCCCGCGCGCTCTCCGCGGCGAAGCACCTGGTGGGTCGCGCAGGACGCTTCGTCGGCGAGCAGGCGGTGCAGCTCCACGGCGGCATTGGCATGACCGAGGAAAGTCAGATAGGCCACTACTATCGCCGTCTGACCATGCTCGAGCTGCTGTTCGGAGATGATCACCATCATCTGCGCCTCCTCGCGCGGCACGGCTGATGATTGGCGAGCAGCCCCCTCCCCGAGCGCCTCGATCAGGAGCTCACCGTCACCGGGAGCGACAGGACCTCCGCCACCCCACCGTCCACGTGGAGGGTGTGGCCGTTGACGTAGGAAGCTGCATCCGAGGCGAGAAAAATCGCCGCCCCGGCGAGCTCCTCGGGCCTTCCCCACCGCCCCATGGCGATCGCGTCGGTGAAGATCTTCATGCGCTCGGGGTTCTGGGTGACGGGCTCGGCCATCTGGGTAAGGAAGAATCCCGGCGCGATGGCGTTACAGGTCACCCCATGGCGGCCGAGCTCGCCGGCAAGCGACTTGGTGAGCCCGACCAGGCCGTGCTTGCTCGCGACATAGGCCTGAAGCCGCTCACGGCCGATCACTGACACATACGAGCCGATGTTGATGATCCGTCCCGCGCGCTGCGCGACCATGGGGCGTGCAGCCTCGCGCGAGAGCAGATAGACGGCGGTCAAATTCACGTCAATCGTGCGTTTCCAGGCGTCGAGCGATGCGTCGAAGAGGCCGCTCCAGATGCACAGGGCAGCGTTGTTGAGCAGGATGTCGAGTCGGCCGTGCCGCGCGATGATCTTCGGCACGGCGGCGATCACCGCGTCCTCATTCGTCAGGTCGAACGCCTCGAGGTCGGCCTCGGCACCCGTCTCGCGAATTTCACGGACGGCCTGTTGCAGGAGGCGCTCGTCGCGGGCCGCGAGCACCACCCTCGCCCCGGCGCCGGCGAGCGCGCCCGCCATGGCTCGACCGAGTCCCCGCGAGGCCCCGCTGACGAGCGCGACCTTGCCGCGCAGTGAAAAAAGCTCGCTGACGCTCTTCGTCTGCTGCGTTTCGACCGTCGACATCGCGCCCCTCTCCTCCCGTCCCCCGCAGATTCAGCACCTTGACGGGGTCAAAAATCGCCGAAATCCGCGGCCGAGGCAAGCAATTGACTTGCCTGCCGCATGATTCATAATACCGCACAACGTTCAGTTATTTGTTCAATGGCTTTCAAGGGAGCCTTCATTGGGCGAGATGCTGCGCAACAAAGCGGTGGTGGTCACGGGAGCGGGTAGCGGTATCGGACGGGAGATCGCCCGTGCGGCGGCCGCCGACGGCGCCCAGGTCGTCGTCAACGACGTCGGTCGTATCGACGGCCAGAGCGCCGCCGAGACGGTCGTGCAAGAGATCCGGTCGGCCGGCGGTGAGGCCGTCGTCAGTGAGGATAGCGTCGCCAGTCCGGAAACCGCGGGGCGCATCGTGCAAGCGGCCCTCGATCATTTCGGGCGGATCGACGGCATCGTCAATAACGCCGGCATCGTGCGCGACCGATTCTTCTTCAACATGTCCCCTGAGGAATGGAAGGCGGTGCTCGATGTGCACCTCAATGGCTCGTTCTTCGTGGCGCGGGCGGCGGCGCCCCATTTCAAGGCGCAGGCCGGCGGCGCCTATGTCCACATGACCTCGACCTCGGGGCTGATCGGCAACGTCGGCCAGGCCAACTACAGCGCCGCCAAGATGGGGATCGTGGGGCTGTCGAAATCCATTGCTCTCGATATGGCGAGATTCAGCGTGCGCTCGAATTGCATCGCGCCCTGGGCCTGGACCGCAATGACCGCGACCATCCCGGAAGGCCCGGAGAACCGTCCGCGCATCGAGAAGATGAAAAAAATGGAGGCCGCCAAGATAGCCCCGCTCGCCGTGTACCTCGTCAGCGACCGCGCCGCAGCCGTGACCGGTCAGATCTTCGGTGTGCGGGCCAACGAGGTCTATTTCTTCAGCCAAATTCGCATGATTCGCTCGGTGCACCGCAGCGAGGGATGGACTCCGGAGTCCATTGCCGAGCATGCCATGCCGGCATTCGAGGCGAGCTTTTTCCCGAACGTGCCCTCCATGACACTCACTCCTTGGGATCCGCTTTGATGGCCGGCGAGACGCTAGAGACCCTGGGTTTGGGCTGTTACTTCGAGGATTTGCCCGTCGGGCGTCGCTTTCAAACGGTGGGTCGCACCGTCACCGAGACGGACATCGTGCTGTTCGTGAACACGGTGGGCATGACCGAAGTGCTCTTCACCAACGTCGAGTTCCTGAAGCATGAATCCGACATCAAGGGGCGCGTCGCCCCGGGATCGCTGGTGTTCGCCCTGGCAGAGGGCCTGCTCACGCAGGCGACGATGCAGAAGACCGGCTATGCCTTCCTCGGCATGCAATGGGATATCAAGGGCCCGGTCGTCGCCGGCGACACGATTCACGTCGAGTGCGAGGTCATCGAAGCGCGACTCTCCAACAGTCGTCCCGGTCGCGGACTGGTTCGCACGCGCAATCGAATCCTGAAGCAAGATGGGACCATGGTGCAGGAATACACGCCGCTGCGCATGGTCAAGTGTCGTAACACGCCCCGATGACCGCTGTGCGGAGGCACGTCGAGAAGCGGCCCGCGAGCGGACCGCTTCTGGGCGTGCGCGTCATCGATACCACCACGAACGTTCTGGGGCCTGTGGCCACCCAGATACTCGGGGACATGGGCGCTGATGTCATCAAGATCGAGACACCGCAGGGTGATCCGAACCGCGACACCGGTCCGCACCGACACCCGGGCATGTCCGCGATGCACATGAACGTGAATCGCAACAAGCGCAGCGTGACCTTGAACTTGAAGCGCCCGGAGGCACTCGAGGCGCTCATGCGGCTCACCGACAGCGCCGATGTGTTCGTGCACAGCATGCGCCCCGCGGCCGCACAGCGTCTTGGCATCTCCTATGCCGCCATCGCCTGCAGAAATCCCAAGATCATCTACGCCTTCGGTCCGGGCTACCGCCAGGACGGTCCGCACCGGGACTATCCGGCGTTCGATGATGTTCTGCAGGGCGAGAGCGGCATTGCCGCGCTCATGAGCCAGGTGAACGGTGAGCCGCGCTTCTATCCCACCGTCATCATCGATAAACTCTGTGGCCATATTCTAGCCTCGAGCATCAGCATGGCCTTGTTCGCACGCGAGCGCACCGGACTGGGGCAGGAAGTGCATGTCCCCATGTTCGAGAATATTCTCGCCTTCAATTACGTGGAGCATCTTTGGGGTGCCGCGTTCGATCCGCCGCTCGATCCGGGCGTGGGCTATGTACGGTTGCTGACCAAGCATCGGCGCCCGTACCGCACCCTCGACGGCTACATCTGTGTGCTCGCGGTCAACGATGAGCAATGGCAGCGGATCTTCCCCGCTCTGGGCCGGGACGACCTGCTCGATGATCCGCGCTTTCGCACTACCCATGCGCGGGTGCGCCATTACGACGCGCTTTATGGCATCGTAGCCGAGCAGCTGAAGCTCAAAACCACCGCCGAATGGCATGATCTGCTCGACCGCGAGGATATTCCGAACGGCCCGATGCGCAGCCTCGAGGAGCTGCTCCACGATGAATACCTGAACGAGACCGGCTTCTTCCATTGCTATGAGCATCCCAGCGAAGGACCCATGCGGACCACCGCCCCGGCGGTGCAGTTTTCCGCCACGCCAGCCGGCGTGCACCAGCCCCCTCCGCGGCTCGGGGAGCACAACCAGGTGGTCCTGAGCGGGCTCGGCTATAGCGAGAGCGAGATCGCGCAGCTGACGGCCTGACCTATCGTCCCCCGTCGACCCCTTAGACCGTAGAAGGATGAGAGCCATGGGTCTTCAGACCGAGACGGAGCCCTACCAGGAGATCCGCGACGGCGTGCGCGCGCTGTGTGCCGAGTTTCCGGATGAATACTTTCGCAAGGTCGATGCCGAGCGCGCCTATCCATCCGCTTTCGTCGATGCACTGACCAGGGCCGGCTGGCTTGCGGCGCTGATCCCGCAGGAGTACGGCGGATCGGGACTGAGTCTCGCGGAGGCTTCGGTCATCATGGAGGAGATCAACCGGGCGGGCGGCAATTCCGGTGCTTGTCACGGCCAGATGTACGTGATGAACGTGCTCGTGCGCCATGGGTCCGAGGCGCAGAAGCGCAGCTATCTGACGCAGATTGCTTGCGGGGCGCTACGTCTGCAATCGATGGGCGTCACCGAGCCGGCCTCCGGCACCGATACGACACGGCTCAGGACAACCGCAGTCCGCAAGGCCGACGGGTACGTCATCAATGGTCAAAAGGTCTTCATCTCGCGCGTCCAGCACTCGGATCTGCTGCTGCTGCTCGCGCGCACCACACCGCTTACCGAGGTCAAGCGCAAGTCGGACGGCATGTCGCTCTTCATCGTGGACCTCCGGCAGGCGCTGGGCCGGGGATTGAGCCTGCGTCCCATCGCGAACATGCTGAATCAGGACACGAATGAGCTCTTTCTCGATCAGCTGGAGGTGCCTACCGAGAATCTCATCGGCGAGGAGGGCCAAGGGTTCAAGTACATTCTCGACGGCTTGAATGCGGAGCGGGCGCTGATCGCCGCCGAATGCATCGGTGACGGCTACTGGTTCGTCGAGCGCGCGACCAAGTATGCGAACGAGCGTGTGGTATTCGACCGGCTGATCGGCCGCAATCAGGGCGTGCAATTCCCCATTGCCGAGTGCTTCATCGAGGTCGAGGCCGCGAACCTGATGCGCTATAAGGCCTGCGAGCTCTATGACGCCCGCAAGCCGTGCGGCGCCGAGGCGAACATGGCGAAGCTCCTCGCGGCGAAGGCCTCGTGGGAGGCGGCCAACGTGTGCCTGCAGACGCACGGCGGCTACGGCTTCGCATCGGAGTACGACGTCGAGCGCAAGTTTCGCGAGACGCGCCTTTATCAAGTCGCGCCGATATCGACCAACCTGATTCTCTCTTACATCGCCGAGCACGTGCTCGGCTTGCCACGCTCGTTTTGAAGCCCGTCAACCGACTCTTCGGATCACTTGGTTCAGGGGGTACCTTTCACTTTCCTGTCAACAGGTCGTAGGCCGCGAGCGATCCGACTTCGATCACGCCGCCATCGACCGGCAGCAGCACCCCGGTGATGAAGCGAGCCTCGTCGCTCGCCAGAAACAGCACCGCCAGGGCGACATCCCAGGCATCTCCCTCGATCGCAAGGGGCCCCGCCTTGCGGCGCTGCTCCCGGGCCGACTCGCCGAGCAAGCCCATCGCGAGCGGCGTCATCACGTGTCCTGGTGCCACCGTGTTGACGCGAATGCCTTGCGGCCCATAGATGAGAGCGAGTTCGGCGGTCAGGCTGTTCATGGCAGCCTTGGACGGCCCATACGCCAAACTTCCGTAAGCCCGCAGACTCGCGATAGAGGAAATATTGACGATCGCGCCGCCTCCGCGTTGGCGCATGCTCGGGATTGCGCTCCCCGACATGAGGAGCGCGCTCTTCACGTTCACTGCAATGACCCGATCCCAGGCTGCCTCATCGAGCTCTTCGAGCAGGCGCGGTCCGGCGGCGATGCCAACATTGTTGATGAGGATATCGACGCCGCCATATCGAGCGAGCACCTCCGCCACGACCCGCTCGCAGTCGCTCGCGCGCGTCACATCGGCCAAGGCGCAGAAGGCCTCGCCGCCTTCGGCGGCGATGAGGCTGCGTGTCGTGTCGACCCGCTCCGCGTTGAAATCCACGAGGCACACGCGCGCGCCTTCGCCCGCGAGCACCGCGCCAATGGCCTTGCCGATGCCTACGCCATCACCCTCCGAGCCGGCCCCCGTGACGATGGCAACCTTACCCTTCAAACGGGCTCGATGGTGCTCTGGCTTTGACATGTGACGGCTCTCTGCGCAGGCGCTGATTTTCGGCATTCTCTCACATGCCGTGTTCTATTCCATGAACGTCGTTCCGCAAGCCGCACCGGGTTGCCAACCAGACGATCTCGGGTCCTGCATCCAGCCGCTTTCAGGCAAGCGGCACGTCCGCCTCATGGGCGGGCGCACGACCCGAGATGACGCTGCTTATACGGAGGACTCCTCCGCCGTGCTGAACTGTTGGCGCAGCGCCACTTTGTTGGTTTTGCCGCTCGGCAACCGGGGAAGCTCGACCGTAAACTCGACGCTCTTCGGGGCCTTGTAGCCGGCAATCTGCCCGCGGCAGTGCGCGATGAGAGCGGCCGCCGGGATGGTCATACCCGGCTTCAGGACGATCACCGCCTTCACCGCCTCACCCCACTTGGGGTGCGGCACACCGATCACGGCGACATCGGCCACTGCTGGATGCGACATCAACGCCTCCTCGACTTCCCGGCTGTAGACGTTCTCCCCGCCGCTGATGATCATGTCTTTCTTGCGATCGACGAGGTATACGAAGCCGTCCTGATCCATGCGCCCGAGATCGCCGGTGTGCAGCCAACCGCCGCGAAGCGTCTCCATGGTGGCCACCGAGTTGTTCCAGTATCCGACCATGTTCTGCCGCGAGCACAGGCAGATCTCACCGACGCTGCCGGTTGGGAGTTCCGCATCCTGCTCATCCACGATCTTCACGGCTGTGTCGTAGATGGCCTGGCCCACGGAGGCGAGTCGCGCCAGGTCTTGTTCGGTGCCCTCCATGCGGTGGTAGGCCTTGCGCAAGCTCAGACCCGAGCCTTCGGTCTGACCGTAGCCGTTGATGAGGATAGGCCCGAAACGGCGCAGCGCGCGCCTGAGCGTCGTCCGCGGCATCGGTGCCGCCGCATAGTTGATGGTACGCAGCGAGCTGAAATCGTAGCGGTCGATCCCTGGCAGATCGAGTACCTGCTGCATGAGGGTGGGCGCCAGATGCAACTGGGTGATGCGCTCGCGCTGGACGGTGTCGGCCACCACGCGTGCATCGAATGAGCGCTGCACCACCAGCGCGCCTGCGCGGAAGGTCACGCAGTAGCCCTGTGAGCGCGCGCCGATGTGGAACAACGGCATGGCGAGCAGGATGCGATCGCCCAGGTCCGCGCCGAGCTCCATGGCCCACGCCTCACCCAGCGCCAGCATGGCCTCGTGGGTGATCATGACCCCTTTGGGCCGTCCGGTCGTGCCGCTCGTGTACATGAGCGAGTGAATGTCAGAGGCCACGGGTGCCAGCGGCGGGCCCGCCTCGGACCCGCTTTCGATCAACGCCTCGTAGCGGGCGGCCCATGGGGGGACGGGGTCGCCGATCAGGATGTAATGCTGGATGCCGGGCAGCTCTTCGCGCAGCTTTTCCACGATGCCGGCATACTGCTGCTCGAATATCAGCGCCTTGGGCGCCGCATCCTCGAGGATCCAGGCGATCTCCGGCGGCGCGAGGCGGAAATTGATGGGCGCCGCGATGTACGGCGCCACCTCGCACGCCCCGTATACCTCGTGATACTCGGCACAGTTCATCGCGAGAATGGCGACGCGGTCCTGGGACTTCAGGCCGAGCCGGTCGAGCGCGCTCGCCAGGCGGCGCGACCGCGCGGCGAACTGCGCGAACGAGCTCTGCCGGCCATCGAACATCCGATGCAGCTCGTTCGCATGCAGCACGGCATTGCGCTCGACCAGGTCACCCAGCGACCCCAGAACACGGCCCCTCGTTGTCATGTCGTGCTCGTTGCCTTCCTAGGCGTTGGTGTCGGCGGGAAATTCCGGCGCGCGCTTTTGCAGAAATGCATCGATCCCCTCGCGGCCCTCCGGACCTGCGAAGCCGATGAATTCGAGCGCCAGTGAGGTATCGAAGATCGGCCCCGCCTGCCGCAACCAGTGGTTGAGCGCATACTTGGTCCAGCGCGTGGC
>Ga0335073_10002593_pt1 | contig 24808 bp, 15 predicted proteins | sample Lox_Sample_22_FD_207093 | JGI IMG/M metagenome (GOLD analysis project Ga0335073, IMG submission 207093) | Soil microbial communities from Loxahatchee National Wildlife Refuge, Florida, United States - Lox_Sample_2.2 | ecosystem: Environmental > Terrestrial > Soil > Wetlands | place: USA... | reverse complement strand
AATTCGTTGTGCTTCTCAGCGTCCCAGCCATACTCGTACGCGGGCTCTGCGAGCGCCAGAGTGAAACGGCCTCTGTCGCCGCCGCGGCTGCACAAACGCCACGCCATCTCGTACTCATTTTCATCCTTCGTTGTGGCTCTCTGAGAGCCATGAGCTACTCGTAACGCAGTGCCTTCATCGGGTCGAGACGGCTGGCGCGCCAGGCGGGGAGGTAGCCGGCGGCGCAGGCGACAAAGGCGAGAGCGATGGTGGCGAGAGCGAGCGTTGCGGGGTCGTGGGGAGAGAGGCCGAAGAGCTGGCTCTGGACAAGTTTGGTGAGCGCGAGAGAAGCGGGGACACCAGCGATGACGCCGACAGCAACGAGCAGAAGGACTTCGCGCATGACCATCCAAATGACGCTGCCCTGAGCGGCGCCAAGAGCCATGCGAATGCCGACTTCGCGCGTGCGCTGGGCGACAGTGTAAGCCATGACGCCATAGAGGCCGATGACGGCGAGAAGCGTGGCGAGAAAGCCGAATACGGCGGAGAGGCTGGCGATCATGCGTTCGGTGGCAAGGGAATTATTGATTTGGACTTCGGTGGTGCGCATAGCGAAGATGGGGAGATTGGAATCCATGTCGCGGACTTTGGAGCGGATGGCGGACATCAACTGATTGGGATCGCCGACGGTGCGGACGTAAACGGTCATGCCACCAAGATATCGATCGGCAGGATAAGGGAGGAAAGCCTGGGGGGGAATTTGATCGCGGAGATTGGTGTACTTGGTGTCCTTAACGACGCCGATGACTTCCATGTCGGTGGGAGTGCCGGGATCGGAGCCGAAGCCGATGTGAAGACCGATAGGACTGCGCCCGGCAAAATATTTCTTGGCAAAGGTCTCGTTGATCATGATGGTGGTGGGATTCCAACTGAAGGCGTCGCCGGGCCGGTGATGAATCTCCTGCGTATCCGTCGGGCGAAAGTTGCGGCCAGCGAGAATGGGTATTCCGAGAGTGGGGAAATAACCGGGGCCGATCTCGTTCATGTACGGCTCAGCGTGAGCGTCGGGGGTAGGAGGCGTGAAACCTTCCACGGTCATGCTGCTATCCCATTCGTTGTCTTCAAGGATGCGCACGCTGGAGAGCCCGACGGATTGGACACCGGGAATGGAAGCGAGGGACTCCGACAACTGAGGATAAAATACCTTTAGCCGCTCGACGCTATAGCCGGTCAGGGAAGGATCGATCTCAAAACCAATAAGATTCTGCGAGGGGAAACCTGGACCCAGGTTGCGAAGATTTCTGAGACTGCGGACAAAAAGCCCGGCGCCGATCAGAAGCAAGAGAGAAAGAGTGACTTGGGCGATGACAAGAGTTTTTCTGAGGCCGCCGTGGCCGCCGCCAACGACAGCGACGGCTTCATCCTTCAGAGTTACAGCGACATTGGGTTTAGTGGTTTGCAAGGCGGGGACTAGGCCGAAGAAGACACCGGTGGCGACGGTGACGGCAAGGGTAAATAGGAGAATGCGAAAGTCGGGAGAAGTGGAAATCTGCAAGCCGCCAGAATCGGAAGGCAGATAGGCGGCCATGAGGGCTCTGTCGGCCCAATAGGCGAGGGCGAGCCCAGCGAGGGCACCGAAGGTTGCGAGAGAGAGACTTTCAATCAAGAGCTGGGAGATGATGCGAGAGCGAGTGGCACCCATCGCGAGGCGGATGGCCATTTCCTTCTTTCTGGCGGAGCCACGGACGAGGAGAAGATTGGCGAGATTGGCGCAAGCAATGAGGAGCACAAGCCCGGTGATGGCCATGAGGACCCAGAGCGGAGTGGAGAGAGTCTGCCGCGTGTAGGACCTGCCTTGCGAGCCGGGTAGGAGCTCAATCCAGCATTTGAGGAATTGTTCGCGGTCATAAGGCGAGGCGTGGGCGAAAGCAGCTTGCTTGACTTCCATTTCGAGCATGGAATGCATGAAGGGTTGCAGCGAGGCTTGGGCCTTTTTAGGAGTGATGCCAGGCTTCAAGCGGCCGAAGGCATTGACCCAGCGATTGCGGCGTTCTTTGAGCATGTCCTGCGGATTGCCGACGAAGAACTCCTTGGCCATGGTGATGGGGACAAAAAATTTCGCGGAGCGGCCTAGCTCGACGCCGTCAAATCCAGGCTGCAAAACGCCAACCACGGTCATATTGTAGTTGTTGAGAGTAATGGTCTTGCCGACGATTCCGGGGTCGCCGGAAAAACGAGTTTTCCAATACGCGTAGCCGAGGACGACATAGGGATCCCCGTCAGGAACCCGATCATCTTCGGAGGTGAAAACGCGGCCGAGGTAGGGATTGAGGCCGAGAGTGGAAAAGTACGTTCCCGAGACCAATTCGAGGTCCACAAGTTCGGCGTGGCCGCCAAAGGACAGGCTGGCAGAGGTTGGAAAGCGGCAAAACATCTCGGAGAAGACTTGATTGTGGGCTTGGAAATCGCGGAACATGGGATAGGAGATGGCGTTGCCACCCCAGTTGCTGCCGTAGTGTCGGCCGCGCATGGTGAGGAGAACGAGTTCCTGGGGATTTTGGACGGGGAGGAGACGGAGGAGGATCTGGTCGAGTAGGGTGAAAATGGCGGTGTTTGCGCCGATGCCGAGAGCGAGGGTCAAGATGGCAATGGCAGTGAAACCTGGAGTGCGGGCGAGAGTGCGAAGCGAGTACTTGAAATCGCGAACGGCGGTGTCTAGGGAGGCGATCGTGTTCATTTCGCAGACCTTAGTCCTTTCGGGACATGCCGTTGACAAACGTGAATACGGCTTGCGGCGGGAATTGTTCCCGCGAGATTACCAGCCAGGAATCGCGGTGCCGTTCAGCATGGTTGGCTAGAACTTGAGACGATGCCAAGGTCGAAACGTCTTGTCCGAGATGGATGAGGGCGACAGCAATCGCGGGATGGGCGGTACTCCACCTTCATTGGAACAAAGACAAAGAGCAAAGAGATAAGCAAGGGGCCGAGGGAAGAAGAGGGGCACGGAAAGCCGTGCCCCTAAAGAGAAGAGAACGGGATCTTCAGACGGCGGTACTTGTGGCTGTGCGAGGCGCGGCCAATTCTTCCTTTTCGCGGAAGAAGGCCGCGACTCGGTCGATGATTTCATTGAGCGAAGTTTGCGGACGGAAGCCGGTGATGGCGTGGAGCTTGTCGACCGAAGGAACGCGCCGCATCATGTCCTCAAAACCCGGCTCGTAGGCCCGATCATAGGGAATGAACTCGATGGCGGATGAGCTACTCGTGCGCTCCTTGACGCGTTTGGCAAGGTCTTCGATGGTGATCTCCTCGGTGTTGCCGACGTTGACGACCTCGCCGATGGAACGCTCGGTGTCCATCAGGCGGATGAGGCCTTCGACCGTGTCGCGGACATCACAGAAGCAGCGGGACTGTTTGCCGTTGCCATAGACGCAGATGGGATCGTTATCGAGCGCTTGCCTGACGAAATTCGGAAGGACCATGCCGTAACGGCCGGTCTGCCGGGGACCGACGGTATTGAACAAGCGCACAACGATCACGGGGAGTTTTTTTTCTTTCCAATAAGAGAGCGCGAGAAATTCGTCGAGAGCTTTGGAGGCCGCATAGCTCCAGCGGCCCTTGGTAGTGGGTCCGAGGACGAGGTCGGCGTCCTCGTGAAAAGGAACATTGGTGTTCTTGCCGTAGACTTCGGAAGTTGAGGCGGTCAGGACGAGTTTGCGCTTCTTGCAGGCGGCTTCGAGGATGCGTTGCGTGCCGTTTACATTGGTTTCGATGGTGCGTACCGGGCTTTCCACGATGAGTTTCACGCCCACGGCGGCAGCGAGATGAACAATGATGTCGGCGTCATCCACCAGCTCCGCGAGCAACTGAAGGTTTTCGATATTGTCCAGGTGGTATTGCATGTGGCCGGAAGCTTTGAGATGACGGATGTTGTCCATGCTTCCGGTGGAGAGATTGTCCAGCAAGACGATGCGATCGCCGCGAGCAAGCAGCCGTTCGGCCAAATGAGAACCGATGAATCCGGCGCCGCCGGTAATCAGATAACGCAAAGTGCCTCCTTATAATGCCTGATCGTCGTCGCGATCGCGCAGGGAGCTTTCGGAGACAGATTCAGCAAGATCGTCATGCTCGTGAGGGGTTTCAGCCCCTTCCTGAGGACCATAACCATACGAATAAGGGTAGTAGCGGTAGGAATAGTAGTAGTCCGGAGCGCCAGAATCCACTGCATTGAGCACAACGCCCAGAATGTGGCATTTGACGCTGTTAAGCAAGTCGCGCGTGCGGGTAAAAGCTTCTTTGGGGGTCTCGCCGCTGCGCACAACTAATAGAACTCCATCGGTTTGAACAGAAAGGATGACGGCGTCCGTGGCGGCCATGACGGGCGGTGAGTCGATGACCACGAACTTGAATTTCGAGCGTAATTCCGCGACTGCCTCGGACAGCTTGTTCGACGACAACAAGTCGGCAGGATTCGGAGGAAGCGGCCCAGTGGGAATTGCGGCCAGATTAGGGATCATGGGATGCGGAACAGTGACAAGGTCGAGACTCGAAACACCGGCCAGATAGGAACTGAGGCCGGCGTATTTGCCGCTTCCCAAGTTGAGCAGCCGACCGACGCCGGGCTTGCGCAAGTCCGCGTCGACCAGCACGGTGCGGTCTCCTAGCTGGGCGAGTGTGACAGCCAAGTTGGCCGCAGCGGTGGTTTTGCCTTCGCGGGGAAGCGCGCTAGTTACGAGGATGACTTGGGGAGGGCGGCCAGGCTGAGAGAGAAGCAAAGAAGTGCGCAAAGCTCGGAAGGCTTCGGACATTTGCGATTTCGGCAGATGCTGAGCTACAAGCTCGATGCGCTTCTCGTGACCATTTGTGGCGATGCCCGACAAAAGGCGGTTTCGAGTGCCATTCCCATTAGTGGCGGCAAACTGCGGCACAACAGCCAAGGACGGTAATCGCGCTAGAGTTTCAATGTCATCGGGAGTTTTCACGGTATTGTCGAGGTACTCGCGCAAAAGAGCAAGGCCAATGCCTCCGACGAGACCGACGAGGAAAGCGAGGGCAATATTCCTCGCTTTGGCTGGCCGCGAGGGATAGGTAGGTACCATCGCCGGATCCACGACACGGATATTAGAAGACTGCAAGGCGGCGGAAATCCCAACTTCCTTGAGCTTGGTCGTCAGACCGTCATAAAGAGCCTTGTTGGCCTCGGCTTCGCGCTTGATGATGTTGTATTCGACGAGGCGCTCGGCCATGGCGTTGGCTTCCGCCTTCTGTTGATCCAACGCCTGCGTAAGAAGATTTTCGCGCTCCCTCGCTTCGCGGTAGTCACCTTCGATTTGAGCAAGCGCTTTGGTTTTTTCCTGTTGGATAAGGCCGTCCGTATCTTTCACTTGCTCTTGCAGGCGAAGGACCTTGGGGAAATTGGGGCCGTATTGGCTCAAGGCTTCCCTGTAATCCTCTTCCGCGGACTGCCGTTTTTGAATGAGGCTATCCAAGGCGGGATCCACATGGAGCTGAGGCATGTCGGAGACGCCGCTGGATTTGGCAAACTCATAGAGCGCCTCCTTTTTCATACGATCTTCCTGAGCGTCGGTGAGGGCCTTGTTGATGTCAGCTAGACGCTCGGTAGTGATATTGGACTTATCGTCGAGGGTCCAGATTTGGTTTTGTCTTTCGTAGGCGATGCGTTTGTCTTCGGATTGCTGGACTTTGACCTTGAGCTCGTCCAGCTCATCGTGGAGCCAGGCGGTAGCGCGCGTGGTTTCATCGTAGCGGCTGCGAATATTCTGTTCCTGGAAATTCTTGATGTGTTCGTTGACAACGCGCGCGGCGAACTGCGGATCCGTCGATTCAAAACTTACATCCAGAAGCTGGCTATTGGGGACGCGCTTCACGCTCAGGCTGCCGAGAAAAGCAGCCAGTTCGGGAGGGCGCTTCTGGTTTTCCAGGCTGCCGATGGCAATGGCTTCCGAAGGCCCGTTGGGAGAGGCATACTCGGGCCGCGCGCCGAGGCCGCTGCTGCGAATGGTTTCCAAGGCCAGAGTTTCACTCGTGAGGATTTTCGACTGCGTTTCGATGTAGGTGTCAAGATCCATGAAGTAGCCGTACGGATCCATGGCCTGGAAAGGAAGAATGCTTCCATTGTCACGGTCGATTTCGATGCGAGCGGTAGCCACGTAGACGGGTTGCATGCGAAAAGTGGCGATGGCGACAATGGTGACAACGGCGACCAAGAAGGACAAGATTAGCCATTGGTGCTTGCGCAAGATCAGCAGATAGTCGTAAAGATGGGGCTCGCGAGGAGAGAGATCCCACGCAGGGAGACGGGACGAGGGCGGAATCAGCTCGATGGCGCCGTTCGCGCCATTTTCCCGAGGTACGAGTTTGTTATCTTCAGCCATATTCTAGTGATACGCGAGCCGATAGAGCGCGACGCCGGAACCGAGGGCAATGCCAAACTCGAGAGACCGCAACAAGGCTTGCTTGGCGGCGCTGTCCGGAACATACAAGATGTCGCTGGGCTGGAGCTGCACATCCTCGGCTTTGCGATTTTCAATTTTCTTCAGATCGAGCTGCACTTCGTGCTGCTTCCCCTGGCCATCCCTGCGGATGATCACCGCATGCGCGCTCTTGGCGGTGGAAGTGAAGCCGCCGGCCAAGGCAAGAATCTTCAAAGCAGTCAATTGCTCGCGATCGTTGGTGAGCACAAATCCGCCGGGCCTGCCGACAGCTCCCATGACGTACACGATGCCCGCATGCGGAACAGTTACAACATCTCCGGCTTGCAAAAGAATATTGTTCTTCATGTTGCCGGCTTCCATTAGCTGGTACAAATTAACCGTGATGGTCTCAACGGCGGGGGACCCTTGAGGAGCGGCCCCAGCGTTGAGGGATTGCTCCGACGAGTTGTTTGGGGCTGGCAATTCAGGGGGCTGCGCCGAGGCGCCATTGGAAGCGGAAGAAGGCGCGGGGGTGGACGCAGGCTTTGGCTTTGACACTGGTCCAATGGTCTGGGATTGCCCAGGAGAGGTGCCAGATGAACCCATCGCGGAAGGCTCCACCTCATTGAAAGACATTTGCGGCACCGGCCGCGTAATGATGACTTGGTCGCCCGCATCGCTGGCCAGCCCACCGGCTTCGGCGAGCACCTCAAGAAGGGTGACCTGGCTATCGGCTTGATAGACCAAGGGATGGCCGACTGCCCCAACTACGGTTATGGGCTTGCTCTTTCTTTCAATGACGGTAACGCTGACCTCGGGATGAGATACCAAGCCATCTGCTTCGAGGACCTCGGCAATTTTCTGCTGCGCCTGGATTTCGGTGAGCCCCGACACGTGTAAGCGCACGGGTACAAGAGGGATAGCAATGGTGCCCATCTGGCTGACACGGACCTCGCGGCTCAACTCCTTCACGTCGAAAACGTCTATAGAGAGCAAGTCGCCATTGCCAATCACGTAGTCATGCGGGGCCATGCGGGCCTCGGCGGATAGCTCGCGAATGCGATCATTCGTTTGTTGCGGCGTCTCAAGAACGGTTTGCGCGCAGCTGGGCAGCGCCAGGACCGCTGATCCGAGCAGAGTAATGGAGACGAGACACAACGTCCCCGCACCCAGTCTCGCTGGCTGCATACGAATAGATGACCCCCAGCATTGATTATACAGGTAGAGGGCCAAAGTCTATCAGTGAATTCGGGGAGTGTGATGGATACGTTGGGAATCCGGAGTTCGGGGCGCGGGCTGGCGAATTTCGCTAGTCGCCAGATTGGCCATGAGGAAAAAGAAGAGCGCGTTCGCTGGGATGTGCAGATTGAAATCGACGAGACTGTGAGTGAGAAATCCGAGACATGCGATAAGGCCCGAGAGCTGGAGAGTAGATACGAAGGCTCCATTGGACTGAGACAAGCGCCGCAGAGAATCGAAGAGCAGAACACCGAGAAACCATAGGCAGCAGACGCCGCCCGCAACGCCCGTTTCCGCCAGGCCCTCTAAATAATCGTTGTGAGAGTGGTTGACGATTTTCCCGTCGTAAAGAGTTTCATAGGCGGGATAGACCGTCTGCAAGGTGCCTAGACCGGTGCCAAGCAAGGGGTGATCCAGGAAGATCCGCCAAGTGTCCGCCCTCATGGAGGCTCGTTTTCCCACGCTCACTTCGAGGGATTGCAGCGAAGAAAAACGTTCAACGAGCTGCTGTACGCCCAGCCAAGAGACCATGAGAAAGGCGAGCAAGAGGACCGCACCACCGGAGAGCAGATGTCTTCCAGCAGAACGGCGGAGGACCAGCCAAAGAACCAAGACGCCGACTTCCACGGCGAAACTAACGATGCCCCCGCGAGATGCGGAGAGGAAAAGGGCGCCGATCGGCACCACGGCAAATAAACTGACAAGAAACCAGCGTTCCCGGCGCACCTTGCCAAGAACCAAGGGAACTAACGACAACGGAATGACCAGCTCCGCAAATCCAGCAAAATGGTTGCGATTCACGTACGGGCCAAAGGGGATGCCGCCATAGCGCATCTCACGGAACCAGTAGAGTTTCCCGTTGAAAGTGAGGTGCTGCAAGATGCCGAACAGGGCCACGATGAAACCGAATGTCATCCCAAACCAGATGAAGCCGCGCCAGTCCTCGAGTGTCTGAAACGCTTGCCCTGCCAAAAAGAGAATGAGGATATCGGCAAGCAGGAGCTCGAACTCCATTCGCGTGGCGTAAGACGATGCCGTGGCGTGAAAAACCCATTGGCCAAAGGCGATCAGCAGCAGGCCGAGAAGCGGCAAGAGCAAAGGCGAGACAACGAGATGAGGTTCTTGTTTGAGGTAGGCGCGCACGGCCCATAAGAGAAAGAGCAGGGCTGCGCCGATTTCGAGGACGGCGCGCGCCCAATCTTCGACGGCGCCGTGCGCGGCCACGCCGAAAACAATGAGCGCGCAGATACCGATGCGGATGAATTTCATCGCGTGGTATTCCCCACGGATTCCGGCACCAGCGAGACGTCGTCAATCCAGGCCGATCCGAAAATTTTGCTGTCGAATTGAGCGCTTGCTTGGCGGCTCACACATAGTTGCAGTTCCTGGACGTCCTTCCCCGAAGCCCAAGGAAGATTGACTTGCGTCCAGGGCTGGGTGCTGCGAATATCGTCCGTCCATGCGGTGGAATTCTCCGACGGGCTGATCGAGTGAAGACCAAAGCGTACGCCCTGATCGGTGGACAGCGAGCGTGTTTGGACCCACGCGGAGAAATGGTAAGAGGTCGACGGTTGCACGGGAATGTACTCGCAGACATCGGCAAAATTTACGTTCTGCAAGCCATTGAAAATCAAACGGAGGGAACGATTTCCCGAGTGCTTTTCTTTCTTGTCCAGGGATATTTGGACGCCGTTAGCGAAGGGACGATAACGCCAGGTGAAACCGCCGCCCAGGACATTGGATTCGAATCCTCCATCCCACACCAGCGAGCCTGGCGGATCAGGAGGACGCGAGACGCCCGCAAAAGTAAGGGCTTGATCCCACACGCGCACGGCATCCTTCATCTGTCGTTTGTCAATGAGAGCGTCCAGGAGAGGATAGGACACCTGCATCGCAAAGTGCGGATGGAGAGTTGCCAGCCGGTCCCACACCATGAGGGCTTGATCCGCTTGGTCTTGCTCCATCAGCTTCGAGAGCAGGTTCAAATAGGCATCCTGAGATCGCGGGATCACGCGGTCCAAGACGGCGTTGACATCGGGATCGAGACGCATACAGAGCGCGAGAGCTGCCGCGCCGCGTTTTGGATCGACCTCGACGGAATGCTTTATCTCCGTGTATGCGCTGTCCAGTTCGCCCTGCCTCAGCAGAAAATTCCCGTAACGCCAGGAGACTGCCGGCGAAAGCGGATAAACGCGCTTGGCCTGAAGATATGCATTTCGAGCAGAGGTGATGTTGCCTTCCGATTCATAAGCTGTCGCCAAATCCAGCCATGTATCTGCTGAACGAGGGTCAAGGGACAGCGCCGTGTGATAGGCCTGGATGGCGCGCTGGGTATCGGGATTCTCGAGGTTGTATTGCCAAAAGCGGCCGAGGAGATACCAGTTACCAGCGTCGTCCGGCTCGAGGCGCGTGGCCCGCTCGTACCCGCCCGGCGTGTTCCGCCCCGCTTCGTAGACCGAAAGAGTATTGCGCATGCCGGAATAGGAAAGACTGGCAGCGAGCGCCAGCGCAAGAAGAACAAAAAGCCCGCGCGCCGCAGGCGTGGAGACGCGAAGAATCATCCCGCGATACTGTGCATAGACAAGCTCTTAGATGCAAGTTGAAAGTCTGAAGGACAGGCTCACGAATGGCGCCGGCGGTCGAGGATAGGACGGGTTACTTGCCCGTAGAGGCCGATAGGGTCTCATCGGCGCGGCTGCGGCGGCGCACGTCAATCCCCAGCCGCTTGATCTTCTGATTTAGCGTCGAAAGGGGAATCATAAATCGCTCGGAGGCTTCGGTCTGATTCCAGCCTGTTCGTTCAAGCATGTCCATAATGATGCGGCGCTCGATCTCGTCCATGATTTGAAAAAGGGAAGGCTGGGGATGATCAGCTGCCGAACGCGAACCAGGTTCGCCGGGCAAAGGCGGAAGAAATTCCGAAAGCTGGAGCCGGACGCCGCGGACGATTTCCTTACTGCGGATGCTTTCTGGAAGCAGATCAACGTCGACGCGTTCCTGTGTGGAAAGCACCACGGCGCGCTCGACGACATTTTCCAATTCGCGGACGTTGCCGGGCCAATCGTAGTCCATAAGCAGCTTCATCGCGCCCGAGGTAAACAGGCGCATAGGCTTGCCGTTCTCCAGGCAATAGCGACCGAGGAAATGAGCGAGCAGCGCCGGCACATCTTCGCGCCGGTCGCGCAAGGGGGGAAGCTGCAGGTGAATAACGTTCAAACGATGATAAAGATCCTCGCGAAAGCGGCCCTCGCGGACGAGCGTGAGGAGATCGACGTTGGAAGCAGCCACGATGCGCACATCCACCTTGATCTGTTCCGTGCCGCCGAGGCGCATGAATTCGCGCTCCTGAATGACGCGCAGCAGCTTGGCCTGCGTCTCCGGGCTGATGGTCGCAATTTCGTCAAAAAAGATGGTGCCTTGATCGGCCACTTCGAAAAGACCTTTTTTCGAAGCGACAGCGCTGGTGAAAGCCCCTTTCACGTGGCCAAAGAGTTGCGATTCAAGAAGGTCCACTGGAATGGAACCGGTGTTGACGGGGACGAAAGCTTTGTCCGCGCGCGGAGAGGCGGAATGAATGGCTTTGGCGATGAGTTCCTTGCCGGTGCCGCTTTCGCCGCTAATGAGGATGGTCGAGCGCGAAGGCGCTACTTGAGCGACGAGATCCAAGAGCCTCAGCATTTTCTCGCTTTTGCCGATGATGTTCGGAAAATTAAACCTTTGTTTCAGGGCGCGCTTGAGGTGAACGTTCTCTTCGCGAAGGCGGCGTGATTCGACCGCTTGAGCCACTTGCGCGAGAAGTTCGTCATTGGACCAGGGCTTGGTGATGTAATCGAGCGCGCCGCCCTTGAACGCCGCGCGCGCCATATCAATCGAACCATACGCAGTGATTAAGACGACGGAAAGCTGCGGATCGCGCCGATGAATTTCGCGGAGCAGTTCGATACCGTTGCGGTCCGGCAAGCTGACATCCAGCAGCAGCAAGTCGTACGGATGCTCTTCGAGTTTGGCGAGGCCAGACTCTCCCGTCTCCGCGCTGGCGACGCCATAACCCTCGCTGGTGAGCAGAAGTTCGAGGCCTTCGCGAATTTCCGATTCGTCGTCAACAACGAGGATGGAGCCCTTAGACATGAACCGACTTCCTGACCGCCGGAAATTCCACGTGAAACGAAGTTCCTTTGCCGGGCGTCGAGCGAACGTCAATCTTCCCGGAGTGTTCTTTGATGATGCCGTAGCTGACGGAAAGCCCGAGGCCAGTGCCGCGGCCGGTGGGTTTGGTGGTGAAGAAGGGATCAAAGATGCGGTGAATATGCTCTCGGGGGATGCCCGCGCCGGTATCGACGACTTCAATCTCGACGCTCCCATTATGCGCCCCCGTGCGCACTTCCAACAAACCGCCTCCGGGCATGGCGTCCCGGGCGTTCAAGAAAAGATTGAGAAACACTTGCTGCAGTTTGTTCGCGGAACCTCGCACGGCGGGGAGTGTTTCGCCCAGGTGCTTGACGACTTGAATCTGCGAAGTTCTGAGCGGATGGGAAACGAGTGAAAGAGTTTCCTCCACGACCCGGTTTACGTCGATATCGACCGCTTCGGCGGCTCCCGTGCGCGAAAAATTCAGCAGATTGTTCACGATCTCGCTGGCACGAAATGTTTGCTTGACGATCTTTTCAATGATGGACTGGCGCGGGTCACCATCTGGCATCTGCTTTGCCAGCATTTGAATGTAGTTGGAAATCACCGCCAGCGGAGTGTTGACTTCATGTGCTACTCCCGCGGCCAGCAATCCGAGAGACGTTAGCTTCTCGGTCTGCGACATCTGCTCCGCCATGCGCTCGCGTTGCGTGACGTCATCGAAAAGCAAGAGCCGCCCAATGCGCTCGGCGGACTTGCTTACCAACGGAGTGATGGAAACGTTCAAGGTGAGGGCCTTGCCCTGATGATGCAGGCGCTGCTTATAAATCCCGGTGACCTGCTCTTCGTCGCCACGTGTGGCAATTTCGGCTGCAAGTTCTTCGGGAAGTAGGGAGCGAAGCTGGCGGCCAACGGCCTCTTGGCGGGCCACTCCGAAGAGCTGCTCCATGCGCGTGTTCCAGGACTCGACGATGCCTTCCAAATCCACGGCAAGAACGCCCACATTCAAGGATTCCACGATGTTTTCGCTGAAATCCTTGAGGCGAGCGATTTCGAGGGCCTTTTGCTCCAGCGAGGTATAAAGCTGGGCGTTATCGAGAGCCACCGCGACATAGCCGGCGATTGTTTCGACAAGCTCGACGTCGTCGCTGGAGAGATAATCTCCGTCAACGGTCTTGCCCAGCCCCAAAACGGCCACGGTGTGCTCGCGAATCCGGCAGGGGACAAAATAGTTTAGGTCAAGCTGTTCGAGGGTGTCGTGGACAGTCTCGCTGACATCCCTGGCGGCGCGGGGCGATTCAAAAAAGATCGCTCCTCGCGCAAACTCGGGCCGGGCCGGACCGAGGAAACTAAGGTCGAGAGGTTCCGCAAGACGCACACCCATCGAGCGAGCAAGACGCAGATGCCCGGGATTCGAGGCGTCCTCGACGAAAATAGCAAGGCGGTCAACGAGGAGCGTCTGTGATACGCGATCCATGACGGAGCCGAGCATGGGCTCGAGCCGGACTTCATTGGTGAGCGTGCGTCCGAATTCAATCAACGTGCGGCGATAATCCAGACGGTCGCGGTAAAAGAAACGATCGAGACGGGCCTGAATCCATTCGCGGAAAGGCTGGAAGAGAAAAGCGGCAATGACGATGGCAATGATTCCACCGACGGGACCGTTGGCCGGCGCATGAAATATCTGTGGAATGAGCGCTACGAAGAAGAAGTAAATCGTGGCGACCGCGGCGGTCGCCGCAGTGTACGCCAAGCCGCGCTTGAAGATAATGTCCACGTCCATCAAGCGGTAGCGAATGATGGCGTAGCCGAAGCACAGCGGGATGAACACCAAGCTCACGGTTGTGAACTTCATCCAAGGCTTGGTGGCGGGGTCGATTGCGTACGGCACGATGTACAGCGCGGCAAAGGGAATCGTGCCCACGAATGTCCCGCCGGTGAGCCATTTCAACTGCTGCCTCAACACGCCGGCGGGCGCCCCGCGATAATTGCGATAGAAAACGATGCCGGCCGCCAGCAAACATGCGCCAAGATAACTGTATGCAATTTTGTCAAGCAGGACGCGGGAGCCAAGCCAGGGAACGAAACCGAGAGCGCCCAGCGCCGTGCTGATGTGGACAAAAAGAATCGCCAGAGGCGGAAGATAAACAAAGCTGAGCTTGGAAATCGACCGGCTGGGGCCTTCCGTTCGCTCCGGGAAGACCAACGCGAAATGCAGCAACAGAGCGGGCATCAAGAGCTGCGCTACGATTTTGACCCAATAAACTTCATAGTCAAAAGTGTCCAGCTTCCCGCTGTAGTGGAAAGAGTAAAAAATAAACGAAACAAGGCAGAAAATGTAGAAGTGGACGGCACGGGGTGCGTTCCAGCGCCGCGCAAAAATGAACAGCCCGATAAACAAATAAATCAAGCCGACTACGCGCTCGTAATTCTCAATGGAGGTGGGTTTCTCCGCCGGGGCTGTTACGAAAGAAGTCTCGAACTCTTCGCCGTTCCGAGAAAGCTTATAGCGCACCTGGGTCCAGAGACCTGCATGCCACAGGCGTTTGGTTACCTGCACCTGACGGATGATGGGGCTGTCGTTGATGGCCAGCAGATCATCGCCAACGCGGACTCCGGCAAGCGCGGCGGGCGAATTCGGAGCCACCTGCTGGGCTTGGACCCCCTGCGTGGTATCCAACCAAACGACACCGTCATCGGGAGACTCGAACTGGGTTCTCTGGACAAAGTTCAGCCAGGCGAAAATCATCGCGGCTAGCGTGGCAAGCGCTAGTACCACAGCCCCGAGACTGACTCTGAGGTTCTGCTTCATGACCAGCCCTGGCAGGTTGACACCCCACCGTCAAATCTCAAGTGCAAACGAATGTCCATTCTTTGGAAGAACGACTCACTAGCAATAATAATACTTTCAATGACTTACGAGCAATAGAGGTCAGGGAGTCGCTGATAATCCACTTTCTGGGAGGACACATACAGCTTTCTAAAGCCCTACTTGAGATCAAAATTGCAGACTGAGACCACCCCGGAATGTGCGGAAAGCGGGCATTAAGGTCAAACGGCCATCCTGGGTATTGAGTGTGAGATAGCCCTGTGCGAACAGGTTGTCGCACTCCGCATTTGCTTCCCAGCGGCCCGGGCCAAATTTGGGCAAACGTTGGTGCACACCCAGATGAAAATAAGGCTCCATATCAAAAACGGTATCGCCATAACTGTCTACTCGAGTGACTGTGCTACCGCTTATCCACTGATAACCGACCGTTACTCTGGTGCCAGCGCGCGACACCTTCTCTGAAACTTGGACGCCCGCAGACTGGCGCCCGGCGGTCTGAAGCAGCTCACGAAGAGGTCCGACCGCTGAACTGGAAGGAGTCAAGGCGCCAGCGAAGGCGTAGAGCGCCGTCAGTTCAACGTCATCGGTTAATTTCAACTGATACGCCGCTCGAGTCCCCCAGCTGCTTGAAGAACCACCATCATAGGAGAACCCATTTGAATAGGGATCTTGAAAGAAGTCGGCAACGGGAAGATCATTGCCCCGCCCGAAGACGGCGACGTGGCTGTTGTCATCGTGAAAGGCCGCAAGCTGCAGCTTTCCGCGCGAACCAAGTTTGCGATTCGCCGCGAGCTCCTCATGGAAGCCACTCTCCAGCACCGGACGCCCGTCTCGCCACATCAGCACGGGGAATGCGTCCATCTCATTCAATGCCGCCGCCAAGGTGCTTCCAGTTTCGCCGTCGGCTCCTTCAAGCGCGTCAGGGCCCGCAGGCATGGACGCAAAAATCAGGGAGGCTTGCCAGTCGTCAGAGATCCGCGCGTCCAGCTGCATCCGTGGACGTAGCGAAGAGGCGGGCCGTCCCAGACCCACCAAGACATATTCGCCGCCGTATTCGAGCACAGCGCGATTTCCAAAAGCCATCGAACCGCCTTGTTCGATGCGGACACCACGAAATGTCGGGCCGATATCCCCAAGCTTCGATTCGCGCAACACCATCGCTGTGTGCGGCCCTTTGACCAGCGAACCAGTGGGGAGCCAGACTGTGGCAATCCCTCCAGCGGGGGATTCGGGGTCATCGTTCATCAAACCTGCCAGCAGGAGCTGGCTTGCGGCGCCGAGCGATTGATCATAAGCAAATGCGGTCGCAGGACTAGCGGGAAGATTAGAAACCGAGCCGGGCCTGCGAGCGCCATCCGTAAATTCCAGGCGTCCCCGGACAACCTCCGCAGGCACCGAATCCGCGCCCACATTGATCGCGTTGAGCGGATCTTCCTCGACCCATTGAAGCACAGGACGGGTGGAACTGGCCGTACGCAGGACCCACTTCCAATCATCAGCTTCGCTCGCGGCCGAGGAAGGAGCGCGCCGCAACTGCTCCAGGGAAGCGAATAAGGACTCCATCTGGATGCGCACGAGAGTCGTCAGATTGGCGCTGACGCGAATATGCTTTTCGAGAGTGGGCAGAAAACCCGCGAGCGTCACACGTATGCTATAAAATCCCGGGGCCAGCCGTTCCCCACGGAATAACCCCTGTGTATTGGTCAGAAGGTTCAGCGGAGCCGGTGGAGCGACCGATTCCGGGATTAACTCCACGCTGGCTCCCATTTGGGGGGTACCCGCTGTGTCTCGAACTACCCCCGAAAGACTCCCCTGAGCGGACTTCAACTGTGCCAGCGCTGGATTCGCTCCCAGAAATGAGAACGAAGCGGCCAGGACGAGTGCCCCCATGACTCGGACCTGTCCCATAATCACTTCTGACTACCTCCCCGGAAACGTGTTGGCCGCAGCACTGGTCGGTTCCTCTGCGGCTTTGACCGTAAAATCCGCCGACTTCAAAATGGATTGATTGGCGATATCATCCGTGGCGTTGATTTGAAGCGTGTATTTGCCGGGCGCAAGCGTTGAGAGCGGCAGCCATCTCTCGATGGTGACCTGGTCGCCCTGCTGCTTCATTTCCGCCGAAGTTTCCTTGAATTGCATCACTTGTTCGGAGCCCCTCTTGACGGTGTACACGAATGTTGCGTTGGACTTGTGCGTTTTGTCGTCAGGCTTGAGGTTGTACACCTGAAGATAAATCCCCAAGCGGCCGTCCGTTCGGAAGTCACTCTCCAGACGCGGGCGCACTTTGGTCGAGCCCAGAACGAATTGCCCCGCACCGATCTGGTTGGCAGGAACGTGTTCGAGCTCATCCGCAAGAATCAGCGTGCTCGCATCCAGCTTATCGTCCGCGTAGCGTGGCACCGCCAGCCTGGTGTTGACTACGCCCACGTTTCCGCTTTGAACATCCTTTATGACGATATCCAGACGGTACAGACCGGGCCGGAGCGGCACGGTTTGTTGATAGATCGATTGCAGCTTAAGCGACTGTTGAAACAAGGAATCAGGAAAGTCCTTAGATATAGGAGTTTCGAAGGTTTGCACCACGCGGCCAGTCAAGGTGCTGACACGACCGAATACGTTCATTGTTGCCGATTCGATGCCATCTTTTGCCTGGAAGTGGAGCTGCCCGTTGGGCACTTGTATGGTGATGGGAACTAGCACGGTATCATTCGTTACCTTCATAAAATCCGTGCGCCACATAAAATGAAGCTGATCGCGAACGATTCGCGCGGTCACAATCGCTTCCAAATCCTTGAACTTTACGTCGGGAGGTTTCTGTATCTTAGCGTAGAGATCCAAGCGGTTAAATTCATCTAAGCTAGCCGGCGTTCCACCCATGGAAGTTGGGAGGTTGGTGCCGTCGGAACGCGTGAAGCGGTCTGTTTTGGAAGCTAGACCCATGGACTCGAGCAAGCTCAAGCCCGCCCCCGGCACGTGAAGCAGTGCGTCCTTCTCGGAAGGATCCATGGTCATGTGATACTCGCCCGAACCGCTAGGATCGACGAACTCAATCTCTACGTTCTCTCCAATTCCCGGTAAATAGCGCCACCGCCAAGTCTCCCAAGGATAGGTAGTGGTCGAACCTCCACCCTCATCCATGGGTCGATCCCATGTCCCTCCCGTGGGATGTGAATCGATTTCGTCGGGCGGACCCCACATGATGTACAAGCGTCCGCGATCAGTTTTCCAACCAGGAATGCCCGAGGCAAAGTGTTCGTTGGCGTAAGCGATGCGTCGGTAATGCTCTTCTTTGAAATCGTTATCCGGAAGGTCTGGATTGCTGCTTCGCCGCAGCCAGAACTGCTCGATGAACTGCTCGCGCTCTTCATTGGTATCCAGCTGGAGAAACGCATTCCGTTCTTCCGGCGTGATGATGTAAACCACGTCTTCATTCAGCCATTGCTTGTACTGGCTGTCGAGTTCCTTGAGCGTCTTACGAGCCTTTTCTTTCTGTTGTTTCCGCTGCTCCTTGGTGAGCGTCTGAGGAGGCGTAGGATTGTTGGGATCCTGGGCCTCTTGGGCCGATATCGCTGGAATAAAGAGAACGAAGGAGAATGCAGCAGCAATCAGGGCACGAATTACCCGTGGCATAGGCACACCTCAACTTCTAGGACTCTGGATTCTACCCCTGCAAAAGCTGGCCGTCAATCGAGGAATCCCCTGCATTTTGTAGGGCTTGCCCCCCGATTGCGGTTAGAACCGTGAAACTAGCGAAGAGTTGCCTGACAGCTCTTGACCTGTGCTTACGAACAGTTCTCCGCGGGAAGTGGCTTATGAAAAAAAAGCAAGCCGAGGAATTGCAGCCAGCCTGAATTGAGGCTGCACTTGGCAGGGGGCTTACTGCACGCGATGGCTTTGGATGTCCGAGCCGACCAACGTATCGAAAATCGCCAGAACATGTCTCCGGTATTCCACCATCCGGGTGAAGATATCTCGTAACTCTGGCTCGCGTTCCGCCTCGCGGTGCCACTTTGCCAGAACCAGCGCGGGGACTTCGATGTCCCTGCGCAATTTCTCCGCGGAATGTCCGCGCAGAAAGAGACCGTAGAAAAACGCGGCTTCTCGTTGCGGGAAGTCGAAGTCGTGCACGACTTCGGAAGGAACGATTTGTGGCAAGGTGGCCATAGAGCAAAGGGCAGTTTACCGAAAAGATTTTCCGCGTCAAGTAGTACGGTGGGTTTCCTGCCCCTTATTATGCAACTCTTCGTCCCCCGGCCCTAACGCGCCTCAATACAACAACCCCTACAACGGGGGTTGCCAGCGCGTTCTAACCGCCGTAGGATGCTTGAAGGTATGGCAGGGTTACATAATTCGCTGGCAGGACGAGCCTTCAGCCGGTTCGCGCGCTTTGGACTCTCAAGAGGACTGCGCTCGATCGAGATCGACAGGGAAGAGTTTCGTCGGCAGCTCAAAAAGAAGCACGGTCTCGAGGTCGCAAACTTCCGCGGCATGCACCATGTCCCCTTGGCGCGTCTGGATGCTATCGCTAAGACACTGATCCGCGACACAGAGCGGCTCGCGCTACTCGAAGGCGCGGGATTTGGGCTCGGCGGGATGATTACCATCGTTCCAGACGCGGGGCTTCTCACCATTCTAACTCTGCGGCTTATCCAGAGACTTTGCCTGCTGTACGGGTTCGAGCAGCAGGGCCAGAGCGAACGGCTTGCCTTGTGGATGGCTGCGGCAACGGCCACGGGCGTTGATTACGGTAAGGACCTGGCGGAAAAGCAAATCCTTGAGAAGGTTGCACCGCGTATCGCCGAACGCCTGGCCGTTAAGTTGGGGCAGGAAACGGCGGAGCGATGGGTTGGCCGGCTGATTCCTCTTGCCAGCTCCGCGATCGCCGGTGGCTTGAACTTTGCATTTGTGCGAGCTTGGGGACGGCGCGTGCAACGCAACCTGCGGGTACGCCATGTTTCCTGCCGGCCGATCCCCACGGCTCCCGCTCGTCCGCCTTATCGTTCCGCCCAGGCATTGCTCGTCTAGACCTCACCGTCGTTTTGCCCCACGCGGAACGCCCATTTCAATGCTAGACAATGCCGATCGTTCGATCATCACGCGCCCTGTCGAACGCCATCCGAGTGGTTCGGCCACTAGTCTCCGTTTCTTGGTTTTGCCCCGGTGTGCAACGATTATTTTCCTGTTGGCGGGCTTGATGGCCTCGCCGGCTGCGCGCTCCCAGGACCAAGACGAGCTCAAAGGCGTCCCCGCCGAGCCCGCGAATGCCCAAGAAATCCGCAGCCAAATTGCGGCGGTTCAAAAACTGCAGCACACTTTCCCAGACCGCGGGGCCACGCTCTACTTTCTCGCCGTCGCCAAAGAGCGCCTGAGAGAAACGCTCGACGCGCTGGCGCTCTTGCAAGAATGTGTCGCTTTGCAGGAAGGATTTGATCCTTCCGGCGATCCAGCGTTTCTCGATTTGAAAGACTCAAGTGATTTCACCGCGCTGATCGATGGTGTGCACCGCGATTTCCCCGTCGTCGCGCAAGCGCGCGAAGCTTTTCGGACCGCGGAAAAAGACCTCGTCCCGGACGGCTTCGCTTACGATACCCGGCGGGATGTTTTTTATCTCGGCAGCCTCAATCGGCGAAAAATTGTCGAGATCGGCCGGGAAGGCAATATTTCGGATTTCGTGCCCGAAGACCGTTTTAGGCTCTTACCAGTGATGGGAATAAGGGTTGATTCCGATGACGGCACTGTGTGGGCCGATTCTTTTTCGGAGAACGGCCAGACCGAGCTGTTGCATTTTGACGCGACGGGAAAACTGCTTGGGCGCTTCAAGCCGGCGGGTTCCGCGAAGCACGGGTTCAACGATTTGGCGATCCGCAAGAACGGCGAGGTGATTACGACGGATAGCTTGGCAAACGAAGTTTTTCGGTTCGAGCCGGTAACGCACACCTTCAAAGCTCTAGCCGTCCATCGCCCGCTTTTTTATCCGGCCGGCATTTGCCTCAGCGCCGACGATCACACTTTATACGTCGCGGATGGTTTGGGCGTAGTGAACGTAGACCTCGCAACCGGGAAAAGCCGCGACGTCGACCCAGGCCCGCGAAGCACGCTTGCGGGTGTCGATGGTCTCTATTGGTACAAAGACAGCTTGATTGCCATTCAAAATGGCATCGGGTCGCCCCGCTTGGTCGCTTTTCGCCTTTCGAATGACGGCCTGCGTGTGACTCACACGACCATTCTCGAAAATCGCACGCGTTTCTCCGTTTTGCCGACGACGGGCGCTATCCGGGGATCCGACTTTTTCTTCATTGCGAACAGCCAAATCGATAACATGAACGACGGCAAAGTCATGGACGTGACCGCGCTCGAACCTGTCCGCGTTGGCGTCCTGCGTCTTCCGTGACAAATCGCCACGATGGGCGCGGCAAGAAACAAGGATTGGCGTTTGGCGCGACCGCGCCGTAAAGTATTAGGGCATTTGCGGCGCGCAACTCGGCGCCGGGAAGAGTGCCGGTTCCGTCAGGGAGTCAAACATGCCTAGAGCACGGAGAGTCGTCAGCGGAATTATTCTCGTGGCGTTGGGGCTGGCAGTAGCGCTCATTCCTCTAAAGGCTTCTTCGCGGTCCATGGGAACTCGGAACCAGGAGGCGAATGCCGAACCTATTCCCGCCTATCACGCCTCTCCGCCGGTGGGGCCCTTGCCCGCGACATTGAGTCCTTCTCTCTTCACCGACCCGCTCGTTCAGAATGCCTACCGGCTCGCTGCCCGCATCAAGAAAATTCTTTACCAGGAGCCTTGCTACTGCCATTGCGACCGCAGCGAGGGCCACGGCAGCCTGCTCGATTGCTATGCGGGCAAACATGCGGCGGAGTGCGGGACCTGCATTCGTGAAGGACTTTATTCCTATGAGCAAGCGCGTAAGGGCAAGAGCGCGGCGCAGATTCGCGAAGGCATCGAGCGCGGCGACTGGCAACACGTGAATATAACCAAATATGAATCGCCGTCACGCGCGAAGTAATTTCCCCTGCGTTTGCTTCTCCAGGGCGGTGTCCCGATTCCAATCTGCTCGCTTGCCATTGCCGGACGAGCGAAACCTGTTGTATGGGACCCCTTTGTGCTGAATTCTGCCCCGCCACATGAAGATGAAACCCTTAGACGTGGCCTTCCGTCTGTTTCTTTGGCGCGCCGGCCAGGGTCGGTTGGCACGTTGCCGGCTCCATCACGTCGACATTTCAAACCAGCAAATCGGGGCGAGTAACCAAATCGGAGGAAAGCATGCGGAATCGTAAATTCCCGTTGGGCGTCATCCTTACTTTGTTATTGATTGCCGCAATCATGATGGCCGGCGGCGGACTGCGGGCCTCCATGAAGAGCGCCAGCGACGCCGGCTATTGGGGGTTTGACACCGCGAATCTCGATAGAACTTGCAAGCCCTGCGATGACTTCTACCAGTTCGCCATGGGTGGCTGGATGAAAGCCAATCCGATTCCGCCGCAGTATTCCACCTGGGGATCATTCTCCCAACTCGTCGATAAGAACCAGCAGAATCTGCGCTCGATTCTGGAAACAGCGGAAAAGCAGCAATCCACGCCGGGCTCGAACGAACAGAAAATTGGAGATTTTTACGCGAGTTGCATGGATACGGCGGCGATCGATGCTGCAGGCACAAAGCCGATTGACGCGGAACTCGCGCGCATCTCCGTGATGAAAAATGCCAGCGACCTCCAAGCCGAGGCAGCGCGTCTGCAAAAAGAAGGCGTGGGAGTCCTGTTCCGATTTAGCGCGAATCAGGATGCGAAAGACAGCTCACAGGTCATCGGCACCGCTTGGCAGGGAGGTCTGGGGTTGCCCGAGCGGGGATACTACCTGAAGCTGGACGACAAATCGCTGCAGCTCCGCGACGCTTACGTGAAACATATCGACAAAATGTTTGAGTTGCTGGGAGACTCCCCGGAAACGGCCGCGGCAGAAGCTAGCACGGTCCTCGAAATTGAAACGCATCTGGCCGAAGCCTCCATGAAGAATACCGACCTGCGCGATCCCGAAAAGACCTACCACAAGATGAAGTTGGCGGGCCTGCAGGCGATGACCCCGGACTTTAATTGGGAAACCTACTTCAAGTCGCTAGGCCACCAGGAATTGACAGAAATAAATGTTGGCCAGCCGGACTTCTTCAAAGCTCTCGACTCGCAACTCACCGCGACTCCCCTCGCCGATTGGAAGACGTACTATCGCTGGCATCTCTTGAACGCAACGGCTTCTGCGCTCCCGGAAAAATTTGTGGACGAGGAATTTGAATTTCGAGGCAAGACGCTGACCGGAGCGAAGGAAATTCAGCCGCGCTGGAAGCGCTGCACGCAGGCCACCGACCGGGCGCTAGGCGAAGCGCTCGGCCAGGTCTACGTGCAAAAATACTTTCCGCCGGAGGCCAAAGCTCACGCTCTCGTAATGGTGCACAATCTTATTTCCGCCCTTCACGACGATCTCCAGACGCTTCCCTGGATGAGCCCTGAAACGCGCGCCCAAGCCATTGCCAAGCTCGACGCCTTCACCGTCAAGATCGGCTACCCCGACAAGTGGCGCGACTACTCAGCGTTGAAGATCGATCGCGTCTCGTTCCTCGAAAATGAAAGACGCGCCGCGGAGTTCGAATTTCACCGGCGCCTTTCCCAAATCGGCAAACCTGTGGACCGCACGGAATGGGGTATGACGCCTCCCACCGTGAATGCCTATAACAGCAGCAGCATGAACGAAATCGTTTTCCCCGCCGGAATCCTGCAGCCTCCCTTTTACGATCCCAAAGCCGATGATGCCGTGAATTACGGAGGAATGGGTGCCGTTATCGGCCACGAAATCACTCACGGTTTTGACGATCATGGCAGCCAATTTGACGGCCACGGTGATTTGAAGAATTGGTGGACGCCCGAGGATCTCAAGAATTTCAAGGAACGCGCCGCCTGCGTTCAAACGCAGTTCGACAATTACGTCGTTGACGGCGACTTACACGAAAACGGCAAGCTCGTTCTCGGCGAGAGTATCGCCGACTTGGGAGGCATCACTATCGCCTATGCGGCTTACGAGAAATCGCTGGAAGGCAAGCCGCGTCCGCCCGACAAGGATGGTTTCACTCCCGAACAGCGCTTTTTTCTCGGTTGGGCGCAGGTTTGGGGCGCGAACGACCGGCCGGAATACGAACGCCTGATGGCCAACACCAATCCCCACCCTCTCCCGCGTTTCCGCGGAAACGGCCCGCTCTCCAACATGGCTGAGTTTGCAAAAGCTTTCGGCTGCAAGAGAGGCGACCCCATGGTCCGCCAGCAAATTTGCAAGATTTGGTAGCCCTCGTAAGCGAGACCCGGCCCTTTCTGAGAGGGCGTGATTCAAGCTTTGAACGACCGGAGTGTTTCTCAAGAGAATCGCCTAAGATATTTCCGCGTCGCTGAGGCCCGCGTGAGCGCATATCTATCCTGTACAGCCGATCTTCCCGAAAGTGCGCGCATGGGACTTTCCATCATCTTCACCTGGCGGAGAGCAATTCCAACTGTGGTTGCGGCGGCCCCCACAGGCGTGTCTGCCTCCTATCTGGGGCCAACTCAGGCTCGGATTACGGCTTTTGCGAATGCGTAAAGACCGGCGTGGAAAGCCGTTTAAGTCGGCGCAATAAGAACTCATACTTGGAAGAACGCGAAGCTGGCTACTGCTCCTCAGCCGTTCCCTGTGCTCGTTTTCTCTTCGGGGCTTGGCTCTCCCTCTGCCGTGTACACCTTTTTGGTCGAAGACTTGGCCAGTCACGGCTATACGGCAGTTTCAGCGCTCTCGCGCTGCTTCGGTCGGCGACGCCGACGCTGGCCGCCCATCAGATTCAAATTATGCAACCGGACCGAGCCCATACGGGACGCTTTTTCGATCCATGTCTTCGGAAGGATCTGTCTCAGAAGCCATCGGACTCAGGCCGTGAAGCGACGGTGAGAAAGTTTGGGCCAACGTATACATCCTCACCGCGTCGCTAGTGTTGTGTTCCGGAAATCCGTTCAGCAAGTTCTGTGTCCCAGGATGGGCAACCTCAATGCAATCGCGTCTGCCGCGTTTATCGGTTGTATATGGGACAGCACACTAGAAGCGCAAGACGAAAGCGCTAAACAATAGCTGGCAGAACGTCAATTCGTCCTCTGAGTCTGCCAAGACCGAAGCGCTCGGCCGAGGGTGGAT
>Ga0335073_10002592_pt1 | contig 24815 bp, 22 predicted proteins | sample Lox_Sample_22_FD_207093 | JGI IMG/M metagenome (GOLD analysis project Ga0335073, IMG submission 207093) | Soil microbial communities from Loxahatchee National Wildlife Refuge, Florida, United States - Lox_Sample_2.2 | ecosystem: Environmental > Terrestrial > Soil > Wetlands | place: USA... | reverse complement strand
GCGTACAAAATTTCCGCTCAGAGTTGGCCTATGAAGGTAAAACCTTCATTCTAAACATCTTAGCTATGGTGGAGGCGGCGGGAGTCGAACCCGCGTCCGAAATCGTAGTCAACAAAGAGACTCCATGCTCAGTCGCGTTCCGGAAGGTTTCGCGTTGCGCGCTCAGAACGGACAAGATGCGCGCATTGCTAGTCCGTGGATCTCATCTCTATGGCCCGTACCCAGCCACAGAAACCAGCCTGCTGTGCGACGTCCTCTCGCAGCCCGCAGACAAAGCTGCGGAGGACGGCTACTTAGTTAATTAAGCAGCGTATGCCAGTTGATGATCGGCAATTATCATTTTCCGAGCGATTACGGGTGCCCAGCCCCCGGCATGCCTCTTTGCCGCAAACAATCCCGTCGAAACCGTGACGCCCCCATATGGAGCAGCTTCGTGGAGTTTGAAGCTTGTGAAAGATCTGTTTCTATTTTACTCCTATTTCTGGGCCCCCCTCCCCCATATCTTTTTTGTAAATTCGTCATTTTTATGGGAGTTGCGTGTATCCCATTTCCGCGCACTTCCCAGAAAAGCAAAACGCCCGTGGGGTACGGGCGTTTCTTCTAGGAAGAGCTTTCCTCGATTTCATAGTAGCAGGCGTGTCAAGTGGGTTGAAACCCCAGGGCTAAAGCCCTCATAGGCCAGGCTTGAATTCACCGGCCTGAAGGCCGGTGCTTCTACCCTCAACATATCTGTGCCCCGGTTTCGCTCAGGGCAGGCTATGGGGCGCATGGCCGAAGCATGCGACGATGTGGCTTGCGGCCATCGTATGGATTCTGCGCGCGGCTTATCACCCCATTACGCGAACACCGCGCGTACTGGGGACCCCGATTTTGCGCGCGCAGAATGACAGGCGCTGGATGTGGTTTGCGAAATCGCTTGTGTAGGATGGGGTATGTTTTCACGCCGGAATTTTTTGTGGAGTTCTTCTGCCGCGGTTCTGCTTGCTTTGCGGTCTGATGCTTGGGCACAGCAGGGAAGTGTGCCTGCTGCTGGTTCTGTTCCGTCTGCGATTGCGGCTTTGCCGGATCTTTCGGGGCAGGCCAAGCCTTTTACCAATGATGAGCGGCTGGCTCGCATCGGGCGGGCTCGGCAACTGATGGTTGCCAACAAGATCGACGCGATCATTCTTTCGAACAACGCAACTTCGTCCGTTTACTTTGCCAATATTCGCTTTGGCGGGAGTGAGCGATTCTGGGCGCTGGTGATTCCGGCGAAGGCGAAACCGTTTGTGGTTTGTCCGGCATTTGAAGAGGATCGGGCGAGGGAACTGCTGGGCGCGGGACCGTTCAGCAAGGACGCAGAGATTCTGACCTGGCAGGAGGATGAGAGTCCGTTTGCGCTGACGGTGAAGGGGCTGAAGGATCGCGGGATTGCGACTGGGACGGTCGGGCTCGACGAGAATATGAAGTTCATTTTTGCCGACTCTCTGGCGAAGGCCGGGCCTGGGCTGCATTTTGTCAGCGCGCTTCCGGTGACGGCGGGGTGCCGCATGATCAAGGACCAGCATGAGCTGGACTGCATCGCGCTGGCGTGCCGGGCGACGCTGCTGGTGTATCGCGCGGTGTATCAGTCGCTGCAGGAAGGGATGACGACTCGGGATGTGCGCAGGCTGGTTCAGCAGGGATATCAGAAGGTTGGCTTTGAGGGCGAGGCGAGTTTGAATATCGGAGAGTTCACGGCTTCTCCGCACGGCTCGATGCAGCCGCAGACGATTCGCGAAGGCACGATTCTGATGCTGGATGACGGCTGCGCGGTGGAAGGCTATACCTCGGACATAACGCGGACGTTTGTGCTGGGTAAGGCTACGGACAAGATGAAGCAAGTCTTCGACGTGGTGAAGAAGGCGCAGTCGGCTGCGCTGGCGGCGGCGAAGCCGGGTGCTGCTCTGGCCAGTGTGGACGCGACGGCGCGTAAAGTCATTGTGGATGCGGGATATGGGCCGGGGTTCAAGTACTTTACGCATCGCGTGGGGCATGGGATGGGCATGGACATGCACGAGTGGTCCTATCTGGTGAAGAACAATATGTTCGGGTGGGAGCTGAATCCGGTGCTGCGGCCGAATATGGTGTTTTCCGACGAGCCGGGTGTTTATATTCGCGGCGAGTTTGGGGTGCGGCTTGAGGACGACATGCACATTACGGAGAACGGAGCGGAGTTGTTCACGCCGCAGAGTCCTTCGCTGGAAGATCCGTTTGGGAATGTGGCGTGATCGTTCGCGAGATCAGGCCGGAGGATGCCGCGGAGTGGCTGGCGATGCGGTGTGAGCTTTGGCCTGATGGTGATGATCACGATGTTGAGATTGCCGCTTTCTTTGCGGGTTCGCTGGCGGAGCCGGAGGCTGTTCTGGTGGCTGAGGATGATGGGTTGTTGATCGCCGTTGCGGAGCTTTCTGCGCGGCGGGATGTTGCTGGGTTGGAAGAGAAGCTTACTGGGTATGTGGAAGGGTTGTTGGTTCGTCCTGCGTTTCGTGGGCGTGGTGTTGCTATGCGGTTGCTAAGAGCTTCGCAGGAGTGGGCTCGCTCGCGTGGGTGTGTTGCGTTTGCCAGTGATCGGGCTGGGCGGGTGGTTGTGGATTTGGGGTTTGGTAAGTGATCCCATGTCTTCGAAATAAGATATGGGATCACTCCACCAAATGTTCATTGCCAATTTTGTTAGAACATTGTGATGCTGGGTCTAACGTTGCATAACGTCTAGCACCATCTTTGGAATAAGTCGAAGGCTTTCATAAACGCTGGCCGTTCGCCCCATAAGGTATACCTTTCCCATGCAAGTGACTCGAAGCTGACTAACTGCCGCTTCAATCATCATGTCGTCATGGAAGATCTTTGGGATTTCTAAAGTCCAACCGCTCTTCTTCTGCTGAACGAAAAGAGATAAAGCGGACAAGATAGGGAATATGATTCCGTCGGCCACCATATGCTCGCCTTCCTCGCGCACAATGGCATTTGTACGTTCTTGAAGGTATTTCCCCTTCCACCTTGGATTGGCGCGCCAGTATTGATAGGTCTTCCAAGCCAATGGGGCAATGTCGACATAAAACCTATGCCTTTTAATGAGATCCTCGTCGCCGTCATCCAGAGCAGCAAAAGCTGCAATTTCAAAATCCGCGCGGCATTGTGCTCTTTGTTTATACGCTTTGAGCTTATTTGCAACGAATGTTCCCTCAAGCAATTCCTCAGGCATTAATGCAGTACATAGCTGAATTAGGCGCTCTGTGTCGACGTAGTCAGCTTCGGTGTCCGTCTCGCTTTTGCGCAACTTGAGATTTGGAAAGCCCCTTTGAAACCCGCGCTCTAATTCATCAAATGCCTTACGTTTTCCAGCTTGAGACAGCGCAGCGACTTGAGTTGAGGTATTACGAGCAATTGCTGTTTCGACAATAAAGTCGGGGTCAGAATCGACGATGACTTCGACTCGGACATGGAATGCGTTGGGCTCTCGTTCTTCACGCTCACAGATGTCAAGATAGCGTCGAATCTCGCCCTGGGATTGTGCCCCATTGATTAGAGAAGCACGACGTAGAGTTATTCTCTTCGCGTCATCATCAACTTTGATGTCAGCGGCAGAAACAACGAACCCACTGTGGAGAGTGATGAAGCGGGTAGGGTTGTCCTCGATAGTGTTTGCGATTGCACTATGTACACCATTGCGTCTTTTCCCGCTATGAGCAGGGATGTAATCCCGCAGGTTGTGTACGGTATCTATTTTGAGAATTTCTGCGGCGGGAAGATTCGCCACGAACGTGCGCGAACCGTTCTCTTTTTCTTCAGGTGACGTGACATTGCGGATGGACTCGAAGTTAAGGCGTACAACACCTTCAGAGCTAGTTGTTGACATATATTCTCCGTTAGCCCAGATCTTTGATTGGCGCAAGGCTTCTGCCCTGACCGAATCTGAGGCTTCTTCTATAAGAGCATAGTCACAATGACAGGTCAACTCGAGAATTTGGCATCAACCTCGCCCCTTCGGTAGGTCCTTCGACTCCGCTACGTTCCGCTCAGGATGACAACCTTATCGGACTGAGATGTTGCTTTCCCACCCTGACTTTGTCAGGATGGGGCACCCATGTTCGTGCTGATCGATGCGAAAAGCAGATCCTTCGACTGCGCGCTTCGCGCTCCGCTCAGGATGACAACTCTTATGGAGCTTGTTGCAGGTGGGATATTTCAGTGGGCGATTTCTATGTCGCAGATTTCCAGTTCTAATCCGCCGAATTCGGGATGGTCATTTTCGCGTAGTTTGTAGGCAAGGTGGAGGATGCTGTCCTGCTCGATCTTCATTTCGCGGATGCGTTCGGCCCAGTGCCAGCCTATGGCGGGGAAGGTGATGGCTCGCGGACCTTGGGCTAGTTGCAGGCGGATGTGCTTGTCCTTGATGAAGCGCGGGGCTGAGGCTACGCGCACGTTCTGCGCGGCGAAGACGGGTTCTTCGTTGCCCATGCCGCAGGGTTCCATGCGGCGCAGCCAGGTGAAGAGCGCGGGTGTGATGCGGTCGAGCGGCAGGCTGGCGTGGATGGTCAGCGGGCTTCCTAATTTGTCTTCTGCGAGGTTTGCCCTGGCGTAGGTTTCCAGGCGCTGGCGTAGTTCGGGGACGGCGGAAGAGGGAAGTGAGAAGCCTACGGCGTGGGCGTGTCCGCCGTATCGGGTGAAGAGGTCGTGGCAGGTTTCGATGGCGTTGAGGAGATGGAAGCTGGGGATGGATCGGCCTGAGCCGTGGGCTGTTCTATTTTCTTCCGCTTCACTATGCACCCCGTTCTTGGCTGGGTTGGGGGCTTGCTCTCCCGTACTATTCCACCCCAATGCGCGAACATCGCGCGCATTGGGGGCCCCGGTATCGCACAACGTCGGCGCGATAGTATGGGGCACCCGGGGTTCTTGCTGATCGACGCTTAAAAGCAGATCCTTCGACTCCGCGCTATGCGCTCCGCTCAGGATGACACCATTTTGGAGAGCATTGCTGGCGAGGGTGCAGTTCGGCGAGGATGCTTCGGCTTCGTGGGTTATGACCAGGGCGGGTTTGCCGGTTTGGTCTACGATGCGTGAGGCCAGGATGCCAATGATGCCGCGGTGCCAGCCTTCTCCGTCCATGACGATGCAGCGGGCTTGCTCGAAGGCCGGGTCTTTGAGGCGCTCTTCGATTTGCGCGAGGATGCCGGCTTCGGCTTCGCGGCGGTCGGTGTTGAGGCGCTCCAGTTTTTCGGCGAGTTCCTGGGCGCGCTGCGGATGGCGCGTGGTGAAGAGTTCGACAACGTCGGAGGCGATGTCCATGCGCCCGGCGGCGTTGATGCGCGGGGCGATGCGGAAGGCTATGTCTACCGGAGTTAGTTTGCGTTGGGATGGATCAAGATTTGCCGCTTTCATCAGCTCGCGCAGGCCGGCGTTGACGGGGCGGCGGAGGCCATCTAATCCGAGTGCTACGAAGGTGCGGTTTTCGCCGAGGAGCGGGACGGCGTCGGCTACGGTGGCGATGGCTAATATCTTCAGGAACGACGGCAGGATTTTGGTGCGGGCTCGTTCGGCGTCGTGCGCTTCGAGCAGGGCCTGCGCTAGTTTGAAGGCTACTCCGGCGCCGCAGAGATGCTTGCATGGGTACGTGCAACCGGGGTGGTTGGGGTTGAGGACTGCGAGGGCGTGCGGGATGTTTGTGCCGCTGATCGGGTCGATTTCGGGGAGGTGGTGGTCGGTGACGATGAGGTCGAGGCCGAGGGATTGGGCGGCGCGGGCAGCGGCGAAGGCGCGGATGCCTGTGTCGACGCTGATGACAAGGCGGACGCCTTCGGCGGCGGCGGTTTCGAGGACTTCGTCGCGCATGCCGTAGCCTTCCTTGACGCGGTGCGGGACGTGAAAGCGGACTTCGCCGCCTAGCATTTCGATGGCGGTTTTGAGCAGGACGGTGGCGGTGGTGCCGTCTACGTCGTAGTCGCCGTATATAAGGATGGGCTCGCGGTTCTGGATGGCCTGCTGTACACGCGGGACTGCTTCTCGCATGCCGCTCATCCTGTATGGGTCTAGCAGGTGGTCGAGTTGCGGATGGAGGAAGCGGTCCACGTCTTCGGTGGTGCGGACGCCGCGCGCGACGAGCAGCTCGGCTACGATGAGCGGGAGGTTGGCGGCGCGCGAGAGCTCAGCGGCTGCTATGGCGTTGCCGTCAGAGCCGTTTTCTAAGTAGATCCAGTGCTTGCGGGTCGGCTGTCTACGATTGGCTGCGCCGGTGGCAACGGTTGCGCTCACGATTGTTCGTCTTCGCCCTCGTTCTGTTCAAAGACGATGTCGCTGAAGTCCTCTACGGATTCGAGCAGTTGCTGGTAGCGCTCGTACCAGGGTGTGGATGACTCGTGCAGGAAGGCGACGCCCTGGTGGACGAAGCCGAGCTGGATGTATCCCATCTTGCCGACGTAGTTGACGAGGGACTGCGCTTCTTCGACGTCGGAGCTTTCTTCGTTGGGGTAGTCGAGGTCCTGCAGCTCTTCGAGGAGCAGCTCGAGGTCTTCTTTTTCGAGGGTGACGTCGCTCATGGTGACGAAGGGCGCGCTGGCGGCCTTGGCGGTTTCGACGAAGTCTTTCCAGCTGTCGGGGTTGACGTCGTCTTCCCACAGAACGGTGGGCACGTCGTCACCGATGTAGCCGGGGAGGCGGCGCATGCCGTGGCCTTCAATGAAGGCGATCATGTCGTCTTTGAGCGAGAGGAGGTCGTCTGGTTGCATCATCAATCGGGACTGCGCGTCCAGCGGTTCACGCCTTCGGCGCCCTTTCTTGGCCAGGGGGTCTTATGGTCAGGCCCACGCGCTGAGTCTCAGCCAACTTCTGAATTGTACGATAGAAACAGGAGACAGAATTTTGGCGAAGTTTGAGCGGCATGTTTTTGTTTGCACGAATGTTCGGGAGCCGGGAAGCGCGCGGCCCTCGTGCACGCAAGATGGCAAGGGTGAGCTGCACGGAATCTTCAAGGACAAGATTAAAGATGCTGGGTTAAAGAATACGGTTCGGGCGAACAAGGCTGGGTGTCTGGACCAGTGCGAGCATGGGCCGACGGTGGTGGTGTATCCGGAGGCGGTTTGGTATGGGCATGTGACGCCTGCGGATGTGGATGAGATTGTGACGGAGCATCTGGTGCATGGCCGGCCAGTGGAGCGGCTGGTGCTGGCGGATGAGTGCATCAATACGGCGAGCTGTCCGCACCGGTTGTAAAAGGTTAGCTGACAATGCACCTCAGGGGCTAAAACCCTCGCCCCCAAACTGCGAGCTGCGCATGGAATTGCGGCATCTTCGATCGTTTATTGCTGTTGCGGAGCGGCTGAGTTTTATTCAGGCGGCGCGGTTTCTGCATCTCTCGCAGCCTGCGTTGAGCGCGCAGATTCAGGCGCTGGAAGATGAGTTGGGTGTGCGGCTGCTGGAGCGCGACCGCCGCTCGGTGCGGCTGAGCGCCGCGGGGAAAGTGTTTCTCGATCAGGCGCGGGCGACGCTGGCGCAGGCGGATGCGGCGGCCGAATCTGCGCGGCGGGCGGCCGCGGGTGAACTGGGGATTCTGCGCATCGGCTTTGTCGCTTCGGCGGCGATGCAGCTGGTGCCTTCGATTGTGCTGGCGTATCGCAGGAAGTATCCCGGAGTGAAGCTGGAGCTGCAGAACCTGCGAACGGTCCTGCAGCTCTCCTCGTTGCAGGACCGTTCGATTGACGTTGGGTACATTCGCCTGCCGGCATTGGGCAAAGACCTGATGGTTACGCGCGTGCATCGCGAGCCATTCGCCCTTATCGTGCCTCGGACGCATCCGCTTGCCCGCGAACAATCATTTGATCTGAAGGCGCTGCAGGACGAGCCATTTGTTGCGTATGCGCGGAGATGGGCGCCGGGATTTTATGACCGGTGGGTGAGCATCTTTACGCAGGCGGGGTTCAGTCCGCAGGTGGTGCAGGAGACGGGCGATATGTATACGGCGATTGCGCTGGTGGCAGCGGGCGTGGGAGTCGCTGTGGTTCCAAGCGGACTGGTGCGCGGACGGGCGCAGGAAGTCTCAGTGAAACGATTGCCGGGGAAGGTACTTTCTGAAATTGGCGTGGCGGCGCGGGCAGGGGATTCGTCTCCGCTGGTGAAGAAGTTTCTGGAGCTTTCCATGTTGCTGGGGCGAAAGATGACCGCTGGCCTCTTATAGAAGAATCGGATTACAGAATGCCAAACAATCGATTGGACGGAATTGAGCGTCGAGCATCTACTTGATTGTGACGATAAACACGGCGCGGCAGCCGGGTGAATCGTGGAGAGGCAGACAATGAGCGAACTGAAAAGCACTGAGGTGGACAGACGGAGTTTTCTGGGGCTTGGCGCCGGGGCTTTGGCCGTGGCTGCGCTTGCGAATATGAACGCAGAGGCGCAGAGCAGAGAGATTACGCAAAAGGGAGAGCAGGATCATTCGGCCAGTAATCCGGGGCCGGTGAACAAGGCGCTTTCTGACGAAAACCCCAACTCGGAGATGCCGCCTGCGACCGACCATGGCGATGTGCGGCCCTTCTGGTATTCGTTTGATCTGGCGCACCGGCGCGTGCAGCAAGGCGGATGGACGCGGCAGGTAACGCAGCGGGACCTGCCGGATTCAACCGACCTGGCGGGCGTGAATATGCGGCTGACGGCGGGGAGTTATCGTGAGCTGCACTGGCACACCGCCAACGAGTGGGCTTTCATGATTTACGGGAAGGCGCGGGTGACGGTGCTGAATCCGGATGGGACGATTTTTATCGACGATGTAAGCAAGGGCGATTTGTGGTTTTTCCCGGCCGGGTTTCCGCATTCGATTCAGGGGATTGGCGAGGATGGCTGCGAGTTTTTGCTGGTCTTCGATGAAGGGCTGTTCTCGGAGTATCAGACGTTTCTGATTTCGGATTGGGTGGCGCACACTCCGGCTTCAGTGCTGGCGAAGAACTTCAAGCTGCCGCAGTCGCAGCTGGCGGCGCTGCCGGAGGATGAGCTTTATATTTTTCCGGGGAAGGTCCCGGGGTCGCTGGAGCAGGACAGGCAGGCGGTTGGTGGCAGGGCAGTGGAGTCGCCTGTTTCGTACACCTTCAGGATGGAGGGCATGCCGGCGACGAAGGAGACTGCGGGCGGATCGGCGCGGATTGTGGATTCGCGGAATTTTCCAGCGTCGAAGACCATTGCGGCGGCGCTGGTGACGGTGAAGCCGGGCGCGCTGCGCGAACTGCACTGGCATCCGAATGCTTCGGAGTGGCAATACTACCTGAGCGGAAGCGGCAGGATGACGGTGTTTGCGTCGTCGGGGAAGGCGAGGACGATGAACTTCAATGCCAACGACGTGGGTTTTGTTCCGGCAGTGGCTGGTCACTATATCGAGAACACGGGCGATTCGGACCTGGTGTTTCTTGAAGTCTTCAAGAGCAGCCGGTATGAAGACTTCTCGCTGAACAACTGGATTCGCCGGGTTCCTCCGGAGATGGCGGAGGCGCATTTGAATCTGAATGAGTCGCAGTTGAAGGCTATTCCTTCGGAGAAGCTGGTGGTTATCGCTGATTGATTCATCGATCACATGTTTTCGAAAAACTAGACATGGCTTAGATTCCGCCCTCCCACCCTTTCGCGAACCCTGCGAAAGAATCGGGCACCGCTTTTTTGTGCCACTACTGAGTAAAAGCAGATCCTTCGACTGCGCGCTACGCGCTCCGCTCAGGATGACAATTCTTTGCAGGATGCGGAGGATACTGTGAGCCACTGCTTGTGAAGGTCGTCAATCGTTATGTTTTATGCGTCTTGTAAGACTATTGCTCGGTGTCGGACTTTTCCTTCTGCCAAGCGCGTGAGGACGTTGTTCAGCTCGTCGATCCGGTAGGTTTCGAGGACTGGTTTTACTTTGCCTGCGGCTGCGAGCTTTACTACGTCGACGAGGTTGGCCTTGTCATTCAGTGCAGAGCCTATGATTGAGATCTGCTTGAAGAGAGTGGATGTTGGGTCGACCTGGATTGGCTCGGCACCGGGGGCTGTTGTTACAAATCTGCCGTCGGGGCGGAGTCCGAGCAGCGCTTGGCTGTTCTGTTTCATATCGGGTGAGAAGGAGAGGATGATGTCTGCGCCACCGATGTCTGTGAGTTCCTGTCCTGCGTGGTTTTTGATGACGAGGACTTCATCGGCGCCGAGGCTCTTTGCGTCATTCACTTTTGCTGCGGTGTTGGTGATGGCTATGACCTCGTGTCCGAACGCCTTCGCTACCTGAATGGCGAAGTGGCCCAGGCCGCCGATTCCGATGATGGCGATGCGCTCGCCGGTCTGTGGACGGGCGGCGCGATAGGCGCTGATGGCGGCGAAGCCTCCGCAGAAGAGCGGAGCCGCGGTCTCCCATGGCAATGCGTCGGGCAGAAGTGTGCAGCCTTCGGCCTCGGCGATCATGTAGTCGGCGTAGCTGCCGCCGTTGCTGATCCATGTCTTCGGCTCGATGCAGTGGCGGGCGCGTTTTTTCTGGCAATAGGTGCATCTGCCGCAGCCTGCCTGAAACCAGGAGACGCCGACCCGATCTCCGGCTTTGACGGAGGTGACGCCGGGACCGACGAGGTCGACGACTCCGGCTGGCTCGTGTCCGGGAACGATGGGCAGCGGGAGCGGCAATTCTCCGTTCCAGATGTGAATGTCGGTTCCGCAGACGCCGGAGGCGTGCAGACGGACGCGGACCTGTCCGGGGCCGGGTTGTGGGTCGGGGATTTCCTGGGCTTGGAAGGGCTCTTTGACTGCGGTCAGGACGAAGGCTTTCATCGTGTTTCTCCTTGCTCACTGTGGCGCAGCTTGTTGTGCTGCGCCGGAGAATCCAAGTAGGAGCCTGTGTGTGCAACCTGTTGAGGCTGGGAGCGAGGTTGCGCGAGCGAAGCGATGACGCTGAGGTGATTCATCATACCTGAGAAAAAGTTGGCTGGCGGTGTTTTTGAAGGCGGAAAGGACCCCTGGGTTAGCTTCGCGAACCCAGGCACCGGGTTCCGGTTGCGGGAACAACGCCGGGCTTTGTGCGCAGGGTTTTGCAACAATCCATGTGCTATATTCCAAAGGAGATCAATGATTTTTTCGAAGGAATATGTTGGATATCTGGCGCGCCACACGGTCAAGCATCTCATTGATGCAAAGATGATCAGTACCGCCAAGGCGAAGGTAGTTGAAGAGCGCGTCTATAACGGTCTTCTGGAGGAGTTGCAGCTCGAAGACCGCATCAACGAAGAAGTCCGCGTGATTCTTGAGGCTTACCAGGAGGACATGCGGAAAACGGGCGCGAGCTATCCGGAGATGTTCAAGAAGGTAAAGCAGGAGCTGGCGCGGAAATATAAGGCGGTGCTGTGAGAATCTCGCGCGACAAATTGAACAAGCTGGCGCACGTGGTGGCGGACACGCTCGCTGAAACCGATGAGGCCGAGTTTCTCGAAGACCGCAACACGATACGGCAGGAAGCGCGCAAGGCGCTGGAGCATCTGCTGAACGAGGAAATGCGCATCGATCAGGCAGCGCGGCAGAAGATCGAGTCGCAGCGGAAGGTCATTCTTGAAGGCAGCCAGGAGTGGGATATTCTTTACCGCAAGTACTACACCGATGAAGTGAAGAAGCTGGGTATTTAGCGTCTGCTCTCTTTGTGAAACAGAAAGGCTGCCGCTGTGGCAGCCTTTCTGTTTGCGGAAAGACCTCTGCTACGGTTTACGGATAAATCCATGCTCGTTGAAGGCGGCGTCGTAGTACGCGCCAACGATGACGCCGGTGGGGCCGATGCCTCCCGCAAATGTGTAGGGTGCTCCGGGAAAGTCAAAGGACTTGAACCTGCGGTCCTTCAGGAGAAAAGCGTGCGCCAGATTGTTGCTGTCGTAGTATGACCCGACGATGTCGCCCTGCGTATTGTTGGCTCCGCAAAACGTGCCGTAGGCTCCTTCGGCGGGGAAATTAATGTCGGTGAACTTTCCGTGATCAAGGATATAGCCGTGCTCGGTAGCGTTTGCCTCCGGATACGCCGTCCAGTAGCCACCAACGATTTCGCCCGGGTCATTGATGGTTTCGGCTGTACTTTCTGAAGCCGTTGGCGGGTCGAAAGCTGTGAATTCGCCTTTTCTCGACCGTTTGAAGCTGTGAGTCAGAGTGCAAGCCACGTCTACGCAGTAGTTGCCGACACTCTCTCCTGACGAATTCATACTGCCAAGCAAGGTGCCGGCGCCGCCGGGGTAATCCACGGTTGTGTACTTGCCGTGCGTCAGGATAAAGCCGTGGAGAACGAAATTGCCGTCGTAGTATGCGCCGGTGATGTCTCCCGTGGGAGTGATCCAGGAGGGATATGTGCTGATGGAGCCGGGTGGGTCGAAGGAAGTGAACTGCCACCATTGCGTCAGGAGGAAACCGTGCCAGGTTCCGGATGCGTCCTGCCAACTGCCGACGCTGGCGCCTTCAGGATTTGGACCTCCGTTGAGGTAGGTGGCAACCGCGCCAGGATAATTCACTGAAATATAGGTCTGGGCGGAAGCGATGAACGATGTTGCTAAAGCAAGAGAGATCGTGGGAATTGCCAACAGGCGAAATGCTTTCATCGAGAGTGTCCTTCATTCTGTTTTGAAATCCTGAGCCGCGGACGCGGGCGTATGTTACGCCGGTTGTCGCGACGATGTTGCCGGGGGATGGCTGGGGAAGGTGGCTGAAGCTGTCTTACGTTGCCAGTTCAGCGTAAGCAAAGCCATCGCCGCTGGGCAAGCGAAATCGTGCAGAGATGTTCTGGGAAGTTTGCGAACTGGCAGCCGGCGCAGGCGGGTCACTCGCATTTTGAGTAGGTCTACTTTACCGCGGTGAGCTGATTTTCCTCTGCTTCTGCTGCGGCTTCCTTTGCAATCTCCGCGACAATTTCATACGAGCGCAGGCGGGCTGCGTGCTCATACGGATTGCTGGTGATGATGAGCTCATCGGCTTGCGTTTCTTCGAGGAAGGCTTCGAGCTTGCGGCGTACAGTTTCGCGGCTGCCGATGATTGCCGCGGCGCGCTTGGATGCAATCGCAGCCTGCTCGAAGGGATTTGCGAGGCCTTCAATGGTGTCTACGGGCGGCGAGAGCGGGGCGAGTTGATTGCGGATGAGGCGCAGGACGTTGATGTATTCGGTGGTGGAGAGGTGCTGCGCTTCGGCGTCTGTGTCGGCGGCGAGCACAGGGACGCCGACCATCGTGTAGGGCTGGTTGAGCACTTCCGATGGCTGGAAGCTGCGGCGGTAGATGTCGAGCGCGGGCAGAGTGTTTTCCGGCATAAAGTGTCCGGCGAAGGCAAAGGGAAGTCCAAGGTGTCCGGCGAGCTGCGCGCTGAAGCCGCTCGATCCGAGGAGCCAGATGGGGATGTTCAGGCCTGCTCCCGGGATCGCGCGGACGGCTTGATTTGGCTTCGGTGCTGTGAAAAGTTCACGCAGTTCGGCCAGCAGCTCGGGGAAGTTGTCACCGTTGCGAAGGTCGCGGCGCAGGGCGCGCATGGTGGGGTAGTCGGTTCCGGGCGCGCGGCCGAGGCCGAGGTCGATGCGGCCGGGGTAGATGCTTTCGAGCGTGCCGAACTGCTCGGCGATGACGAGCGGCGCGTGGTTGGGAAGCATGATGCCGCCGGAGCCGACGCGGATGGTTGACGTTCCCTGAGCGACGTAACCGATGAGCACCGATGTGGCGGAGCATGCGACCGAGGCGAGATTGTGATGCTCGGCGAGCCAGTAGCGCTTGTATCCCCATGCTTCGGCGTGTTGTGCGAGGTCGAGTGTTTCCTGAAAGGTCTGCGTGATGGTGCGGCCTTCTTTAATTGGGGCGAGATCGAGCACGGAGAACGGCGTGCGGGCGAGGCGAGATGATTGTGGCATTGCGTGGTCCTGCATTAATTGATGCCATGCGTGGTGGGACGATTCAGGCGCGGCATTTGAGGCGGGTGAGCAGCTCTGCGGGAGCGATCTTCTGGTAGAATCAAGAGAGTCGGCAGCGCCCACGCTGACTCATCTTCCGGCGCCATGGTGTAATTGGTTAACACGCCGCCCTCTCAAGGCGGAGAGTTCGGGTTCGATCCCCGATGGCGCTACCAAATTTAAGCAATATAATCAATAATTTAGCAGCCATAACAACGGCTGCTAACGTTGTTTGTCACTGCATTATGACATTCTTTATGACAAACAGCCGTACCAATATCTTTATGACAATGGGGAATGTCATAGGGACTGTTGAAGGTCGCAGGCGCAGTTTCCATTATTTCCATGCCAGCATTTGTAGCTTGTGGGCTACAATATCCTTGTGATCGAAATTCGAGAGACTGAAGCATTCTCTGGCTGGTTGCGGGGGCTGAGGGATGCTCAGGCAAGAGCGAGAATCGCGGTGCGAGTCCGGCGTTTGGCGTTCGGAAATCCCGGCGACGTGAAGCCAGTTGGTGAAGGCATCAGTGAACTACGGATTCACTATGGGTCGGGATACCGGGTGTACTACATCCAACGCGGGGCAGTGTTGATTGTGCTGCTTTGTGGTGGAGACAAGAGCACACAGGATAAAGACATTGAAGCGGCCAAACGGCTGGCGAAGGAGACGGAATGAGCAAAGCCAAGACGAAACCGTTCGACCCAGCAGAGTACCTTGACGATAGCGAATCTATTGCCGCGTATATGAGCGATGCGCTGGAAAGCGAAGACCCGGCGTTTGTGGCTGACGCGCTTGGAGTCGTAGCGCGGGCGCGTGGCATGAGTGAGGTTGCGCGGGAAGCTGGCGTATCGCGGGAAAGCCTGTACCGCTCCCTGAGCACAGACGGCAACCCGGAGTTCGCTACCGTTCTGCGGGTCATTCGAGCGTTGGGGCTACAACTTTCCGCTACTCCGGTACGGCGGGGGAAAACCGCCTGATACACTCGCTTCGAGCCTCTGCCTGTCAAGCAACGGCGGCTGTTAGCTGGCGCTACTATGGGAATTGCTGTTGTTCTGATTTTTTATGCCGTGGCATTAGCCATTGCTGCCTCCGTTGGAGCGGCGGTGCTTGGCGTTGCCAGCTATCTTCTTACAAGACATTCAGGGCAACGTCGCAAACGAGCGATTCTCGCTTCAGTCCTTTTCCCGTTTGTCTGTGTGGCCTATGCAGGTGGATGGTTCATTGTGTATGCAGTCATCAACTACACCGTGTTCCACCGCGACCCCGGCTTAGGGGATTCGTGGGAAACGCCACTGCCCAACGGCTACGCATTGATGATGATTGATACCACCGATCAGGGAACCGTCTACAACCCCAAGACTCAACCCGGTATGGATACTGTAGTAGGAAGAGATGATGCTGTCTTCGGTGTCCGTCAATTGCAAGTCTCGAATGGGCTGATTTTTGGTGCGCGTGACAGTGGGTATTTCAGTCGCATTGGGCAGGATTCAACTGCTGTTGACGCTTATTTTGAACTGAATACGACAAAGAAAACTCATACAGAGTTTAAGACGCTTGACGAACTGCGTCAGCAAGCATCCCATGAGGGAGTAGCACTTCAACTTCGTGAGTTTGACTCAGTGTTCAGGGACTATAGAGCAACATCGTTTGACTACTTGGCAGGTGGGATGCTGGTACTGTTGCCGATGGTGGCTTTCATCTTTTTAGCCCGTTGGGTCTGGAGTGTCAGGCGACTTGGCACAGCCACAAATTGAAAATGCCTGCATTAGAAGATAGGCTGAAACCCCACGAAAAATCGCGCTAGGATTCGTTCTGCGGGGCTGCTGCCCGTCCCGCTGGGGGTTCAAGCGGAAGGATTCTCAGAGGAAGCGAGCACGACGGATGCCTCGCTTGTCAGGAGGCGAAACGTGAACGTCTCCTGGAGATAGAGCCGGACGACCGCATCCGTGTGACTGAGATAGCCGATGGAGACATCCTGCCCGAGGCTGAGCTCGAAATCGCCGCCGCGTGTGGTCAGTACAAACGCGCCTTCTATGGCCGGAGCCCAGATAATATTGCCGTCGACAATGCGCTTGACGTGTTCCAGGACGGGATATCCGTGATCGCGGGTTTCCGCGAGTTCCGTATAAGCTTTGGCTCCGAGCAGGACCGAGTAAGGTCCGTTCACACCGACGAGACGCAGTTGGCTCAACGCCTGAGCGACGGCGTCCGGATAGTCTCGAACGTCGGCCGGAAGGGTCATGATCGGATTGCTGGTGCCTTCCCGGATGCCCTGAATATTCGCTGCGCTATAGCCATTGAAGATGGCCCGGTCTTCTGCGAAGGCGATCTTCCTGGCTGCGTCCTTGGCCGGTTGCCAATCGGAGTCGTCCGAGCCTCGATCAACATCGTCAATCGCTTCGCGCGTCAGATCGAAGGGAACTCGCAACTCCACAAGAGCCTTGACCTCACGCTGTCTCGCGAGGATGTCTTCCGCGGGGGGATCGATCGAGAGCAGATGACCTGTGGCGACTGCGGGCAACCGCACTCCGCCAGGAGTCGGTACATCGACAACGCGTCTGCCGGCGAGATAGCGCTTGAGTGTCCGGCTGGTCTCCTCCTCGATCTGCGCCCACGCGGCGTCAGAGATTGGCGCCAACTCCCGATGGAGGTTATTCATTTCGTTCTCCTCTCAGCGATCCTATCCCAAGTGATGTGTCGCGCACAGACGCGGCGGAAGGTTGATCCGATGCCACAGATGGTGTCTTAGTTGGCGCAGCGGCGGGCTGCTCGTCTCCAGCGCCCTCCAGAAAAGTGGCCGAAGGCGCAAAGAACAATCCTCCTGTAACGGCCTGGCTAAAGTCCAGCAACCGGTCGTAGTTGCCCGGCGGACGCCCCACAAACATATTCTCGAGCATCAGCTCGGTAACGCGCGGGGTGCGGCTGTAGCCGATGAAGTAGGTCCCGAATTCGCCGCGGCCAGGCTGCCCGAAGGGCATGTTGTCCCGCAGGATCTTGACTTCTTTCCCATTCTCCTCGATCACCGTCAGCGCGGTATGTGCCGAGGCCGGTTTTACCGTATCATCCAGCTCGATATCCGACAGTTTTTTGCGGCCGATGATGCGCTCCTGCTCCTCGGTGGAGAGAGCGTTCCATCTCTTCATATCGTGGAGATATTTCTGGACAATGACATAGCTTCCGCCGGCAAAGTGAGCATCCTCTTCGCCAACGAGTGCGGCTTCAAGAGCGAGCGCGCCTCTTGGATTTTCCGTGCCGTCAACGAATCCGATAAGGTCGCGGTCCTCGAAGTAGCGGAAGCCTTGAACTTCATCGGCCACCGAAACGGCGTCACCGATGCGCTCCATGATCTGGGTGGCCAGCTCGAAGCAAATATCCATTCGCCCGGCACGAATGTGCAACAGGACATCACCGGGAGTGGCGATGGCATGGCGGTTGCCCGCGCGAAATTCGCGGAAGGGATGCAGTTCGGCTGGCCGGGAATCGCCGAAGAGCCGGTCCCAGGCATCCGACCCGAAGGCCGCGATGCAAGTGAGTCCGGCTTCGATGTCGCGGAACTCCACCGCGCGAATCAGTCCAGCGAGGTCGCCGCAGAACGAGCGCACGGTTGCGTAACTCTCAGGCTCAGGCTTGACGGTGACGACAAGGAAGATCGCCGCGCGCGTGAGCGGTGCGAGCACCGGCTGCGGAACAGGCGCCTCGTCCGGTTCGTTAAGCGTCGTCATCCAACCTGTCTCGATCTGCCGCGGTTCTGATTCATACGGTCGTTGTTGTGGCATCGCACCAGCTATTTTGGCGCGCGCTTATGCCTATCGCATATTGACAGGCATAAGCAATATCTTTAGCTCTTGAGGAACGTCAACAGGTCGGCATTGATCGTCTCGGCTTGCGTTGTTGGCATGCCGTGCGGGAAGTCCTTGTAAGTGATCAGGGTTCCGTTCTTCAACAGCTTTGCGGACAGCGGCCCGGCGGCGACATAGGGAACGATCTGGTCGTCTTCGCTGTGCATGACCAGTACCGGAACGGTGATCTTCTTCAGGTCTTCGGTGAAATCGGTCTGGGAAAAGGCCACAATGCCGTCATAATGCGCCTTGGCGCCGCCCATCATGCCCTGACGCCACCAATTTTCGATGACGGCCTCCGATGCCTTCACGCCCGGCCGGTTGTAGCCGTAGAACGGGCCGGTTGGCACGTCGCGATAGAACTGTGAACGATTGGCTGCGAGCTGCGCCTGCAGATCATCAAACACTGACTTGGGCAGGCCAAGCGGATTGGCCGGCGTCTTCACCATCAAGGGTGGCACCGCACTGATCAGCGCCGCCTTGGCGACATTGCTTTCGCCGTGACGAGCCAGATAGTGCACAACTTCTCCGCCACCGGTTGAGTGGCCGACGTGAATAACATCCTTCAGATTGAGATGAGCCATCACGGCGGCCAGATCATCGGCGTAATGGTCCATATCGTGCCCATCGGCTGTCTGGGTGGAGCGTCCATGGCCACGGCGGTCGTGGGCGATCACGCGATAGCCATGTTGCAGGAAGAACAGCATCTGCGTATCCCAATCATCGGCTGACAGCGGCCAGCCATGGCTGAACACAATCGGCTGTCCCGAACCCCAGTCCTTGTAAAAAATCTCAACGCCGTCTTTGGTCGTGATGGTGGGCATCTTGCCTCCTTTGAAATAGGTGCTAACGCCCACCAATTAAACCACATTCGTGTGAACGGATGTCGACCGAATGCAAATCCGGTCCGACTACACTTCCAGCGTTACACTTTTAGCAGGATGATGACGATCAACCGACGCAAATTCCTTGCCACTGCCGCCATGTCTTTTGCTGCAACTCGCCTTCGTGCACAGCGCGGGATGGGAGCGCGGGTTACCCTCAAGATCCCAACTGAGGCTACAGGACCCCACATGCCTGCTGACTTTGTCGGCCTGTCATACGAAGTGCAGCAATTAACGGAGCCGAGTTTCTTCTCGGCGAGCAACATCGGATTGATCCGCCAGTTCAAAGCTCTGGCGCCTCGGGGCGTGTTGCGTCTGGGCGGCAACACTAGTGAGTTTGCCTGGTGGAAGCCGACACCCGGTTCTCCCGAACCCGAGCACCCGCAAACTCGTGTCGTCGAAGGCGAGCCCAAACCGCAGTATTACCCCGTGACAGCCGAAGCAGTGCGCAACCTGGCTGGATTTTTGAAAGCGACCGAGTGGACCTGCTTGTATGGCATCGGAATGGGAACAAATACGCCTGAGCGCGCCGCCGAGGAAGCGGCGTTTGTGGCGAAGACTCTCGGTGCAAGCCTGCAGTACTTCCAGATTGGCAATGAGGTCGATCTGTTCGGGCGACATCTGCGCGATCCAAAGACGTGGTCCGCGAAAACCTATCTGGAGGAGTGGCTCGCGCTTGCTCGCGCCGTGACCGCCCGCATACCAGAGGCAAAGTTCGGGATGCCGGATGTTGCCGCGAACGTGGCCTGGCTGACTGAGATCGCCGATCTGTGGCCTTCCATCGAGAATCCACCGCACGTGACAACCCTCACCCACCATTACTATTTCGGTGGGCCGGCAACAAACCCGGACGTCAATATTCCCAACCTGCTGAAGCCAGCTACGATGGCCAAAGTTCAGAAGACGGCGGATACCGCTACCGGTGCAGCAAAAAAGATGGGCGTTCGCGTGCGCATGACGGAAGGCAACACTTGCTATCGCGGGGGCAAGCCAGGTGTCTCCGATGTTTTCGCGGCGGCACTGTGGGCTGCCGATTATTCGCTGTTGCTCGCCAGCAATAACTATTCCGGAGTCAACTTGCACGGCGGTACGGGCCAATCTGTCGCAAACTCCGTCGGAGGTTTCCTGCCGGGCGACATCCTTCTCAAAGAGCAAGGTGAAAGTCCGAACCAGATCGCGACTCATCCTCACCCCTTCTACACGCCTATTGCGACGTTCGGCTCGGAGTACATGATGGAGCCGGTGGCGTATGGCCTTAAGTTTGCCGGCGCGCTCAGCGGAGCCTCGTTTTTTCAGGGTGACTTCACCTCACAGCTCCAGGCGACGGGAGTGGACGCGACCGCCTATTCCGCCAAACTCCCCAACGGGCACGTGGCCATCATCCTGCTGAACAAAGACGCGGAACAGGATATCGAAGTCAGCCTGGACCTTGGAACAGGAAGAACTGGAGAGGTGGAGACCGAAACGCTGCACGCTACGGCGCTCGATAGCCGGGAAGCTAACATCACGCGGTCTCTGAAGCTTGGCCGTCTCGAAGATGGCAAGTACACCATGACCGTGCCCCATGCTACGGGGATCTACCTGACCTTCAAATGAATCGCGATCAGTCTTAAGGCCTATTATCGTAGCCAGGATGATATCTAATGGGAATGATTCTTTCTCAGATTGAACATGTCATCGTCGTAATGTTTGAGAACCGGTCATTCGACACAATCTTCGGCTGGCTCTACGGGAACAGCGTCCAACCGCCAACCCAATTCCTGCCAATGTCGTCAAACCCGAAGCCGTTTGAGGGATTGAACCATGCCCTGTTCAACCCGCAAACTGCCGCATACTTCCAAGGGCAGGACCAGGACAAGACATGGGGTCCTTTTGACAGGGCAACCAGCACCGTCAACCCAAATCCCGATCCCCTTGAAGACTTCACAAATGTCAACTACCAACTCTTCGGACCAGAGCCTCCGAGCCAGAACCCGAAGTGGCCAAATCTGGGGTTCGTGGTGAACTACGCCCTGCAGACTGGAGCAAACATCCCGGTGAAGATCATGGAGCCGTATAGCCCGGATCAGGTTCCCGTGCTTTCGGCGCTGGCGCGTAATTATGCGGTTTCCGATGCATGGTTTTGTTCGGTGCCCACTGACACGTGGCCGAATCGATCCTTTGTTCATGCAGGCACCTCGAATGGAAACGTGGTGAACGGCCAACTCCCAAACCCGTTCGACTGGGATGTGCCGACCATCTTCAACGTCCTCGAGGAGATGGGCGCTTCCTGGAGGGTATACAGCGACGCGGTCGTCACTCCTGCATTGACCTGGCTGATGTTTCCAAAACTCTGGCAATATTCCATAGGTCGCTTCGCGCACTTTGATGCTTTCAAACAGGCGTGTTCAGATGGCACTTTGCCGCAGTATTCCTTTCTGGAGCCTAGCTTCCTCGACAATCCGAATGACTACCATCCGCCGCATGATGTCGTTGCCGGAGAGCAGTTCCTCTATGAGATATGGCAGTCGGTAAGCCTATCACCGAAGTGGAAAGAGACGCTCTTGATTATCACGTTCGATGAGCATGGCGGGACGTATGACCATGTCATGCCGCCCTGGAATGCAACCACTCCAGACGAGAAAAGCAATCCAGGTCAGCAGGGATTCACGTTCAACCGCTTTGGGGTGCGCGTTCCCGCCGTAGTTGTCTCGCCCTGGATTCAGGCAGGTACAGTGTTCCGATCGGATACAGCCATACCGTATGACCACACCTCGATTCTGGCAACTCTGCGCGACTGGTTAGAGATTCCGCCCGGGAAGATGCTGGGGAGCAAGCGGATTGCGAACGCCCCAACGCTGGCGCAAGTCTTGAACCTGGCAGAAGTGCGCAAGGATATACCTGATATTCCGGAGCCACCGGCCGAAATACAGCAAACAGGTACATTCCTGCCACCGAATGAATTGCAGAAGACGCTGATCTCGGCCAAAGCCGTGCAACAAAACCAGGACCCGGGACAAGTACTTGCTCAGATCCAGACTCGACAGCAGGCGATCAAGTTTTTCCAGAAGCAGGGGACACCTCCGGAAGCTGTGTCACCCGGTCAATAAACAGGTATCGGCTCGGGGCAGGTCGTCACCCATCAAGTGCCCTGCTTATTAACATTCCTCGCACGCTGCTCAATTCAGGCAACTGGAAGCGTAACGAGACTGCGGAGCAGGAGGTTTGGATCCAAGGCCACCCCCGCATCACTCGATAGTGGTATCTCTTGGCCCCTTTGCCGCGTTAGATAGAAAACCTCTTATCTGGTGACGTGCGATCGGATCGAAAGGCGCATAGTATGTGCATCAATCAGAGCAAGTGCAGCGTTGGTGGAACCTGCAAACTTCGGAAAGGGGAACGACATGTCCGTTCTTCTTGGCGTAATCGGTATCCTAAATTTTGTTCAGCTTCATCTCGTAAGCAAGAATGCCGCCCGTACCTGGCGGCGCTTGCAGGCCGGCAAAACTTACATCCAGCTGCGTTAGGCGCTAACGATTAGCGTCAACCTCGTTTCGAATAGGGCCACCGTCTCAAACCTGAGACGGTGGCCTTTTCTTTTGCCTTGAATAAGCAACAACTAAGAAGAAAAGGACCCATCCCGCCGGACAGATCGGCACTTCCGATCGTCTAGGAGTTTTCCTAGTGGCAGCGACAGATCGCGTCGAGTATTCTCCAATGCTGGAGCCAATCCATGTGAGGAGCCTGTCGCCATGCTGAGGTTGGGACGAATGCCCAGGACACATCTCGAAGCCATGTTTCTTCCAGCAAGTGGAGGAGCTGTCGCAGCCGCAGGGCAACTCGTCCTGCTCCTGGCATTGCTCTTAAGTTCCAGGGCATTCGCACAGAATGAGCATAGAGCGGATTACATCCGCAGCTCACAGCCTCCGTTGTTGAATTACCAGGAACTGGTGGCCTTGGGTGAGCAGGAAACCGTCGATCCCGCTTTGGCCGACAAACTCCACACTTTGCTAACGACGCCCTTTATCAACAATGAGGCGTACTTCGCGGGAACGAAGCCACTTCGCCCCGATCTCAAGGGCCTGGGACCCTCGCTACGACTCGTCGAATGGAACATCGAGAGGGGAATCGAGTTCGATGCGATCAAGCTGTTGCTGACCGATAAGCAAGGATTCATCGCCAAAGTACATAGCGATGCTGCCAACAATACGAGCGCCGCAAAGGTAGACGACCAGGTGCTGAATGCGCAGATGGACGTACTTCAATCGGCAGACGTGCTCGTGCTGAACGAGGTCGACTGGGGCATGAAGCGGAGCGATTACCGGGCCGTGGTAAAGGATCTCGCCCATGCGCTCAAGATGAATTGGGCCTATGGCGTCGAGTTTGTAGAAGTTGATCCGAAAGTGTTAGGTACCCAATCATTCGCGAATGTGGAAAATGCGGACGAGCGCAAGGACTTGGACGAACTTTTCAGCACCGACAAGGCGCGTCTTCTTGGGCTGCACGGCACCGCAATTCTTTCTCGCTATCCCCTTCGAGATGTGAAGCTCGTGCCTTTTACGTATCAGGCTTACGACTGGTACAACGGCGAGAAGAAGTATGGATCCATCGAGGCCGGTAAACGTAAGGGAGCAAGCCTGCTCCTTGGAGAAGAACTCGTGCGCGAGGTGCGCCGCGGAGGCCGCACCAACCTGATTGCGACGATCGATGTGCCTGATCTCCCCGAACGACAGGTCACCATCGTGGCGACTCACCTTGAGAACCGCACGACACCGAAAGGTCGCGTCAAGGAAGCGGATGAGCTTCTTGACATGATTCGCCCGATCCGCAATCCCGTCATCGTCGCCGGAGACATGAATACGACGGGGCAGGACGGCTCGGTTCTCAGCATTAAATCGGCGGTGCTGAAAAAGGTGAACGATCCTGCGTTTTGGGCCACACAGGGAGTCAAGTATGCGACCGGAGTGGGGCTCATCATGGACGTTGCCAGCTTTGGCTTTAAGACAACGAAATTCCAGGGCGACCCAACCGCGTCGGGAGTTCCTTTACTGGCGGCCAATCCCGAACAGGGACTTTTTAAGGACTTGAACAAGTATCGTTTCGATGACGGAACACGGATTGATTTTCGCGGCGATGCGGAACTCTCGGTGAACGGCCGCGAGGGAACGTTGGGCAATTCAAACGAACGCGCCAGCAAGGGATTTGTTACAACGTTCGCCTTGCCGCGAACGCTCGGAGTAGTAGGAAAATTCAGGCTCGACTGGATATTTGTGAAAGGCTTTCTGAAAGACGATCCCAAGACAGCTGACTCCTATCGTTTTGCGCCGGCCTTTGCACGCACTATGAACGAATCCAACGAAGCGCTGAAGCAACCTCTATCAGATCATGCGGCAATCAGTGTAGATCTGCCAATCACGCAATCGGCTTTGCCAGGCTTAAAGAAATGAGGCCCCCCGGTTGAGCGTCGTAGGGTTACCGTTAGAAGCCGGCCACACGCTGTGGGGGCGCTCTGGCCTTCGATCATAGTGCGCGAAAAAAGCGGAGTGGCCGGAACATCTGCTGGGGCGATGAACGGTGTTCACTCGCTGTTGTTGCGCTCTCGGGAGGATCGGGGAATAATGGCTCTCCTGCCTTGCCCGCGCGAATAGGCCGTCTTGTATTGGCCGAACCCGACGGAGGGATCGATGAAGGAACAGCGCCGACTGGAAGAAGCCCGCACGAAGGAAAACGCGTGGAAGAAGTGGGGTCCCTATCTGAGCGAACGGCAATGGGGGACCGTGCGTGAAGATTACAGCGAGGACGGGAACGCCTGGAATTACTTCACGCACGATCAGGCGCGGTCGCGTGCCTATCGCTGGGGTGAGGATGGTCTGGCGGGCATTTCCGACGATCACCAGATTCTCTGTTTTGCGCTGGCTCTCTGGAACGGCAAAGACCCGATTCTAAAAGAGCGCCTCTTCGGGCTGACGAACAGCGAAGGCAATCACGGCGAAGACGTCAAGGAGTACTACTTCTACCTGGACAGCACGCCGACGCACTCTTACATGAAGTACCTCTATAAGTATCCGCAGACGGCGTACCCATATGTGGATCTCATCGAGACCAACCGCCATCGCGGCCGCCAGGCGCTGGAGTACGAGTTACTCGATACAGGCGTCTTCAACGAGGACCGTTATTTCGATGTTTTTGTCGAATACGCTAAG
>Ga0335073_10002591_pt1 | contig 24819 bp, 19 predicted proteins | sample Lox_Sample_22_FD_207093 | JGI IMG/M metagenome (GOLD analysis project Ga0335073, IMG submission 207093) | Soil microbial communities from Loxahatchee National Wildlife Refuge, Florida, United States - Lox_Sample_2.2 | ecosystem: Environmental > Terrestrial > Soil > Wetlands | place: USA... | reverse complement strand
CGCGCCGCGTCGAGACTCGTCTCGACGCTTCTACGCGCGGCAGGAGGCATCGACAGGAGTGTCGATGCGGCACGCACGAGTGCGTGCGCCACGCTAAAGGAGACGGAAGTTCACTTCGATGGTCGCCAGGACGGGAACTGGCGTGCCGTCGGCGAGGCCCGGAGTGAACGTCCATCGCGAAACGGCGTCCATGGCTCTTTCATCAAGTCCGAACCCGACGCCGCGCACCAGAGTGATGTTTCCCGCTTTTCCGTCGGGTCCGATCACGCAGCGGAGGGTTACGGTGCCTTGCACCTTCAGAGCCGCGGCTTCCCTGTTATATCCGGGCTCGACCTTCTTTTGCACGCCCGGAGAAACGATTCGGCCGCCGATTTTTTTGGCGTCGGCGCCGTCCAAAGCCGTCGGCGAAAGGTCGGCGATGTCCCTGACGCGAAATGCCGCGGCCTGCGCCTCAATCGGCTGGGCTTCGTCTTTGCGGCCGTGGCTGGTGAGAAACGCCGCGTACATTTCGCGCACCAGCGCCTGCTCCGCCGAGCCGTCTTCGACCGCCGACTGCGCGCGCGCAAACAGCGACTCGGCTTCCGCGGTGTTCTTCTGCTGGTCGCGAATTTCGGCCATCCACGCCAGCGCCTCGCCATAGACATCTCCCTTCGCGCCGGTATTGATCGAGCGCTGGATGTAGGGTTCGGCCTTGGACGCATCCTTGATATTGAAGATGCCCAGACGAAGCAGCGCCTGCGCGGTTTCCGGGCGATCGCCGAGCGCGACGGCCTGTTCATAATAATCTCTGGATCGCTCCGTCGCGGTGCCGGCGGCGCCGGCGCCTTGACTGGTAAGGTGTTCCCAGTTGAGATCGCCGAGCTTCACCAGGCCGTCGGCGTAGGTCGGGCTCTGTTTCCCGGCCACGCCGGCGCGCACCTGAAGCGAAGCTTCGAGCATTTTCTGCGCGGCGTCGTATTGGCGGTTCTTGATGAATCCTTCCGCTGCGCGATCGAGCATTTCGAAATTATTCTGGCTGGTGGCGACGCGAATGGTGTTCTCCACATCGGCGGGAGGGGTTGTGTCCTGCGCGTGAATGGCGGCCAGCGGCGTAACGATCGCGGCGGCGGCAACGGCACTCAATGCGATCGCAAATCGGCCTGGCGTTTTGCGGGAAATTCGCGAATCGAGAATCGCGGCGAGGCGCGTTTCCAGCTGCGAAGGCTGGGCCATCGCGATTGCCGCGAGCGCCGCCGGAGCGGGCGCGGCCGTAGAGCGCGCGACGTCCAGCAAATGGCGCGCGTATTCGGTGGCGCTGGCGCCCAATTCGAGCACCAGATCGTCGGCCGCACGCTCGCGCATTTTCAAAAATTCACGCCAGGCAAACCACGCCAGCGGATTCCACCAATAGAGACTCACCGCCAGCCGGGCGAGGATTTGCGTCGCGACGTCGCCGCGGCGCACGTGCGCCAGCTCATGCAGCAGCACCGCGCGGCGTTTTTCCGCGCTCCATTGCGATGCGCTCGCGGGAAGAAAAATAGTGGGACGGCGCAAGCCCGCCGTCATGGGCATGGAGCCGGCGGATGTTTCGCGCAAATCGACCGCGCGGCGCAGGCCGATCTCGCGCGCAAGTTGTGTCATCTCAGAACCGGCCGCGACGCTTGAACGCGACCGCAGCCGCATGACCGCGGCGCAGGCGAGCACCATGCGGGCACAGCCGAGGGTCGCGCCGATGGCCCAGAGAATCGCAAAAATGTTTGTGAAACTACGCGGCGTCCGCGCCGGGTTCACGCGGCCGGCGCGCGTGGGCGGGGTTGGAGTAATATCCGCGCGCGCCGTCGCGTCGGCGGTGAAGGTGACCACCGGCGCCAGCATTTTTTCCGCGGGCGCGAAATGCATCGACGGCAGCGAAACGCTCAAGAACGGAAGCGCCAGGAGTCCGGCAAGCGCCGCGGTCCAGGCCAGGTGCCGCGCGGCGGCGGATTTTTTTCGCAGCATCCAGCCGAGAACCACCGCGGCGCCGAGCAGCGCCAGGCTTTTCACCGCGATTTGCGCTAAAGTCGCGTTCATTTACTTACCCTCCTTCTTGGCCTCTTCGATCATGCGGCCCATGCGGTCGAGGTCTTCCGGCGTCAGGCGGCGCGAAGAAACGTCCAGCAGCGCGGCCATCGCCTGCTCGGGTGAGCCGGCGAAAAACGTTTCGAGCAGATGTTTCACCGCGTGCCGTTTGGCTTTGTCGCGCGGCACGGTGGGGGCGTAAACGTACTTCAAATTCTCGGTTTCATGGCGGACATGGCCTTTTTCTTCGAGAATCCGCAGCATGGCGCGGACGGCGGAATAGCTGGGAGGGTCCTCCATGGCGGCCAGAACGTCGGCGGCGGAGGCTTGGCCGCGCTGGTAGAGAATATCCAGAATCTGGCGCTCGCGGCGGCTCAGCTTGAGGCTTGGCATGCTAAACACTTAGCACTAGCCGCCACAGGAGTCAAGCAAAAGGTAGTGTCTGAAATCTACGTTGATTTGCAACGCGCCCCCCTGGCCATGACTGGCGGGGGATAGCGCGCGTTACAGCCCCGCCAGTAATGGCGGGGGCTCTCCCATTTTTAGCGGCCAACGCAGATTTCAGACACTACCAAGCAAAAAGGATTCACGATTCAGCATCAAGAAACCTGAAGGCCGCCGCGTTATGGTCCGCTCGCGGCCGTCAGGCCTTTATCCTGAGTCCTGAATACGGTTTTTTTACGGTTTCGCCGACGCGCTGCTGCCGCTGCCGCGCGGCTGTTGCACCTTCGGCGAGGCGAGATAGCCGACAATCAGGTCTTTCTTGATGTCATTGACCACCAGCTCGTAGGTTTGCGTGGCGCGAGCCAGAATGAACTGTACCGGTTCATTAATGGTCCGGTCCTTCTTTTCAAACGTCTTGTCGTCGGCGGTGACGTAAATGGTGTACTGGTTGTGCTTCGGATCAGCCTTGGCCAGGCGGACCATCAGGTCGCCGACGCGCTCCGGCTTCTTGGTTTTGGCGATCTTAAATTCGGTGTAATTGCGCTCGCCCAATTCGCGCAGCGCCGCCAGTTCCTTCCCGTTCGTCGCGATCAGTCCGCTTTGCACCCCCAGATCGCCGCGCGCGCTCTTCAGGTCCGCGATGGTCTTTTCGAGATCGGTTCGCGTTTTGGCGACGTCGGTTTTGACGTTGCTCACTTCGCCGGACACCTCCCCGATTTTGGCGTTGGCGTTGCTCGCGTCGCTCTTCACCTGGGAAACTTCGTTGCCCACGCTGGCGATCTGCCTGCTTTGCTCATCCTGCGCTTTCTGCAACCGGGCGGCCACCTGGTCGGCGTGCTGCAACGCGGCGGCCTTGGCTTCGCCGCTTAACTGCGCGGCCTGGGTACGCGCCTTGGCCAGATCCTTTTCGAGATTCTCGATGTTGCGGCGGCTGGTGGCCACGCTGACGCTTGATTCCTCGCTGAGCTTGGAAATCTGCGCGGCGAGAGAATCGCGGGTATCGGCGATATCGGAGCGTAGCTGGTTGATCTGATAAAAAAGATAAACGCATGCGCCCACCAGGGCGATGACCGCCCCGAACAAAATCGGGATCTTGATGCCCGACGAGGGGGCCTGGACGACGATCGGCTGCTGCGGCTGGTACTGCTGCTGCGGTTGCGGCGGCGGTGCGGGTGCGCCGCTTCCGGCGCCGGTTCCCATGTTTGTCGTACTGCGATTATCCTGGGGAAACAACATTTTATGCAACCTCTGTCAAAAGTATTCTAGCAGCTTACCATCCATAAAGATGTAAGGACGTGTCACGCCGGTTACAAAAACTTGCGGCGCGGCAGTTACCATTTTGCCGTAACGTTCAGCCGGCTTTAGGCGACGGACTGAACCAGTCCCTGAGCTATAATTCATGTGGAGGCGAATGAGCAAAGAAGACAGCATTGAAGTCACAGGAACAGTAGTCGAAAAATTTCCCAGCGGATTATTCAGCGTGCAACTTGACCAGGAACGGACGGTGCTTGCGCACCTGGCCGGCAAATTGCGCAGAAATCGAATCCGCGTGCTGGCCGGCGACCGGGTCACGTTGGAGCTCTCTCCCTACGATCTGACCAAGGGCCGTATCACCTACCGCCACAAATAAAGATTTATCGCCCGCTCGATCAGCTTTTTAGCGCCTGGGGCGGGGAGTGTCTTTGGGCATCGCTCCTATAATCGGGGCAAATGCCAACCACCGTCCGAAGGCGCCAGAATCCGGAGGAAAATGACTTGTTGCGCCGGCTTAGCGAGCGCGTGGTGGGGCAATCGCGCGCCCTGGAGCAGATCGTCCCTTATGTGCAGATGTTTCAAGCCGAGCTTTCGCCGGAAGGCCGTCCCGCCGGGGTTTTTTTATTGCTGGGTCCGACTGGAACAGGAAAAACGCGAACCGTGGAGGCGCTGGCCGAGGTTCTGCACGGCAGCCACAGAAATATTCTGAAAGTCGATTGCGGCGAATTTCAGATGGAACACGAAGTGGCCAAACTGATCGGCGCTCCACCGGGGTATCTGGGGCATCGCGAAACCACGCCGATGCTGACGCAGCAGAAATTGGGCGCCATCGCCAGCGAGCGCAGCGGCCTGGCCCTGGTGCTGTTCGACGAGATCGAAAAAGCCGCGCCGAGCATGACCAGGCTGCTGCTGGGCGTGCTCGACAAGGCGATTTTGCGCCTGGGCGATAACACCACGGTCAATTTCGAGCGGACCCTTATTTTTTTGACCAGCAATCTGGGTGCGCGCGAGATGCGCCGGGAGATGGCGCCGGATTTTGGTTTTGAAGCGCTGCGGCCGGCGCGCGGCGAAGCGGCGAAATTAGCGGCCATCGGCATGGGCGCGGTGAAGCGGAAATTCGCGCCGGAATTTGTGAACCGCATCGACGCGGTGATCACCTACCGCCCGCTAAATGCGGCGTCGCTGCGGGTGATCGTCGATCAGCAGATCGCCGAACTGGAGCGGCACATTGAGAATCGGCTGGCCGAGCGGGCATTTGAACTGTTCGTCGCGCAGGAAGCACGCGAGTTTCTGCTCGAAAAAGGAACCAGCTCCGAATACGGGGCGCGCGAGCTGAAACGCACCATTCTGAGGCACCTGACGCAGCCGCTGGCGGCCATGGTCGCGGGAGGCAAAATCGAAGCCGGCGCGGAAGTGCGCGTGGCGGTCGAGGGCGACCGTCTGGAAATCGGCGTCGAGTAGCACGCGAACTGCGAATCCGCCGCATGGACGGCGGACTTCAGTCCGCGCGGGGCTTCAGCCCCGCTTCCGGGTTACGGAGCTAAAGCTCCGCGCGGGATGAATCCCGCCCTCCGATATTGTGTGGGTGGGATAGGCTCCCACTGATTTCGGGGACGGGAGACTAGCCTCCGCGCAGCAGACGCATCGCTTCGTTCATGGCCGCCGCTTCTTTCACGGCGCGTCCGCCGTTCCCGTCGGGAACCGAGTCGCCTTCGCCGGGCGCCAGGAACAGATTCGATTCGACGCCGTGCTGGCGCGTGTACAGATCCCAATAGCGGCCGCCCAGCGCATACAACGATTCGTGGGTGCCGCGCTCGACGACCCGGCCGTTTTCGACCACTAAAATCTGATCGGCCCGGCGGATGGTCGAAAGACGGTGCGCGATCACGAAGGTGGTGCGCCCTTTCATCAGGTATTTCAGGCCTTCCTGAATCAGCGCTTCCGATTCCGAATCGAGGCTCGAGGTTGCTTCATCGAGAATCAGAATGCGCGGATTGGCCAGAATCGCGCGCGCGATCGAAACCCGTTGACGCTGGCCGCCGGACAATTTAACGCCGCGCTCGCCGACAATCGTATCGTACTTTTTTTCAAAAATCTCCGCGAATTCATCGACGCGCGCGATGCGGCAGGCTTCCAGAATTTCTTCTTTGGTCGCGCTGGGGCGCGCGAAGGCGACGTTTTCCTCGATGGTGCCGTCGAACAAAAACGTGTCTTGCAGCACCACGCCCAACTGCGTGCGATAGCTCTCCAGGCGAACGGTTGAAAGATCCACGCCGTCGACCAGAATGCGCCCCCGATTCGGCGTGTGAAACGCGCTGATCAAACTGATGATGGTCGATTTGCCGGAACCCGACGGCCCCACCAGCGCCGTAACCGTCCCCGGATCGGACTGGAAGCTCACATCAAAGAGAATCTGCTTCGAGGGATCGTAGGAGAAACCGACATCTTCAAAAACCACTTCGCCGCGGATCGGGCCGATCGATTCGGTGCGGCGCGGGTCCTGCGTTTCCTGGCTCTCACTTAACACCTCGCGCGTGCGATCCAGGCCGGCCAGCGCTTCGGTCAACTGCGTTCCGATGCTGACCACCTGAACCACCGGCGCGATCAGGAAGGCGAGAAACATGATGAACGTCATCAAATCGCCCAAGGTAAGCGTTCCCGCAAAAATCTGCCGCGCGCCGATAAACCAGACGATCGCGCCCACAATGCCCATTAAAACCGTCGCCGACAGGCTCATTAAAGAGGTCGCGGTCAGCGATGTCAAAACGTTCTGGAGCAGCCGCTCGGCGCCGCCCGAAAAAACTTCGTGCTCGCTTTCTTCAGCGTGATACCCCTTCACCACGCGCACGCCACCGAGCGACTCAGTGAGCCTACCGGTCACTTCGGCGTTGATTTTTCCGCGTTCCCGGAAGATCGGCCGGATTTTCTGGAACGCCTGCTTCATCACCAGCGAAAAGAAAACGACAAAGCAGAAGGTGATGCCGGTCATCAACGGGCTGATGCGAAGCAGGACGATCAAAGCGATGACAGCGGTCATCAGCCCGCCGACGAAATCGACCAGCCCGGTGCCGATCAGGTTGCGCACTCCTTCGACATCGCTCATGATGCGCGCGACCAGAACGCCGCTCTTGTTGGTGTCGTAATAGGCGACCGGCAAAAAGCCGACGTGTTTTTGCACTTTACGGCGCAGCTCGGCGATCAGGCGCTGGCCGGTTTTCGAGAGAAGCTGGGTGAGCGAAAACGAGGTGATGCCCTGGATCATGGTGGCAAACACGATGCCCAACACCAGCGGCCCAAGCAGGTGCTGGTCGTGCTTACCGATGACTTTATCGACCATGCTTTTGGTCGAGATGGGCAGCACCAGTCCGCTCAGCCGGTTGATGGCCATCAGGAACAAGCTGCCGATCAGCAGACCGCGGCGCGGCAGAATCATCTCGCGCAGGTCCGGCCAGATCGCGCGCAGGCTTTCCGACGCGGATTTCTTCGGCGCACCGCTTTTCTCGGAACCTTCGGCGCGCGTTTTGCGCGGCAGGCCTTCGGCTTTGTTCGAAGCTTTCGGGATCACTTGTTTTCAGTGTACCCTGCACGTATGGCTCGGCTTTATTGCGGAACCTCGGGATTCGCGTACGCAAGCTGGAAACCAGACTTTTATCCGGCGAAGATGGGGCAAAAAGACTTCCTGAAACATTACGCGGCGCGCCTCAATGCCGTCGAAATCAACTACACCTTCCGGCAGTTGCCGTCGGCGTCGACGCTCGAAAAATGGGTGCAAGCGACGCCCGCCGGATTCGTCTTCGCCTGCAAGGCCCACCAGCGCATCACCCACATTTTGCGCTTGAAGGAATCGGAATTTACCGGCGTATTTTTCAAAGCGATCGATCCCCTGCGTTCGGCGCGGCGCCTGGGCCCGGTGCTGTTTCAGCTCGCGCCGAATTTCAAGTGCGACGTCGCGCTCCTGGAGTCGTTTCTGGCGAAACTCCCTCGCGATCTGCGCTACGCCTTCGAGTTTCGCAACACCGGCTGGCTTATCGATGAAGTGTACCGGCTGCTTGAAAAGCATCAGGTTTCGCTGTGCCTGGCCGAATCGGAAAAGCTGGAGATTCCGCACGTGATCACCGCGGGATTCGTGTATTCGCGGCTGCGCAAGGGCGATTACAGCGCGGAAGAACGCGCGGAAATTCACGAGCGGGTGGCGCCATTGCTCGCTGGCGGCCGCGACGTTTACGTTTTTTTCAAGCACGAAGAGACTGCGGCCGGCGCGCTTTACGCCGAAGAATTGCTGAAAGGAGCGGTCGATGCCGCCGGTTGAGACTCGTCTGCGGGTCCGCTATGCGGAAACCGATCAGATGGGAGTTGTTTATTACGCCAATTACCTGGTGTGGATGGAATTGGGCCGCGTCGAATATTGCCGCGCGGCGGGGATCCGCTATCGCGACATGGAACAGGACGACGGAATTTTGCTGGCGGTGACCGAGGCGAGCTGCCGCTACGCGTCGCCGGCGCGCTACGACGAAGAAGTGATCGTGCGGACGTGGATCGAGCGGGCGCATCCGCGAATGATCCGCTTCGGCTATGAGATGGTGGAAGCGTCCAGCTCCCGCATGCTGGCGACCGGGGAAACCAGGCACGTTTTCAGCGGCCGCGATCTCAAACCGAGGAAGCTGCCGGAAAAATACCGCGCGGCCTTCGGGATGTGAAGGCTCAGCGCCAGAGCTGATACCACTTCTTCGCTTCAGACCGCTGCGGCGGGGCGGTGGGTGTAAACGCCACGCCCTCGATTGCCGCGCGCGGGTTGGTGACGCAGAGCCGCTCGGCAACTTCCTGGCTGTGGCGTTTTTCGATCCATTGAAAGGCCTGGTCCAGCTTCGGCGGACGATGTTCGCAATCGTGCGCATCGCTGGCGATGAAATGCACCAGCCCGCGGTCCAGCAAAATTTCCGAAAATTCGCGCGCGCGGCGTCCGAAATGGCCGAGGAAACTCTGCGCCGTCACCTGCACCCGCGCCCCGTCTTCCACCCATCTGGCGATTTCCTCGACGCGCTGGCGCAGCAGGCCGTTGCGCTCGGGATGGGTCACCACCGGGATCATGCCGGCGTCCTGAAGGCGCGCGAAAATCTCGGACGTATTGCGAAAAATGATGAGATCGGAAAATTCCACCAGCAGGTAACATTTGTGATTAATCGCGTATTTCGCCGGATTCTCGATCGCGTCCTGAATATTTTCGTAGCTCAGATGAAAATCGCAGCCGGAATAAACGCGCACGCCTTCACCGGAAATTTCAGAGAGCCGTTCGCGGATTTTTTCCGGATCGAATTTGTATTCGAGATTGGCGTGCGGCGTGGCCACCAGGTCCGTGGTGCCGCTCGCGGCGGCCATGCGGATCATGGCCAGAGAATCTTCCAGCGTCCCGGCGCCATCGTCCAGTCCGTACAGGACATGGCTGTGAATATCGATCACTGCTGCCTGTGTCCCGGTCCCCAAACAATGCGTCCCGGCTTCGCTCCGGTGACTTGGCCGTCATGCACCACCGCGACCCCGTTCACGAAAACGTCTTTCACGCCCACCGAAAGCTGGTGCGGATTTTCATAGGTCGCGCGGTCGGCGACCGTCGCTGGATCGAACACCACCACGTCGGCATAGAAACCTTCTTTCAACAACCCGCGGTCGGGAATCGACAGGCGATTCGCCGTCGCAGACGTCATCTTGCGCACCGCGTCCTCAAGCGTGAGCACGTGCTCCTCGCGCACGTATTTCCCAAGAATGCGATCGAAATTTCCATAAGAGCGCGGATGCACCAGGCTGCGCGTATTCGTCGGATCAACGCCCGCCGAATCGCTGCCGATCTTGATCCACGGCTGCTCCAGTTGCAGCTTCAGATTTTCCTCGCTGGCGATGAAGAACATGGTTTCGATGCGCGAATGCTCGGCCGAAATCATGTCGATGGCGGTGTACGCCCAGTCTTTATGCACCGCCGCGGCGATCTCGGAAAGACGCTTGCCTTGATACTGGCTATATTCGGGCGACACCAGCCGCAGAATCATCACCCCCGCCGGCGTCGATTCACGGCAGATATTTTCCCAGTCGCGCGGCGCGGCCATCGCTTCGTCGTGAATTTTTTGGCGCGTCGCGGGGTCCTTCAAATTCTCGAAAAGTTTTCCATCCGCGGCCGACCATGGCGGCAAACACGCGGTCAATCCCGTTCCGCCGGCGACGTACGGATACATATCCGCGCTGATGTCCAGCCCGGCGCGCCGCGCGTCGTCGATTTTCGCGATCGCCAGCTTCATCTTCGGCCAGTTCTCTTCGCCCGACGCTTTCAGGTGATAAATTTCCACCGGCACTCCACCATCGCGTCCGATCTCCATCGCTTCATCGATCGCGTCCAGCAAATGATCAGATTCGTTGCGCATGTGCGTCATGTACACGCCGCCGTAGGGCGCCATCACTTTGGCCAATTCCACCAGCTCATGCGTGGTGGTGTATTCGCCCGGCGGATAAATCAGCGCCGAGGCCATGCCGAACGCGCCGTCCTCCATCGCGCGTTTCAAGGCCCCGCGCATTTCGTCGAGCTCGGCCTCGGTTGGCGCGCCCTCGGCCATGCCCTTGCCGTACATGCGCAGCGTGGTCGCGCCGACGAACGACCCGAAATTGAGCGACGATCCGTGCTGCTGCATCGCTTCCAGCCAGTCGCGAAAGCCGTGCGCGCCGGTAAAGCGCGAATCGGTCCGCCGCGCCTGTTCATTCGGCTCCGCCGCCAGCGTTTTATCATTCGCCGGCGCATTGGTCGAGCCTTCGCCCATAATCTCCGTGGTGATGCCCTGCGTGAGGTGGCTGATCAAACGTCCGTCGCCATTGAGCAGCGCGCCGCGCGATTGGCCCTGAATATCGATGAACCCCGGCGAGACGACCATCCCCTGCGCGTCAATTTTTTCCTTCGCTTCCGCATTGGCCAGCATCCCACGCGGCGTGATGCGCGCGATGCGGTCGCCGCGAATCCCCAGGTCGCCGTAGAACCACGCGTCGCCGGTGCCGTCAACGATGCGTCCGCCGGTAATGACCACGTCATAGGTCTGCGCGAAGGCGCACGCGGACAGCAGGAAAAACAAGCTCGCTCGCATATTGGGAGTTTACTACGCCGTCAGCGGCGTAAGCCCGGCTCCTGCCCCACTTTGATGCAAGCTGTTCATGCGCCTTGGTGGGGCAGGCTTCCGGCCTGCCTTTTACGCGTCCGGGACGAAGCGGCGAACCCGCTTAGTCGTGGCCGCGCGGGATTATGCCGGGTCCGCTATTGCCGCTGCCGGGAGCATTGCTCAGCCACGGAGCGAAGGAAATCCCGGTCCCGTTCACCGTGGTACAGGCCGCGTCGGAGGGTCCGTTGGCGCAGCCCCACCAGTTTTCAGTCGCATTGATGGTCCCGGTGCCGAGGTTTTGAACGCCGATGACGCCCGCGCCGCCGCCGAGCGAGTTCAACTGCACGGTAGCCGCCGCGGTCGACGCCACCGCGACGTCGATCGATTCCTGCTCGATCACATTTCCGGAAATCACCGTCCCGGTCACCGGCAGCGGCGTTCCGGCGGGCTCCAGCAGCCCCATAATGGCGATGCCGGTCGGCGCCGTGGTGCTGTCGTCCGGACCGTTGTTGGCGATGTGATTGCCGACAATGATGTTGTCGGCCAGCTTCTGATTCGGCGCGTGGCTGTGCAGCGCGACCCCCGGCAGCCCGTTGCCGATGAGCTCATTGTTGATGACCAGGTTGCCGTAATTCGCGGTCCCCGGACTCGGCGTGAAAATCCCCACGCCCGCGCCCGACTGGTTCACCACACCGTTGTACATCGACGTGTTTCCCGAAACCGTGATGTGATACACGCCCTGCGGCGCGGTGAGCGGCATGGCCTGCGGATGCGACGCCAGCGTAATGCCGCAGTCGTAAGGATTGTCGACCACGGTGTTGCCGATGATCAAATTATCGTGATTCGGCGCCGTTTCGTCGGTGATCAGAATGCCGCCGGCGTTGCTTTGCACCTGATTGCCGGAGACGGTGGAATGGTCGACGCCCATCAGGTGAATGCCCTCGCCGCAATCGTCGCCTTCGCTGGTTTCAAAGGCCGGCTGGCCCGCGCAGGTGGCGGCGGAGACGTTCAGGCCTTTGTCGTTGCCGCTCACGATATTGTTTTTGATCAGCAGCGCGGTGGTGTTGGTGGCCAGGATTCCTTCGAAATTGGCGTTCTCAACGGTGAATCCGGAAATGGTGACGTTGGCGAGCCCGGCGTTGTCCAGGCCGTCAATGTAAATTCCATTGGCGCGGCCGTTGGCGTTGATAATCACGCTGTTCCGGTTGGCCCCGAGCAGCGACAGCGGCTTGGTGATCGTGACCGTTTCCTTATACACGCCCGGCGCGACCTGAATGGTGTCGTTCGGATTCGCCATTAAGACCGCGGCTCCGATCGCATTGACACATCCCGAAGTCCCTTCCGGGTTGACACAGATGGTGGCTCCCGCGGCGCAAAACGACGCGAAAACGGTAACAGCAACGGCACAACAGGGCCGCAGCGGTTGAGTCATTCTCATTCTCCTTATTTGGTTGAAGCCGGAAATTCCGGCCCTGAGGAGTATAGCATTTGCCGGCATTCCGGAGGTTAGGAGGTTAAAGGACGACGGTCGGCGCGAAGCCCGGCGCGTGGCGAGCCTTGGTCGCCTGCTCGAACGCGAACGCGTACTTGATCAATTTCACTTCCGTGCGCGGCGATCCGAAAAACGAAATCCCCACCGGCAGGGCGAAAACGTATCCCGCCGGCACCGTCACGTGCGGATACCCGGCGACCGCCGCGGGCGTCGACGAGCCTCCCGTGAAATGGTCCCCGAGCACGTAATCGGTCGGCCACGCCGGCCCGTCCGTCGGCGCCACCAGCGCATCCAGCGACATTTTGATCATCACCGCGTCCAGGCCTTCCTGCTTGGCCATCCGATTCAGCCGCGTCACCAGGTCGCGATACGCGCGGCTGGTGAGCGGACCCTTTTCCTGCGCCCGCAGCATCTGATCCTGCCCGAACCAGGGCAGCTCGCGATCGCGATTTTTTTCGTTGAAATGGATCACGTCGCTGAGGCTCTTCATCGGCCCGCCGCGCGCTTCCAGATACGCGTTCAGATCCGACTTGAACTCGTACAGCAGCGCTTCATTTTCCGGCTCGCCGAGCTTCGAATAGGTCGGAATGATCGCCGGATCGACGATCTCCGCGCCCAATCGCTTGATCGTGTCGATGGCTGATTCCATCAGTCGATCCACGTGCTCGTTGAAGCCGAAAATCTGCCGCGCGATGCCGATCCGCGCGCCTTTCAATCCATTCGGATCGAGCGCCTGCCCGTACGTCGCCCCGGCCAGCGCGCCCAGCAGCATCGCGGCATCGGCGACCGTCCTTGCCATCGGTCCAGCCGTGTCCTGGCGATGCGAAACGGGCACAATGCCGGCGCCGGGAATCAATCCGACGGTCGGCTTGATGCCGACGATCCCATTGACCGACGATGGCGAAACCACGGAGCCATCGGTTTCGGTGCCGATCCCCGCCGCGCAAAGATTCGCCGCCACGGCCGCGCCCGTTCCCGAACTCGACCCCGACGGATTGCGGTCGAGCGCATAAGGGTTGTGCGTCTGCCCGCCGCGCCCGCTCCATCCGCTGGTCGAATGAGTGGAGCGAAAATTGGCCCATTCGCTCAAATTGGTTTTGCCGAGAACCACCACGCCGGCCGCGCGCAATCGCTCCACCAGCCCCGCATCCTTCGGCGCCGAACTGGCCAGCGCGAGCGATCCGGCCGAGGTCATCATTTTGTCGCCGGTATCGATGTTGTCTTTAATCAGAATCGGAATGCCGTGCAGCGGTCCTCGCGAGCCTTTTTCCGTGCGTTCGCGATCGAGCGCCGCGGCGATGGCTGGCGCGTCCGGATTCATTTCGATGACAGCGTTGAGGCGCGGCCCCGATTTATCTATTTTCTGAATGCGCCCGGCGTAAATTTCGACCAGCCGTTCCGAACTGACTTGACCCGAGGCCAGCGCGCCCTGAAGATCGACCATCGTCGGTTCTTCGACCGTCCCTTGCGCGGAGCCAATTTGTTCGAGCGCGAACACGGCCGCGCCCATCTTCAACAACTCCCGTCGAGACGGCATCAATCAAATACTATCGTAGGCGGTGCCTGAAATCTGCGTTCGCCCGCGATCGCCAAATCGATGAACGCCGATCCCGTTTGACGGACGATCTAAGTTTATCGGGACGAACTGCCGATGGTTAGATCTGAGCAAGCGTAATCAATCTGTAGCCGATTCTCCGCTATCCTGAATTCTGCGCTCCATGCAATCCTTCGACATGATCGTCATCGGCTCCGGACCAGCCGGGCAGCGCGCGGCGATTCAGGCGGCTAAATCCGGCAAGCACGTTGCGCTGGTCGAAAAAGGGCAGTGCCTGGGCGGCGTGTGCATCAACACCGGCACCATTCCCAGCAAAACCATGCGCGAGGCCGTGCTGCATCTTTCCGGCTATCTTTACCAGAACATTTATGGCGTCAGCTATCGGGTGAAGGAAAAAATCACCATGGCCGACCTGGCGTTTCGCGTGCAGCACGTCATCAAGACTGAGATCGACGTGACTTTCGCGCAGCTTTCCCGCAATAACATCGAAGTCATGTTCGGCGCCGGCGGCTTCGTCGATTCGCACACCGTTCGCGTCCAGAGCCCGCGCGGCGAAACCGACTATCACGCCGAAAACATCGTGATCGCCACCGGAACCAAGCCCGCCGTTTCCCCCAAAGTGCCGATCAACGGGCGCAACATCATCAATAGCGATCAGGTGCTCGATATGCCGGAGGTGCCGAAGACGCTGATCGTGGTCGGCGGCGGCGTCATCGGCGTCGAATATACCTGCATGTTCGCGACCCTCGGCGTGCGCGTGATTCTGGTGGAAAAACGCCCCCGGCTGCTCGAATTCGCCGACACCGAAATTGTCGAGGCGCTGTCCTACCACCTGCGCGATAATCGCGTCACGCTGCGCCTGAACGAAGAAGTTTCAAGCGTGGAAGAAATCGTCAACGGCGGCGTCGCGGCGAACCTCGAAAGCAAAAAGAAAATTTCCGGCGACGCGCTGCTGTACGCGGTCGGGCGCCAGGGCAACATTGACGAATTGAATCTGGCCGCGGCCGGCATTGAAGCCGACGCGCGCGGGCGAATTCAAGTCGACGCCGAATATCGCACCAAGGCGGCCCACATTTTCGCCGTCGGCGACGTGATCGGTTTCCCCAGTCTCGCCTCCGTTTCGATGGAGCAGGGCCGCATCGCCGCCGCGCACGCCTACAACAAGCCCGTGCACTCGAATCCGGCGACCTATCCGTACGGCATTTACACCATCCCCGAAATTTCCTTCATCGGCAAGACGGAAGAGCAACTCACCGATGAAGACGTGCCGTATGAAGTCGGCGTCGCCTATTACCGCGAGATCGCGCGCGGCCAGATTCGCGGCGACACCACCGGCCGTTTAAAAATTATTTTTCACCGCGAAACCAAGGAGCTGCTGGGGATTCACATCATCGGCGAAGGCGCCAGCGAACTGCTGCACATCGGCCAGGCGGTGATGATCTTCAAGGGCACCGTCGATTATTTCGTCGATACCGTGTTCAATTACCCGACCCTGGCCGAGTGCTACAAGGCCGCGGCGTTTAATGGGCTCAACAAGCTGACGAGGTTTTAAAAGGAGGCTGAAAAAGGGGGCAGACCGCTCTGTCCACGGCCACTCTCGGATCCGGCGCGGCATTTTTGCGGCGGGGACAGAGCCGTCTGTCCTCTTTTTCGGCACACAATCTACTTATGGCTCGATCGATTGGACTCGTAATGAGCGATCACATCGCGCTGGGCTTGGTCGAAGACGCCCGCGTGAGCGACGAGATTCTGCGTTATCCGCCGGAAGGCGACAGCTCCGACCAGATCCACGGAATGCCGGCGGAGGAGCTGGTTCGCGTCCAGGCCGACGAGATCAAGGCGCTGGCCGAAGGCGAGCCGGTCGAAGCCGTCGGCCTGGCGTATCCCGGCATCATCCGCTTCGGCGTAATTGAAGAATCGCCGAACCTGAGTCAGTTGAAAGGCTTCCATATGGAAGCGGCGATGCACGCGGCGCTTGCGGCGCGCGGGATTCACGCCAAGATCGGCATCTCCAACGACGCCGACGTGGTGGCCGCCGGAATCGCCGCGCAGCACGATAAGCTGGATCAACTGGTGCGGGTCTGGACGCTCGGCAACGGCGTCGGCTTCGGCCGTTATCCGGCCGCCCCTGGGGTGTGGGAGGGCGGGCATATGGTGGTTTCGCTCGATCCGAACGAGCGGTTTTGCGGCTGCGGCGGAATCGGACACCTGGAAAGCATCATGGGTCATCGCGCCATGCGCCTGCGTTTTCTCGACATGGAGCCGGAAGAAGTTTTCGCCGCGGCAAAAAAAGGCGAAGATCCGCGCTGCGTCGAATTCGCGATTTTGTGGCACCGCGCCTTGGCTGCCGCGACCGCCTCGAGCATTCACATGGGCGGTCCCGGGAAATTCTACATCTCTGGTCCGAACGCGAGATTTGTCAATCTCAATTTTCTAAATCGCTGCGCGCAGGAAATGGTCAAAATGAGTCCGCTGCAAGGCTACGCCTTCGAGGTTGTGCCCAAAACCGACGCGATCGCGGTGCTCGGCGCGGTGGTGAATGCGCTGCGCGGTTAGAAACGGAGCACGGCGAGGACTAAGGCGTACCTCATGACCCCCTAGGGACGTGCCCTATGTTCGTTTTTTGAAAAGTCAGGTATAATCGGATTGTCCGTAACATTAACCACAACTCTATGCCTATCAGGAGACCCGGGTGAAGCGCGCTGGCTCCGACGATTCTTTACGCTGTTCGTTTTGTGCAAAGAGCCAGGACGTAGTAGGTAAGCTGATCTCCTCCCCCTCCGATTACCCGCGTGCCTATATTTGCGACGAGTGCATCGCCGTATGCAACTCGATTCTCGAAGACGACCGTCATGAACAGCAGTACGGTGCTCCGCACAAGCTGCCTAAGCCGCAGGAATTAAAAGAATACCTCGATCAATACGTGATCGGGCAGGATGCCACAAAAAAGAAGCTGGCCGTCGCCGTTTACAACCACTATAAGCGCATTCAGATGAACAAACAGCGCGCCGGCGAAGTGGAGCTGTCCAAATCGAATATTCTTTTAATCGGCCCGACCGGAACGGGAAAAACGCTGCTGGCGCAGACGCTGGCGCGGATTTTGGACGTTCCTTTCGCCATTGTCGACGCGACCACGTTGACCGAAGCCGGCTACGTCGGCGAAGATGTTGAAAATATTATCCTTCGGCTGCTGCAAAACTCCGACTGGGATGTCCAGCGCTGCCAGCAGGGGATTATCTACATCGACGAAATCGACAAAATCGGGCGCAAGGACGAAAATCCATCCATCACCCGCGATGTTTCGGGCGAGGGCGTGCAGCAGGCGCTGCTGAAGATTCTTGAAGGAACCATCGCCAATGTTCCGCCCCAGGGCGGAAGAAAGCATCCGCACCAGGAATTTACGCCGGTCGACACGACCAACATCCTGTTCATTTGCGGGGGCGCGTTCATTGGCCTCGAAAAGACCATTTCCCGCCGCGTCGGCACCCGGACCATCGGCTTTTCCAATCACGAGGAAGCCGCCCAGCAGACCACGCGCCGCGCCGCCAGTTCCGGCCGCCGCGACGTCAGTATGTTGGAACAGGTGCAACCTGTCGATCTGATAAAAGGCGGATTCATACCCGAATTTATCGGCCGATTGCCGGTTGTAGCGGTTTTGGAGGATTTGAGCAAAGAAGCGCTGGTTCAGATACTTACTAAGCCCAAGAACGCCATTGTGCGGCAGTACCAGAAGCTCTTTGAGTTTGAAAATGTTAGACTGAAGTTTAGCGACGATGCGCTGGAGGCCATCGCGCAGCTCGCCATGGAGCGCAAGGTTGGGGCGCGCGGCCTGCGAATGATCCTGGAAGATCTGATGCTGGACCTGATGTACTACCTGCCCTCCTACAAAAAGGTCCGCGAGTTCCTCGTCACCAAGGAGATGGTGATGACGCAGAAGATCAATATGGCCTTGTTAGAAAAAGCCGGGTAATGGGAAGCAGGTAGTGGGTAGCCGGCGACGTCGCTGACCCACTGGCCGATTCCCACTCCCCCACTACCCATTCGAAATGCTTACTTCCAAAGAAAAATCCGACACGCGCCGCTTGCCGATGATGCCTATCCGGGAAGTGGTGATCTTCCCGCACGGGATGACGCCGTTTCTGGTCGGGCGCGAGCCGAGCGTGCGCGCCATCGAAGAGGCCCTGGCGGCAGATAAGAAAATTTTCCTGGCGACGCAGCACGATGCCAGCGTGGACGATCCGCGGCCGGATGAGATTTATTCGGTCGGCACGGTTGCCAACATCGTGCAAAGCCTGAAACAGGCCGACGGCAATCTGAAAGTTCTGGTCGAAGGCGTAGAGCGCGGCAAAATTCTTTCGGTCAGCGAGGACGAAGGCTATTTCCGCGCGACCATCAAGACCTTCAGCTTCAAGGTGGAGGCCGGGCCGCAGCTCGATGCCCTGACTTCGCGCGTCACCAGTCTGTTTGAGCAGTATGTAAAGTTGAGCCAGAACGTCAACTACGACACCATGGTCGCGGCCATTCGCGGCGACGATCCCGGCAAGCTGGCCGATACGGTCGGCGCGAATATGCAGCTTGCGACCGAGGAAAAACAGGAGCTGCTCGAAATTTTCGATCCGATTGACCGGCTGACGCGGGTTGCCGAGATGCTCGATATCGAGATCGAGAAGCTGAACGTCGATCGCACCATTCAAGGCCGGGTGAAGCGCCAGATGGAGAAGGCGCAAAAAGAGTATTACCTCAACGAGAAGATCAAGGCCATTCAGAAAGAGCTGGGCCGCGGCGAAAAGAGCGAGTTCGACGAGCTCAAGAAAAAAATCGAAACCGCGGGCATGACCAAGGACGCCTTCGAAAAGGCGACGGCCGAATTGAAGCGCCTGGAAAACATGCCGCCGATGTCGGCCGAATCCACCGTTTCGCGCAATTACCTCGACTGGCTTCTGGCGGTGCCGTGGAAGAAAAAATCGAAGGAAATTCGCGATCTGCCATATGCCCAGACGGTGCTTGAAAGCGACCACTACGGTCTCGAAAAGATCAAGGAGCGCATTCTCGAATTTCTGGCGGTGCGGCGGCTGGTGAAAGATCCCAAGGGATCGATCCTGTGCTTCGTCGGAGCTCCCGGCGTGGGGAAAACTTCCCTCGGCATGTCGATTGCAAAAGCGACCGGGCGCAAATTTGTCCGGCTGTCGCTCGGCGGCGTGCGCGATGAAGCCGAAGTTCGCGGCCACCGCCGCACCTACATTGGCGCGTTGCCGGGCCAGATCCTCCAGATGATGAAGAAAGCCGGCGTGCGAAACCCGGTGTTCATGCTGGATGAAATCGACAAAATGTCGACCGATTTTCGCGGCGACCCATCGGCGGCGCTGCTTGAAGTGCTCGATCCGGAACAGAATTTCATGTTCATGGATCACTACCTGGACGTCGAATACGATCTGAGCCAGGTGTTTTTCATCGCCACCGCCAACGTGCTGCACACCATTCCGCCGGCGCTTCAGGATCGCATGGAAGTGATCCGTCTTTCCGGCTATACCGAGCTTGAAAAAATGGAGATCGCCAAGCGATTCCTGGTTCCCAAGCAGGAAAAAGAGGCCGGCCTGAATCGCAATCAGATCGAGTTCGTCGATGAAGGCATTCAGGAACTGATGCAGCATTACACGCGCGAAGCAGGCGTGCGGAATCTCGAACGCGAGATCGGCAATGTCTGCCGCAAGATCGCGCGCGGCGTGGTGAACGCGCAATCGGCGAAGAAGAAGGATCAGCCGGAAAAGGCGTTCATTACCGCGGCCAAAGTCAACGATCTGCTGGGACCGCAGAAATTCCGCGAGCAGTTGATGGATAAGAAGAACGAAGTCGGCGCGACGGTCGGCCTGGCGTGGACCGAAGTCGGCGGATCGATTCTGACCACCGAAGCCGCGATCATGGAAGGCCGCGGCAAACTCACCACCACCGGAAAATTGGGCGACGTGATGCAGGAATCGGCGCAGGCGGCGATGAGTTATATTCGCAGCCGCAGCCATGTGATGGGTCTGCCGCGCGATTTCTACCGGCATATCGACATTCACCTGCACGTGCCGGAAGGCGCGATTCCGAAGGACGGGCCGTCGGCCGGAATCACCATCGCCACCAGTATTTGCAGCGCGCTGACCAGCATCCCGGTGCGCGCCGATCTCGCCATGACCGGCGAGATCACGGTTCGCGGCCGCGTTCTGCCGATTGGCGGCTTAAAAGAAAAGCTGCTGGCCGCGCATCGTCAGGGCATCCGCGAAGTGGTGCTGCCGGCGGACAACGAAAAGGATCTGCCGGATATTCCGGAAAATATCCGCAAAGAAATGAAGCTGCATTTCGTCAATTCGATGGATGAAGTGCTGAAACTGGCGCTGGAACGGGAAATCGAGATGGCGCCAATCACCTCGATGCTGACCGCCGCGGAGATCGTGGAGCGGTCCAGGGAAGAAAAGGTAACGCATTAAGAAAGGAGTCAGGAGTCAGCAGTCAGGAGTCAGAATGATAACCGCAGCCAACCGATTCTGACTCCTGATTTCTGGCTTCTGACTCCTCATGGCCGCCCGGTTTATAATAAGTGCAGCCAGACCGGAGCAGTTTCCCGCGGAAGGCGATGCTGAAGTCGCCTTTCTGGGGCGCAGCAACGTCGGCAAATCCAGCCTGCTGAATGCGCTGATGAATGCCGGCAAACTGGCGCATACCAGTTCCCGGCCGGGCTGTACGCAGTTGATCAATTTCTACCAGGTTGACGGCGGTTTGCGGTTCGTCGATCTTCCAGGGTATGGATTCGCTAAAGTCCCCCGCCACATATCGACGGAATGGAAGGCGCTCATCGAGAGCTACCTGCTCCAGCGGGACGTGTTGCGGCTGTGCGTCATCATCCTGGACGCGCGGCGCGGTTGGATGGAAAAGGACATCGAGTTGCGAGACTGGCTGGAAGATCGCGGCCGGCCGTATCTGGCGGTCGCGACCAAGAGCGATAAGTTGAAGTCTCAGAAAGAAAGGCAGCAAAGCCTGAGGGCCCTTCGGGAAGGTTTTACCGGGGAAGTCCTCGAATGCTCGGCCGTTACCGGCCGGGGAGTGAGGGAAATTTGGCAAGCGATCTCGAAAATCAAGACCGGGCAACCACTGTTGCCCCCGCCGGCGACAGCGAAACCGTAAAGGCGTCCGCAGAGGCGCCCAAGACGGAAGCGCCGGTCAAATCAGAAGTGCCGGCGCCGCGCTCCCGCGCGCCCAAGCCCGACGGCAAACCGGCCGTCGAAGCGAAACCGGCCGTCGAAGCGAAACCGGCCGCCGAGGCGAAACCGCCCGCTGAGGCGAAGCCGCCCGCGGAACAAAAATCGGAGCAAAAGACGGAACCAAAAACCGAGCCGAAAACGGAAGCCGCCGACGACAAGCCGGTGGAGAATAAACCGGCCGACGCCGTCGACGCCGCCGCGCCGCCCGCGCAGGCGGCACAGATCACCGGACGTATGTTCGACGCCAAGCGCCGCGCGCAGGGAAATCAGGGCCGCAACGGCGGCAGCGCGCTCGACCTGGTGGAGCTCAAGGACATGAGCATCCAGAAGCTCAACCAGATCGCCAAGGATCTTGGGGTGCAGGGCTTCGCCGGACTGCGCAAGCAGGAACTCATCTTCAAAATCCTTCAGGTGCAGGCCGAAAAAAGCGGCCTGATTTTCTCCGAAGGCGTTTTGGAATGCCTGCCCGACGGCTTCGGCTTCCTGCGCGCGCCGGAGTACAACTATCTGCCCGGACCCGACGACGTTTACGTCTCGCCGTCGCAAATTCGCCGCTTCGATCTGCGCACCGGCGACACCGTCAGCGGCCAGATTCGTCCGCCCAAGGAAGGCGAGCGCTACTTCGCCCTGATTAAAGTCGACGCGATCAACTTCGAGCCGCCGGAAGAAGCGCGCAACAAGATTTTCTTCGATAATCTGACGCCGCTCTATCCGCAGTCGCGGCTGAAGATGGAAACGCTGAAGGACAATTTTTCCGGCCGCGTGATGGATCTGCTCACGCCCATCGGCAAGGGCCAGCGCGGATTGATTGTCGCCGCGCCGCGCACCGGAAAAACGATGCTGCTGCAATCGATCGCCAATTCGATCACCGCCAATCATCCGGAAGTGACGCTGATCGTGCTGTTAATCGATGAGCGCCCGGAAGAAGTGACGGACATGCAGCGGTCGGTGAAGGGCGAAGTGATTTCGTCGACCTTCGATGAGCCGGCCTCGCGCCACGTTCAAGTGGCCGAGATGGTGATCGAAAAGGCCAAGCGATTAGTCGAGCACAAAAAGGACGTGGTGATTCTGCTCGATTCCATCACCCGCCTGGCGCGCGCGTATAACACCGTCGTTCCGCCGTCCGGAAAAGTTCTTTCCGGCGGCGTCGATTCGAACGCGCTGCAACGGCCCAAGCGGTTCTTCGGCGCGGCGCGCAACATCGAAGAAGGCGGATCGCTGACCATTGTCGCCTCGGCGCTGGTCGATACCGGCAGCCGCATGGACGACGTGATTTTCGAGGAGTTCAAAGGCACCGGCAACATGGAAATTCATCTGGACCGGAAGCTGATGGACAAACGCGTATTCCCGGCCATCGATATTTCGAAATCGGGCACGCGAAAAGAAGAGCTGCTGCTGCCGCGCGAGGAGCTGAATCGCGTGTGGGTGCTGCGCAAAGTGCTGAACCCGCTGTCGCCGGTCGAGAGCATGGAGCTGTTGATCGACAAGCTGTCCAAGACGCGGTCGAACGCCGAATTTTTAGCGGCCATGAGCGGTTAGCCTGGCGTTTTCCGTGGCGCGGGCTTCCCGTCTGCCCACCGGAGCCGGCCATTTTCCGAAGACAGAGGCGTGGTATATTCTGTCCCAAGGAGAGAAGCCCATGGAACCCATCCGGCCGAAAATTCCGAGCGAAGCGGTCGAGCTGTACAATCTTTTCATTCACGGCGTGATCAGCCGGCGAACGTTTATCGATGGACTGCAAAAGTTCGCGGTCGGCGGACTCTCGGCCGCCGCGCTGATGCAGGCGCTGCTGCCGAACTACGCGGCGGGCCAGCAGGTGGCGCGCAACGACGATCGCATCAAAGCGACTTATGAGACGGTGGAGTCGCCGAACGGCAACGGGAGCATCAAAGGTTACCTGGTGCGCCCGGTGAGCGCCGATACCCGCTCGGCCACGCCCGCGAAATTGGCGGGGATTCTTGTGGTGCACGAAAATCGCGGGCTGAATCCGCATATCGAAGATATCGCGCGGCGGCTGGCGCTCGAAAATTTCATGGCGTTCGCGCCCGATGGGCTGACCTCGGTCGGGGGATTTCCCGGCGACGATTATCATGGCGGCGAATTATTCCGGAAAGTCGATTCGAAAAAAATGGCCGAGGATTTCGTGGCGGCCGCGCAATGGCTGAGAGCGCGCCCGGATTGCACCGGAAAAATCGGCGCGACGGGTTTCTGCTACGGCGGCGGTGTCGCCAATCTGCTGGCGGTCCGGCTGGGCGCCGATATCGGGGCTGCGGTGCCGTTCTACGGCACGCCGCCGCATAAGGAAGACGTACCCAAGATCAAGGCGGCGATTCTGGTGCATCATGGCGCGCTCGATACGCGGCTGGCCTCGACCTGGCCGGCTTACGATGCGGAATTGACCGCGGCCGGCGTGCCGCACGAAGGCTACATTTATCCCAACGCGGTGCACGGCTTCAATTGCGACGCGACGCCGGAGCGGTACAACAAAGCCGCGGCCACTCTGGCGTGGCAACGGACCACCGGCTGGTTCGACAAATACGTCCGCGGTTAGATGCAGGGTGCAGAGCAGTCTGCACCAATCCTGAAAGATGGCACGTGCTCAATTCCAGGTGACGCGGTCGCCGGCCCGCAGCGGTGTATGCATGGCCCGGAAATCGGTGGGGTCGATCTGGAGCGGCGCACCGCCGTGGCGTTGAAGCTCGACGTGATGCGCTCCGGGAACAACGTTGCTAATCGAACTGCCCCACGAAACCAGGCGCGGAGCACCGTTTACGAACACTTGAATTTCGATCGAGACGGTGCACATTTCCGGGAAAACGGTGCAGCGCGGGGTATCCGCGCCGCACACCGAATCAGGATCGGTGAGCAGTTTTTCGCTCAGCCGTTCGATTTCTTCGCTCGACGCGGCGCCAAGCAGCACCGAGCCGCGAACGTTCCCGCGATGGTTGAACACCACGGCGTAGAAAAATCGATAACGCGCGAACCCACGCCGCGAGGCGGGAATCAAATCCGGCGCGGCCGCCTGCTCGCGCGGATGCGGCCGCAGCAGATCCTCGGTTGAAAGCAGCCGGAGGCCGCGCGCGCGAACCTCGAAATGCGCCGTCTCCGTGGCCAGATAGCCGTCGCTACCGTGCTTGGGGAAACCGTCGCGGTAAACCGCGTTCTGGATGCGCAGCTGCATCGCGGGTTCCAGGTCCACCCAGCCGCTCTGCGCGGCGCTGGCGCGAGGTGAGGCGATCCGCACGGCGTGATGGCAGGCGGCGCAGAACAGGAACAGGACGGCGGCGGCGCGATTCATATCGTACTAATTTATTAGTATACGGCGCCGGAATGCAAGCTCCCGCAGACGCGATAGGATCGAACGTATGCGATTCCGCACCGTTCTGGCAATCATCTTCACCGCGGCGACCCTTTGCGCGGCGCCTCCCGCGGCCGAAATCGATTCCCTGCTGGCGCGCTATCACCAGTTGGGATTGTTCAACGGATCGGCGCTGGTGGCGGACCACGGAAGCGTCGTGCTCCAGAAAGGGTACGGCTTCGCGAACATGGAATGGTCCATTCCGAACGCGCCCGACACGAAATTCCGGCTGGGGTCGATTACCAAACAATTCACCGCGACGCTGGTGCTGCAACTGGTGGAGCAGGAAAAAATCGATCTGCGGGCGC